>Ga0209619_10000029_pt1 | contig 70764 bp, 67 predicted proteins | sample Rifsed16ft3_FD_184011 | JGI IMG/M metagenome (GOLD analysis project Ga0209619, IMG submission 184011) | Soil microbial communities from Rifle, Colorado, USA - sediment 16ft 3 (version 2) | ecosystem: Environmental > Terrestrial > Deep subsurface > Rock core/Sediment | place: Rifle, Colorado... | reverse complement strand
GGACGCCTTGGAACTGACGCAGGATTTTGAGTTGGCGAGCTACAGCCGGGAGGGAGCCATCTGGGACCGGCACATGCTCGAACAGGGACCTACCCCCACGAGGTATACGCGGTAGTTTTGAGGCAGTGATGCTTTTGACTCAGGCGTTGTTCTATTTCTTTGCCGTGCTGGCGGTTGTCTCGGCCATTTTGGTCATTACGCGGCGCAATGCCGTCCATAGTGCCATTTTTTTGATTCAGGCCCTCCTCGCTATCGCGGGGATCTTTCTTCAGCTTCAGGCGGAATTTTTGGCGGCTGTGCAAGTGATTTTGTACGTGGGCGGCATTATGGTCCTGTTTCTCTTTGTCATTATGTTGGTCAACTTGGACATCGCTGTGCGCCAGGTTCAATTCAACCGGCAATGGCTCTTGGCCATCGTGACAGCGCTGGTTGTAGCGGCTGAGGTGGGTTACGGCCTTTACCGGGGCAAAGAGGCTTTTCAATTTCCCGCCGCCTCGCCTGACATCCTTCAGCCCAACGCTCAACGAGTGGGGTTGGCTCTCTTTCAGAACTATATGCTTCCGTTTGAAATTGCATCGATCCTGCTCTTGGTAGCCATGATCGGCGCCGTGGTGATGGCCAAGCGACGCCTCTAGGGAGAAGCATTGATTCCTACTAGCAACTATCTGATGCTCAGCGCGGTTCTCTTCACCATCGGCGTGATTGGTGTCCTTACTCGGCGCAATATCGTGATCATCCTGATGTCTATCGAGCTCATCCTGAACGCCGTTAACATTAACCTTGTGGTGTTTTCCCGGCAGCTTGGTTCGGTGGCCGGGCAGGTTTTTGCAATCTTTATCATTACGGACGCGGCAGCCGAAGTCGTTGTTGGTCTGGGCATCCTGATTGCTCTATTCCGTAATCGTGAAACCGTTAACGCGGATGAAATTGATTTACTCAAGTGGTAGCGCATGAATCCACTGCCCTTTTTTATTGACAAGCTCTGGCTGATCCCGCTGTTCCCGGCGGCAACTGCTTTGCTCATGCTCCTCTCCGGCAGGTGGCTTCAAAACCGGCTGATCAGCCTGCTGTGCTGCGGCTCTGTTTTTCTTTCGTTTTTGTTCTCGGTCGGTGCCTTCTGGCAGCTTCTTTCCCTGCCGGGCGAGCGCATTGCGGAAAAAATCCTCTTTGATTGGATCCCCGCCGGCTCCTTTCTCACCTCTTCTGGTCATCTCTCCAGCTTCACCGCCCAATGGGGATTCCTCTTGGATCCCCTCTCGGCTGTCATGATTCTGGTCGTCAGCGGTGTCGGGTTCATCATCCACGTTTACTCGATCGGCTACATGGGCCATGAAGGCGGGTACTACCGCTTCTTCGGTTTTCTCAATCTCTTCATGTTTTCCATGTTGACTCTTGTGCTGGCGAACAACATCGTGCTCATGTTCGTGGGCTGGGAAGGCGTCGGGCTGTGCTCCTATCTTTTGATTGGCTTCTATTTTTTGCGGCGCAGTGCCGCTGACGCCGGCAAAAAGGCCTTCATCGTGAACCGCATCGGTGACTCTGGTTTTCTTCTTGGCATTTTTTTGATCGCCACCACGCTCGGGACGATCAATTTCCGCCAAATACCGCTTGCTCTGGAGGAAATGCATTTCAGCGTCGGCGCGCCGGTAATCACCGCCATCACGTTGCTCTTGTTTGTTGGCGCCATCGGGAAATCGGCCCAGCTTCCGCTCTATGTTTGGCTTCCCGATGCCATGGAAGGACCAACTCCGGTGAGTGCCCTCATCCACGCCGCCACCATGGTCACCGCCGGCGTGTACATGGTTGCCCGCAACCACGCCCTCTATTCGCTGGCCCCCACAACGATGCATGTCGTCGCCGTTGTCGGTGCCCTTACCGCCGTCTATGCCGCTTCCATGGGCCTTGTGCAAAACGACATCAAACGGGTTCTGGCTTATTCCACCATTAGTCAGCTCGGTTATATGTTTCTGGCCTGTGGCGTGGGCGCATTCGCAGCCGGGATTTTCCATCTCTCGACTCATGCCTATTTCAAGGCATTGCTCTTTCTTGGTTCGGGCAGCGTGATTCACGCTCTGGGCGGGGAACAGGACATCCGAAAGATGGGCGGCCTCTGGAAGAAAATTCCCGTCACCGCCAAAACGTTTCTCGTCGCTGCTTTGGCTATCGCTGGCATTCCCGGTCTTTCCGGCTTTTTCAGCAAGGACGAAATCCTCTGGCAATCCTTTGCTGGCCCGCTCGGCAATCGAGCCCTCTGGGCGATTGGCGTCCTCACCGCCGGCATGACTGGCTTTTACATGTTCCGTCTGGTTTTCAAAACCTTCTTTGGGCAGCCGCGTTATTCTCACGAGGTAGACCATCACATCCACGAGTCGCCCAGGAGCATGACGATTCCGCTCGTTATTCTGGCTTTCCTCTCCGTCGCCGGCGGATGGGTTGGAATCCCAGCGGTCCTGGGCGGCTCCAACCGCTTCGAACACTTTCTCCAGCCGGTTTTTGGCCGCCGCGCGGATGTGGTTCTGGCTGTGAACATGCACGCCCACACCCAGGAGATTCAGCTCATGATCTTTTCTGTTCTCGTGGCCGTGCTGGGGATCTTCCTTGCCTATTACTTCTATCTCAGGCGTACGGACGCGCCTGAAAAGCTGGTAGCGAGATTCTCGGCCGGATATCGGCTGCTTTATAGAAAGTACTACGTGGACGAAGTCTATGATGTGCTCTTCGTCAATCGTTTCAAGGATGCGGGCACCGCGCTTGCCGCCTTCGACCTGGGCGTCATTGATGGCTGGGGGGTGGATGGTTCGAGCTGGCTGACGCGCTTTACTGCTAGCCGCTCCATGTGGACGGACAATTGGATTGTGGATGGTGCCGTCCGCGCTTTCGGTTTTTTCGTTCGCCTCCTGAGTTATCCAGTGCGAATGATTCAGGCGGGATTTGTGCAAGGCTACGCCCTCTCTATTGTTCTGGGTGTTCTGCTCCTACTGGGGTACTACTTGTTGCGTTGAAGGAGACTTAATGATCCAGTGGTTGAATGAGCATCTCTTGACGGTCGTTTTGTTTGAGCCTCTCGTTGGCGCTTTCTTGATTCTCTTCTTGCGCCGCGAAAACAAGGCGGCCATTCGCTGGCTGGCGAATATTACCGCTTTTGTAGGCTTCCTCGTCTCCTTGCCGCTCGTCTTTCGTTATCAGGCGGATGTCGGGGACTTTCAGTTCCAGGAGAAACTCGACTGGATTCCCTCCATTGGCGCAAAGTATTTCCTTGGCATTGACGGCATCAGTCTCCTGCTGATCATGCTCACGACCGTCTTGGGCTTCCTCGCCATCCTGTCCTCTTGGTCGTATATCCAGGAGCGCGTCAAGGAATACTACTTCCTCTTTTTGCTCTTACAGACTGGCATGCTGGGCGTCTTCATGTCGCTTGATTTCGTTCTCTTTTACGTTTTTTGGGAAGTGATGCTGGTTCCCATGTACTTCATCATCGGCGTTTGGGGGCACGAGCGCAAACTGTACGCCGCCATCAAATTCTTTCTCTATACGTTGGTCGGCTCAGTTTTGATTTTGTTGGGAATCCTGGCTCTTTACTTCAACTACCATCAGAAAACGGGTATCTACTCTTTCGACTACACCGAGCTGATAACAGTTTCTCTGCCGGCAACCTGGGAGATGTGGGTTTTTTGGGCCTTCTTTGTCGGCTTTGCCATCAAGGTGCCCATGTTCCCGTTCCATACGTGGTTGCCGGACGCTCACGTCGAAGCCCCCACGGCAGGGTCCGTTATCCTGGCTGGCATCCTCCTGAAGATGGGAACTTATGGATTCATTCGTTTCTCGTTGCCCTTGCTGCCCACCGCTTCGCGAAAATACGTCTGGGCGATGGCTGCGCTTTCCATCGTCGCCATTATTTACGGTGCGCTCGTCTGCATGATGCAGAAAGACATGAAAAAGCTGATTGCCTACAGCTCGGTCAGCCACCTCGGCTTCTGTACGCTTGGCATCTTTGCGCTCAACCCGCAAGGCCTCTCGGGCAGTGTTCTCCAGCAGGTCAATCACGGCATCTCGACCGGGGCGCTCTTCTTGATCGTCGGCTTGCTGTACGAACGGCGGCACACTCGTGAGATCGTCCAATTCGGGGGCCTTTCCACTCCCATGCCCAATTTCGCCGCCCTCTACATGATCATCACGCTTAGCTCGCTCGGGCTTCCCTTGCTCAATGGCTTTATTGGCGAGCTCGTAATCTTGCAGGGCGCTTGGCAAGTAAGCAAGACCTGGGCCGCTTGGGCCGTCGCCGGCATCGTGCTTGGCGCCGCCTATTTACTGTGGCTTTATCAGAGGACCATGTTCGGAGAGGTAAAGAATCCAGCCAACGTGGCGCTTCGCGATGTCAATCTCCGCGAGGCCATGACCCTCATACCGCTGGTCCTTTGGGCCTTCTGGATTGGGATTTACCCCAAGCCCTATTTCCGCATCCTGGACAAGCCGGTAGCCCAGCTCGTCCAGCGCGTCAATCCGGAATTCTATCGGGCTGGCAACAGCGTCCCTCTCGCTGCCAAACCTGCACCGCCGGTGCCGGCTGTCACGGCTCCCTCATTGCCTGAGCCTGCCGTGCCCACAGCCGCGGAGACTCATTGATGTGGAATGAGTTTTTCCAAAAAAGCGACTACTTGATGATTATCCCCCAGCTTGAGCTGGCGCTCTTCGGCTTGTTCATCCTGCTGACCGACTTTCTTGTCCCTCCCGAGCAAAAACGCCGCCAGGCCTGGGTCTCGCTCCTTGGTGTGGCTGTGGCCGGATATGCGCTTTGGCGCATGCGGGATTTGACCTTCTCTGGCTTCGCCGGTGCCTTGGTCGTGGATCGTTTCTACGTCTTCTTCGGCCTGATTGTTCTCGCGGCTGCTGCCCTCGTCATTTTGATGTCGGCCCGCTATCTGGAAATCGAGGCCGAACATCATGGCGAATACTACGCGCTGATCCTTTTTGCCGCCATCGGCATGCTTTTTATGGCAAGTGGAATGGACATCGTGGTGCTCTTCATCTCTTTGGAAACGATGGCCATTGCCTTCTACATCCTCGTTGGCTTTTTCCGCCGCGACCGGCGCTCGAACGAAGCCGCTATGAAGTACCTCCTCCTCGGCGCGTTTTCTTCAGGCCTGCTCGCCTACGGGTTCTCGCTTTTTTATGGTCTTAGCAATTCGACGAATCTACAAAAAATCGGTGAGGTGATTGGCAACCGCCCCTCGAACGATCCCGTCGTTCTCCTCGCCCTTGTCACCCTTTCCGCCGGCATGTTCTTTAAGATTGCTGCCGTGCCCTTTCACCAATGGGCGCCTGACGTTTACGAGGGCGCGCCGACCACCATTACCGCCTATGTTTCTGTTGCCTCCAAGGCCGCGTCCTTTGCGATGCTTCTTCGTATCTTGATGACCGCCATCGTGCCCGCTCCTGCCCTCTGGGCCACTTTCCAGTATCTTCTGGCGGCCATTGCCGTTGCGACCATGACCCTGGGGAATCTCGCCGCCATCACCCAGTCCAACACCAAGCGCCTTCTCGCCTACTCCTCCATTTCGCATGTCGGCTACATGCTACTCGGCCTCGTCGCAGGCAACGAGCATGGCTTGCAGGGGATTGCGATCTACCTCCTGGTTTACGCCTTCATGAATATGGGCGCGTTTGCCGTCATCGTGGCCATGCGCCGCAAGGACCTTATCGGCGACGAAATCGATGATCTGTCCGGCCTCTATTTCAAGAATCCGGCTGCCAGCGTCCTCATGATCATTTTCTTGCTTTCGCTCGCCGGGATACCCCCTACCGCTGGCTTTTGGGGCAAGTACTTCATCTTCCTTTCCTTGATTGAAACCAACCACCCGGTTCTCGCGGTGATTGCTGTTTCCTACGTGGCCGTTTCGCTCTACTATTACTTCCGAATCGTGGTCGCCATGTTCATGCGCCAGCCGACCGAGCCCGGGCGTGCGATTGTCTCCCCGGGCCTTGCGGTCGCTCTTGGCTTCAGTATCGTCATGACTATGGTGATTGGCATCTATCCGCAGCCCTTCATTCAATTCACTCAATATACATTGCTTCTGCCCTTCCGTTAGGTTTCCATGGCCAAAGGGCCCAAAGAGCGCCGTCAGTCCTTGTTGAACGCTTTGGTCATTGCTATGGAGCTTCCGTTCGTTTTTGTGGGCGCTGTCCTAGGAGGGTTGCTTATCGGTTGGCTCTTGGATCGTGCATTGCATAGATTCTATCCTGCGTACACTGGCGCGGTCCTAACAATCATTTTCATGTTTGTTGGCTTAGTTGCAGGTCTTCGGGAGGTTCTGCGTCGAATCCCGAAGGACGAGGGTCTTGGAAGTGGCAACAACGGGCCAAATCCCTGAGTCGGAGCGTCGGCTCCTTGCCGGAGCAGAAGGACGGTTGGTCCGGTTTGTTCTCGTCTTGGGTCTTTTGGGAACGGTTGGCATTCTGTTTCGATGGGGTTGGCGGGCGGCGGTCGGCTTCCTGATTGGAGCGGCGCTTGCCTTGCTCAACTACTGGTGGATTTCGCAGGCGGTTTCAGCAGTGGCCCGAGCCGGCCGGGCTCGTCCTTCCAAGCTCGCTTACTTCAAGTTTTTCGGGCGCTACGCCTTGATTGGCGTTGTGGTCTATGTTATTTTCTCACGCTCTCTCGTGCCCATACTGGCTGTCATCGGTGGCCTGCTTATTTTGGTCCCCGCCGTGGCCGCCGAATTCCTCTACGAGGTTGCGAGGGGACGGTAAGTCCGCGTCATGGAACATCATCAGCTCTGGATCACGGGCGTCGTCAACAAACTGCTTGGAAAATATGTAGCCGCCGTTCTTGCCTTTCTTCACATCAAGGCATCAGACCCTGCTCACCCCATTCCCAACCACATTGCCGTCGAGTTGGTGGTCATTCTTCTGGCGGTCGTTTTCTTCGGTTGGTTGCGTACGCGTCTCTCGGTCAATCGCCCTGGTATCATGCAGCAGCTCTGCGAGATGCTGCTCACCAATCCGATGGGAATCGGGGCCCGCGATCTTCTCGACGATATCATCGGGCATCACGGTCGCTCGTTCCTTCCGGTTGTTGGGGGTGTTGGCCTCTTTGTGCTTTTTTGCAATCTGATTAGCATAATTCCAGGCTTTGAATCGCCGACCGCCAACATTACCGTTACCATCGGCTGTGCCCTCGTTGCTGTCTCTTATTACCACTATTCCGGCATCCGCCATCATGGAGCGAGGCGCTACCTTAAGCAATTTCTTGGACCCCTGCTGCCCATGTCGCCGCTCATGGTCATCATCGAGACGGTGAGCCACGGCGCGCGTGTTCTTTCCTTGAGTGTCCGTCTCTTTGCCAATATGTTCGTGAGCGAACTCCTTTACGGCGTTTTCTTGGGGCTCGCCATGCTTGCGTTTTCCGCCGGTTGGAATCTTTCGCCTGTGGTGGGTGGGATGATCCTGCTTTTCCCTCTCACCTTCCCCATTCTTTTTATCGGGCTTCATATCTTTGTGGCTGTTCTACAAGGGTTTGTTTTTACTCTTCTGCCGATCATTTATTTGAGTGGGGCTGTGGCGGAAGAGCATTAATCTGGCTTGTTCGATCAGTGTGATTCCGGCTGCAAGAGGGTTGTCCGGAAGCCACCGCCTGATCCACGTTCATAACGAAAGGAGCAGTCTCTTGAAAAAAGCCTTTGCGTTTTTCGCTTTCGCATTGCTGCTGCTCGGCCTTGCTACCCCAGTGCTCGCCGCTGAGAGCAGCCCCGGAAATTCTTCCCTCCCAGTCAATTGGGTTGCGCTCACGGCTGGTTTCTCTATGGCCATTGCTTCAGCGGCCTGTGGTTACGCGCAGGCACGCGCGACCGCCGCCGCAGCCGAAGGCCTCGCTCGCAATCCGGGCGCTGCGCCAGCGATTCGTTTCGCGCTCATTTTGGCGCTCGTTCTGATCGAGTCCATGGCGCTCTACACCTTCGCGATCATCTTCATCAAGGTCAAGTAGCCGATCAGGTCGATTCGAGTGCTTTGGGGGAAGTCGCAGGCTTCCTCTTTTCTTTTTTGGAAACCCGGTTTCCGGGATTTGACCTTTCAGCGCACCGGTAGGATAGAGCGGGACGCGACCGACGCCAGACTGACAATGCCGCCGGGGAAGATCCCCAGCCCAAGCACTGCCAAGGTTGTCAGGGCAAGAACAAAACTGACCGAGTGGGGAAGGGCAGCCGGCTGCAATTCTTCTGTTGGCTCCTTCATGTACATCACAACCACGACGCGCAGATAGTAGTACACCGAGATGGCGCTGTTAACGACGCCGAGCACCACCAGCCAGACCAAATCCGCTCGCAGTGCCGCCTGAAAGATATAGAACTTCCCCAAAAATCCCGCTGTCAGCGGGAGACCTATCAACGACAACAGGTAGAGGGTCAAACAGGCGGCCAGGAGCGGCTGGCGTGTCCCCAGCCCGGCATACTCTTCGATCTCGACGTGCTTCTCACCTTGTCCGCCCAGGTGAGAAACGATCGTAAACGCTCCCAGCTTCATCATCGCGTAAGCCACAAGATAGAAGAGCGCGGCGGCTAATCCAATTTCGCTGCGCGCCGCAAACGCTATCAGGATATAGCCGGCATGGGCGATCGAGGAATAGGCCAGCATGCGTTTGATATTGCCCTGGACGAGCGCCGCCAGGTTTCCGACAAACATCGTCAGCACTGCCATCACCCAAATCACCCAAAACCAGCGCTCATTCCCTGGCCACAGAGCCGTGTGGAATACCCTCAAGAAAACCGCAAAGGCTGCCGCCTTTGGCCCTGCCGAGAGGAAAGCCGTAATCGGCGTTGGGGCTCCTTCATATACGTCCGGCGTCCACACCTGGAACGGCGCGGCCGCCACTTTGAATCCCAACCCGACCATCAGCATCCCCGCGCCAAGCCACACAAACGTCCGGTTCTCCGCCCCTCTTTCCAATACCGCGCGAATTTCAGGCAAGACCGTCGTTCCCGTCCCCCCATACAGCAGTGCAATGCCGTAGAGCAGGAAGCCCACAGCAAAAGATCCCAGCAGAAAATATTTCAGCGCTGATTCATTCGACTTGAGCGCCCCTCTGCGAAAGCCCGCCAGGATGTAGGTCGCAAGGGAGGAAATCTCAAGCCCGAGAAAAACGGTCACCAGCTCGTTCGCCCCAGCCATGATCCCCATGCCGGCCGTTCCGAAGAGCAGCAAGGCGTAATATTCGCCATGCGTCTCGCCTTCGCGCTGCAAATATGCGGAAGAGATCAACGCCGTCAAAATGCCGATGAGCAACACCAGGAGATGCAGAAACGCGCTGAATCCGTCCACCACGATCATGCTATTAAAGCCCGTGCCTGGTGCAGAGGACTGCCAGGGCACGCTCGCGAGAGCCAGAATCATGCTGAACAACGCAAGTGGCATGAGAAGTGGCTTCTTGTGGCGCGGCAGAAATGGCTCGAGCACCATCACCACGACGCCGCCGAAGCACAGAATGAGCTCGGGGAGAATGCGAATCAGATCGGTGTTCGAAAACGTCATCGGCTACTTCTGCGCCAGCCGGTAGCCAGCCGCCGGCTCCATCTGCTGAATCAGTTGTTGAGTGGAGGCTTCCATCCTGCTTGTGAACATCGGTGAAGCGACTCCCATCCACAGAATCATGACCGCGATGGGTATTAAAATCGCCTTTTCTCTCCAATTCAAATCAGGCAACGCCCGATTCCTTTTTTGCGTTACTCCACCGAAGACGGTCCGCTGGTACATCCAAAGTAGATACACCGCCGACAGAATCACCCCCAGCGCCGCCGCCACCGCCCGGTAAACGTTGACTCCAAACACGCCGACCAGTATCAGGAATTCGCCCACAAATCCGTTCAGCATCGGCAGCCCAAGGGATGACAGGCAAACGAAAAGGAACAAGCTTGAAAAGATTGGCATCGGCGTCGCCAAGCCCCCAAATTCGGATATCAGATGCGTATGACGCCGGTCATAGAGCATCCCCACCATCACAAAGAGCGCGCCGGTCGAGACGCCGTGATTCAACATCTGATAGATGGCTCCCTCAATTCCCGGCACGTTGAAGGCGAAAATTCCCAGCACCACGAAACCCAGGTGGCTGACCGAAGAAAATGCCACCAGCTTCTTGATATCTGGCTGGACCATCGCCACCAGCGCCCCGTAGAGGATCCCGATGATTGCCAAAACACAGATTGCCGGGGCTGAATCCCTGGACGCTTGCGGGAACAACGGCAGGCAGAAGCGCAACATGCCATAGGTGCCCATCTTCAATAGGACACCAGCCAGAATCACCGAGCCCGCTGTCGGCGCTTCCACGTGCGCGTCCGGTAGCCACGTGTGGAAAGGGAAAAGCGGAACCTTGATCGCAAAGGCGACGAAAAACGCCAGGAACAGCAACAATTCTGTTCGCGGCGCCAACTCCTTCAACCCGGACGCCAGTATCAGTTGGATCTGCGGCAGGTCAAACGTTCCGGTAAAGTTGTAAAGCCAGATGATCGCCACCAGCATCAGCACGGACCCTGCCATCGTGAAAAGCACAAACTTGACCGCAGCGTAGATTCGTCGCTCGTGGCCCCAAACCCCAATCACAAAATACATGGGGATCAGCATCACTTCCCAAAAGACGTAGAAGAGGAAGAGATCAAGGGAAGCAAACACGCCGATCATGCCCGTCTCGAGCACCAGCATCATCAGGAAAAATTCCTTCACCCGCGTCTGGATGCTTCGCCAGGAAGCAAGCATCGCCAGCGGCGTCAGGAAAGTGACGAGCAAGATGAGGAACAGGCTGATGCCGTCCAAACCAATGTGGTAGTGAATCGGGGGCGAAACAATCCACCGACGTATCAGTTCGAATTGGTACGTTCCTCTCCCGGGATCGAATCCGGCTACCAGCAGTAAGGAAACGCCAAATTCGGCAACCGCCGTTCCCAGAGCCACCCGCCGAATGGCTTCCTCAGCCGTCTTTCGAAACAAAAGAAGAATGGCTCCGCCGGCAAGCGGCAGGAAGATCACCGCCGTCAATAGCGCCGACTTGCCCATCTACTGCAATCCCAGGATTAGGAAAGTCAGGATCACTGTTGTCCCCACTACCACCCAGCCGGCGTAGCTCCGTGTATTGCCCGACTGGATTCTTCTGAGCCGATCGCCCGCGCTTCTGGCCTGGTCAGCTAGGCCGTTCACCGCGCCGTCCACCACACCGACATCCACTGCCCGCCAGAACAGTCGGTCAGAGACCCAGTGAACCGGATGGACGATCGCCGCGTCGTACAGTTCGTCCACGTAGTACTTCCTCAGTAGCCACCGGTACAGACCATGAAAATTCTGGGAGACCTGCTCCGCCAGTTGCGGCCGGCGCAAATAGAAGACATAGGCGATGAGAAATCCCGCCGCGGCTGCTCCTAGGGCTAGGACCATCACACCTAGCTCCGTTGCATGGCTGTATGTCGCCGCCGCAGCCAACCATCCGCGATTGGCCGGCGCGAAAACAGGCGCCAGATATTCTTCAAAACGATTGCCGCCGCCCAGTACTTTTGGAATGCCGACGTATCCGCCGATTACCGAAAGAATTGCCAGGGCGATGAGCGGCAGTGTCATGATGCGCGGGGACTCATGTACGTGCACTTTGCGTTCGTCGAATCGCCGGGTCCCGTGAAAGGTCAGAAAGACCAGGCGAAACATGTAGAAAGCTGTCATTCCTGTGGCGACCACCGCTATTCCCCACAGCACTTTGCTCCCATATGGGCTCGAGTAGGTCTGCCAGAGAATCTCGTCCTTACTGAAAAATCCGGAAAAAAGCGGCGCGCCCGAAATCGCTAGCGTTGCCACCAAGAAGGTCCAATACGTGGTTGGGATCCTTTTCCGGATCCCGCCCATTTCGCGAATATCCTGGAGCCCGCTCAGTGCGTGGATCACGCTTCCCGCCGCAAGAAAGAGTAGCGCCTTGAAAAAGGCGTGTGTCATCAGGTGAAAGATCCCTGCCGCAAAAGCGCCCACGCCGCATGCCAGGAACATGTAGCCAAGCTGGCTGATCGTCGAGTAGGCGAGCACACGCTTGAGGTCGGTCTGCACGAGCCCGATGGATGCGGAGTAGATCGCAGTGACACAGCCCACTACCGCCACCGCTGCCATAGCCTTCGGCGCATGCGTGAAGATGATGTTTGACCGCGCCACCATGTACACACCCGCCGCTACCATCGTCGCGGCGTGGATCAGCGCGCTCACCGGCGTCGGGCCCTCCATGGCGTCAGGCAGCCAGACATAAAGCGGTAATTGCGCCGATTTTCCGATGGCTCCGGTCAACAGCAGGAATCCGATGACGGTCATCACCCCGAACCCGGCCTGCTCTATCGGTCGCTCCGCAACCAAACCAAAAATCTTGTCATATTCCACCGACCCGAAAGTCCAGAACAGGAGCAGCACACCCAGCGAAAACCCGAAATCGCCTATGCGATTCACGATGAATGCTTTCTTGCCGGCATCCGCCGCGCTCTTCCGCAGGAAGTAAAAACCAATGAGAAGATACGAACAAAGCCCAACGCCCTCCCAGCCCACGTAGAGCAGCAAATAATTCCCCGCCAGCACGAGAAGCAACATGAAGAACATGAAGAGGTTGAGATAGGCAAAAAAACGGTAGTAGCCTCCTTCCTGTGACATGTAGCCGACCGAATAGATGTGGATGAGAAAGCCCACTCCCGCGACCACAAGCAGCATCACCAGGCTTAGCTGGTCCAGATAGAGCGTGAAATCGGCTCGGAAAGTTCCGGCAACAATCCAGGTAAATGGCCGGCTGATCCAGGGAAGTTTCTCGGGGGGCAGAAAGGCCATTTCTCTTGCCAGCTCGAGCACGGCAAGTAAGGCTAGCCCCACACTGCCATTTCCGATCCAACTCACCGTTCGCTGCGGGATTCTTTTCCCGAGAAGCCCGTTGAGCGCAGCCCCAAGCAAGGGTAAGACTGGGATGATCCACAAATGGTGCAGAATCATGGTTCGCAGCTCGCTACAACTTCAACAGGTTAACCCGCTCCACGTTTAGCGATTCGCGGTTCCGAAACACGACCAAAATGATCGCCAGGCCGACTGCTGCCTCTGCCGCCGCCACGACAATCACGAAAAAGACATAGATCTGTCCGCTCAGTTTTTCGAGGTAATGCGAAAATGCCACAAAGCTGAGGTTGACCGCGTTCAGCATCAGTTCAATGCACATAAAGATGGCAATCAGATTTCGCTTGAAGATGAATCCAACTACTCCGATCCCAAACAGAATCGCGCTCAACACCAGATAGTAGGAAACAGGTACCATTCGCTAAAGCTCCTTTTTCGTCAGAACCACGGCCCCCAGAATTGCTATCAAGATCAAAATCGACGTCAGCTCGAACGGCAGAACGTATTCCCGGAAGAGATCCCGCCCGATCAACTCCGTCCGTCCGATGAAATGGTTCGGGTCCACAAGCGCCTCTTCGGGTGTGGCCCGGTAAATCCAATAGGCCAACTCCCCGGTCAGGACGGTCCCCAGGGGCAGACCCACATATCGCGCCATCCGGCTCAGATTGGTGCGTTCCTCCTGACCGGCGTTGAGGAGCATGATGACAAAGACAAAGAGCACCATGATGGCCCCCGCATAGACAATGATCTGCACGGCCGCAATGAATTCCGCAGCAAGAAGCAGATAGAGCGCTGCCAGCGACACCATGACCACGATCAGTGATATGGCGCTGTGGATGGGCTGGCGTTGTAAGATCAGGCTGATGGCTGCCGTCACCGCCAGGCCGCCAAAAATCAGAAAAAGCGCCAGTTGTATGCTCATCTCAACTCGCCCGCAGGGCGATGATTAGGGATGTTACCAGCAAGTTTGCAATGGCCAGCGGCAGCAGAAACTTCCACCCGAAGGCCATCAATTGGTCGTAGCGAAAGCGCGGCAATGTACCTCGGATCCACACGTAGGCAAATAGAAAGACAAAAACCTTGGCCAGAAACCACACCGTTGGCAGCACAGCTTGCAACCACGTCGGGCCGAAACTCGGCCCCAGCCATCCGCCAAAAAACAAAATCGTTGCTAAACAGGAGACCGTGACCATGTTCGCGTACTCGGCCATAAAGAACGCCGCAAACTTGAAGCTGCTGTATTCAGTGTGAAACCCCCCCACTAGCTCGGTCTCAGCTTCCGGTAAATCGAAGGGCAACCGGTTCGTCTCAGCGATTGCCGCGATGATGTAACCGGCAAAGCCCACCAACTGGGGGAACACGTACCACCTGGGGATGAACCCCAGCCATGTCCCCGACTGTGACTCTACAATACTTCGCAGGTTTAAGCTTCCTGCGACCAGCAGGACCCCAATCACTGAAAAACTCATCGCCAACTCGTAGCTTAGCATTTGCGCTGAACTGCGCAGCCCGCCCAGCAAGGGGTACTTGCTATTGGAAGACCATCCTGCCAGCGCGACCCCGTACACCCCGAGCGAGGTAATCGCAAATAGAGCGAGGACCCCGATGCTCAAGTCAGCGATCACGAGTGGGCTGCGTTGTCCCAAAACGGAGATCGTCCCTGGGCCAAACGGGATCAGAGCAATGGAAACAACTGCCAATGCGAGGCTCAGAAAGGGCGCCAGGTAGTACACGAATCGATCCACTCCGGCTGGCGTCATGTCCTCTTTGAACAGGAACTTGAGAGCATCGGCGATGGGTTGAAGCAATCCGTGTGGCCCCACGCGGTAAGGGCCCCAGCGCGACTGGATATGTGCCACCAGCTTTCGTTCAAACCATGCCATGTAGCCGACCACCATCAGCAGCATGAGCAGCAATGCCGCGCTCTTGAGCAGACCGGCAAAAAGGACGGGATGGGTTTCGAGCCAGCTCATTATTTTGAAACCTGCGCCTCGGGGAGAGACTGAATGATCTCGCAGTATTCGCCGAGCGTTCCCGATGTGAACAGCGTGTCATTCGCAGAAAAGACGCCGTTCGCGGCGATCCTGCGCCCGGAGTCGGAAATCTTGGGCGTCGTCTTGCACGCCTGCCCAACCAACACTCCCTCTGTTGAAACGCCGTACCCGGGCACCGTAACGCGAATTTCTTCCCAGGCTGACTCAGGCGATCTCAACTTCAATTCTCCGCCCATGAGTTGCGCCAGAATTCGAATGATGTCGAAATCCGTGCGGACGCTGGCATGATGAATCGCCCGCCTGACCGGTTGCACTTCTCCGTAGGTGTTCGTCACCGTCCCATCCTTCTCGTACAAGCTTGCCGCGGGAAAAACAGCGTCGGCATCCTGGGCCGTTGCCGTCAAGAAAAGATCTTGTACCACCACCAGCTCAAAGGCATTGCGCCAGCCCGCCGGAAGCCTCAACTCTTTCGCCGGATCCGACCCGACAACGTGAAGTGCCCGAATCTTTCCCCTGCTTCTGAACATCTCTCGCAATGTCATCCCCGGCTCGTTCGTGCGAACGTACCCTGGCAAAAACTCCGGCAGGGCGCCCATGTCGCTTGCGCCCCGGGAATTGACGTAGTCCCCCAGGGCGGCGATTTTGGCCATCCTGCCGCCGGCGGTGGCGAACGCCACCAGGTCGTAGATGCTCTCGCCTGTCACCTCCGACCCGAAAGCCACGGCCATCTCGGGTGCCGCGGCAAGCTGCGTCTTGAGGTCATCGAGCTGGGTTGCCACATCACGGGGCAGGGAAGACTTTCCCCTCAGCAGGTGTCCGATGGCCTGATCCATCTCGCCTTCGGGTATGACCACCATCTGCCGAGCCTGTCGCTTTAGCTTGATCTCCTGGAAGCCGAGGATGAAGAGCCGCGCCCCCATCCGTCGCACCGCTTGCCGGAGGTTGTACGCCAGAAGAGGATGCTGTTGCGTCGGATCATTTCCGATCAGCAAGAGGGTCCGCGCCTCTGCAAAATCGGCGCAGCGAGCGAACGACGCCCCGGCGCTTTGGGAAACGCCCGCCACAAGGCCGCCGTAGTCAGCGCTCCGGACATGGTCTATGTGAGGTGTACCGAGAACCTGGCGGGCATAACGCTGCAACAAGTAGCATTCTTCGTTCGTATTGCGGCTCGAGCCGGCCACCCCGATGGCCTCGCGCCCGTATTCTTTCCGGATTCCTTTGAGCCGGGCCGCCACCCATTCGAACGCCTCCTCCCAGCTCGCTGGTTGCAGCCTGCCGTCGCGCCGGATCAAAGGTTGTCGGAGGCGAGCTTTGCTTTCGGTAAAGTCGAACCCAAATCGGCCCTTTGCGCAAAGGAACTCGCCGTTGACGCCGCTTCGATCGCGGTTGTTTGCACGGACAATACTATCTGCCCGCACGCCGAGCGTGGTCTTGCACCCATCGCCGCAATGGGTGCAGATCGTGCCCACATAGCGCAGCTCCCACGGGCGAGTCTTGTAGCGATACGTCCCGCTCGTCAGGGCACCCACCGGGCAGATGTCAATGCACATCCCGCATTCCTCGCAATCGAGCCGTTCGCCCTGATTGGGCAATATGACGGAATAGGCGCCCCGCTCGCCTACTCCCAGCGCCTTGACGTCCATCGCTTCGTCGCAAACGCGCACGCAGCGGAAACAGAGAATACAACGGGGAGCGTCAAAGTACACCAGTGGGGAAAACTTCTGCTCCGGAATGTGAATCTTCTCTTCCACGAAGCGGCTGCTTGCAAGTCCATAGCGAACCGTCATGTCTTGCAATTCGCACTCGCCCCCCTTGTCGCACACCGGACAGTCGAGCGGGTGGTTCGTCAGCAGAAACTCGACCATTGACTTTCGCGCTTCAACCACCTGTCGCGTCTGAGTCCGCACCACCATCCCTTCCTGGGCAACAAGCGTGCAGGCAGTTTGTAGTTTCGGAACTTTTTCCACCTCAACCAGACACATCCGGCAGGCACCCTGCAAAGAAAGCCCTGGATAATAGCAGAAAGAAGGAATCGAAATCCCCAGGGCTTTCGCTGCCTCGATCACAAGGCTGCCCGCACCCACGCTGACTTTCTGCTCGTCGATGGTAACGGTCACTTGATCTGCCATGGCAATCTACCGGTTCGCAGCAGCCAGCTCCCGAGCGACAAAAGGACATCTGCCATTCAGGTGCGCTTCGAATTCACCCCTGAATTTTTCCACGATGCTGATCGTCGGCATCGCCGCCGCGTCGCCGAAAGGGCAAAAGGTTCTGCCCAGCATGTTCCTTGAGAGTTCGCCGATCAGTGGAATATCCTCGCGTCGCCCAAGGCCGCCGTGAAAACGGTCAAGCATTTTCTTCAGCCACGCCGTCCCTTCCCGGCAAGGGATGCACCAGCCGCACGATTCATGCGCATAAAATTGCATAATCCGTCTCGCCACTTCGACCATGCAGGTCTCTTCGTCCATCACGACCACTGCCCCCGACCCCAACATGGAGCCCGCTTTCGCCACCGAGTCGAAGTCCAAGGGCGTGTCAAGTTGGCTCGCCGTCAGCACCGGCGTGGACGACCCGCCGGGGATCACTGCCTTCACCTTTCTGCCTTTCCAGCACCCGCCGCCAACCTCTTCGATGAGTCGCCGCAGCGGAAAGCCCATGGGCAACTCGTATACACCCGGCTTGTTCACATGCCCGGAAAGCACAAACATGCGGGTCCCGCCGTTTTTCGGCGTCCCCAGCGAGGCGTACCATTCCCCGCCTTGCCGGATGATTGCCGGCACCGATGAAAGCGTCTCCACATTGTTGATCACAGTCGGGCAGCCATACAGCCCCACCACTGCCGGGAAAGGTGGCCGGATACGCGGGTAACCGCGCTTTCCCTCAAGCGATTCCATCAGCGCTGATTCTTCCCCACACTCGTATGCTCCGGCTCCGGTGTGCGTCCAGAGATCAAAATCGAAGCCGGTGCCCATCAAGTTCTTTCCCAGGTAGCCGTGGTCGTAAGCTTCCTCGACGGCTCGGTCGAGGATATTCATCACGTAGCGATACTCGCCGCGAATATAGATGTAGCCCTGATGCGCCCCCACCGCCACCCCAGCAATAACTATCCCTTCGATCAATTGGTGCGGATCCATTTCCATGAGCGGCCTGTCCTTGCATGTGCCCGGCTCGCTTTCATCGGCGTTGGCGATCACGTACTTTGGCTTCTTCGTATCTTTCGGCACAAAGCTCCACTTCATGCCCGCTGAAAACCCCGCTCCACCTCGCCCGCGAAGTGCAGACCTTTTCACCTCTTCGATCACCTGCTCGGGTGTCATCTGCTTTAGGGCCTTCTCGAGACCCTTGTAGCCATCGTTCTGCAAATAGGTGTCAATGCTCGCAGAGTTGGGCAACCCGAACCGCCGGCTGATGACGGGGACTTCGGAAGGGTGACGCTGAGGGCGCAGCGTGCCGCTGGTGATCTTCGTTGGTTTTGGATCTTTTCCCGCGCGCAGCTTGTCTAGGATCTCTTCCACCCGCGTCGTGCTTAGATTTTCGTAGTAGTCGTAATTCACCTGCATGGCCGGAGCTCCGCTGCAAGCCCCTATACATTCCACTTCCTCTAGGGAAAACAGCCCATCGGCGGTCGTTTGCCTGTGACCGATTCCCAGTCGCTTCTTGGCGCGTTCAAAAATCTCATTCCCCCCGCGCAACATGCAGGAGATGTTTGTGCAAACCTGAAAGTGGTACTTGCCGCAAGGCTTTCGACGCAGCATGGAATAATAGGAAAGCGTTTCCGCGACCTCCAGTTCTCGCAGGTCAAGGCGCTTGGCGATTTCCGCAATGAGTTCGTCCGAGATCTGTCCCGTCTCGTCTTGGGCGAAAAGGAGCATCGGGATGAGCGCCGACCTCTTCCGCGGGTAGCGCCTCAGCAGCTCCGCAAACTTCGTTTCGAGTTTTTCTGAAAGCTGCATCATCTAGCGGTCGATTTCTCCCAGAACGATGTCAATGGAACCGATGCACGCCACCGCATCGGCAATCAGCCGTCCCTCTATCATCCGTGGCAGTGCCGCTAGGTTCGAGAACGAGGGGGCTCTCACTTTCACCCGCAACGGTTTGGCGCTGCCGTCACTCGCCACGTAAAACCCAAGCTGCCCTCTTGGCGATTCGATGGCTTGGTACACCTCCCCCGGCGGGGGAGTGAATCCCTCTGCCACAATCTTGAAGTGATAGATCAGCGCCTCCATCTCCGTCTTCATCTGCTCGCGCTCCGGAAGAACGATTCCCGGGGCATCTGCTCGCACTGGCCCCTCGGGCAACCCTTCCGCGGCTTGGCGGACAATTCTGAGCGACTCCCTCATCTCCGCCACTCGCACGAGGTATCGAGCATAGACATCGCCTGCCGTTTGGGTTGGCACAACAAACGCAAACTTGTCGTAACCGCTGTACGGGTTGCTCTTGCGCAGATCCCAGCCGACGCCTGATGCGCGCAGCGTCGGACCGGAAACTCCCATCGCCAGCGCGTCCTCACCGCTCAGAACCCCCACGCCTTTCGTTCGGCCCAGCCAGATCTTGTTCTTGGTCAACAGCTCTTCATACTCGTCAATCCGCCCGGGCATCAAGTCCACTAAAGCCTCGACTCTCTTCAGAAACGTTGGCGGCGGCTCAAGCGCCAGTCCTCCAATCCGAAAGTAACTCGTCATCATTCGCTGTCCGGAGACCAGTTCAAAGATCTTCAAGATCTCTTCCCGTTCCCGGAAACAGTAGAGAAGCACCGACATCGCGCCGATATCGATGGCATGCGTACCCAGCCAGACCAGGTGGCTGGCAATGCGCGTCAGTTCGGTCAACAGCACGCGAAGGATCTGCGCTCGCGGTGGCGCCTCAATTCCCAAAAGCTTTTCCACCGCCAGGCAATAGCAAAGGTTGTTGGACAGCGGCGCCAGATAATCCAGCCGGTCGGTCAGCGTGATGGCCTGCGAGTAGGTCTTCGCTTCGCAAGATTTTTCGATTCCCGTATGAAGGTAGCCGATGTCCGGATAGGCTCGAACCACTGTCTCGCCGTCCAATTCCAAAAGCACCCGCAGGACACCGTGAGTGGACGGGTGCTGGGGTCCCATGTTGAGCACCATGGTTTCGCCTGCCCCGGCCAAAGTGTGAATCGGGTGCCCCATTTAGCGGAATCCTTCCGTCGGATAGTCACGCCGCAGCGGATGTCCCTGCCAATCTTCTGGCATCAGGATTCGGCGCAAATCCGGATGCCCGGCAAACCGGATCCCGAATAGGTCAAACGTCTCGCGCTCATGCCAGTTGGCACCGGGCCAGACGGGAGTGACCGACTCGAGCGTGGGCGTTTCACTGCCCACCCGTGCCTTGACACGTAGCCATTGCCGAAGCAGCAGGGAATAGAGGTGATAATTAACTTCGAAGCGCGGTTCCACAGGGTGGCGGTCCACTGCTGTCACATCGGCCAGATACCGGAACTGCAGTTCCTCATCCTGGCAGAGAAATTCGGCAACGCGTCGAATTGCCCCGCCTTGCACTTCTATCGTTAACTCATCGCGGAAGAGTTCGGCTCCCACAACGCTGGCAGGATCAAACGCGGCTAACTTGCGGATAATGAGATTGCTTTCTAGTTCGGCCCGGATTGTCATGCTTGTAAAGGAAGCCCGCGCGGATTTCCATCACTGGTTCCAGTCCAGGGCACCCTTCTTCCAACTGTAAACAAAACCGGCGAGAATGATCGCAATGTACAGAAACATCTCAGCAAAACCAAACATTTTCAGCTCGCGATAGACCACTGCCCAGGGATAGAGAAATACCGCTTCCACGTCGAACAGGATGAATAGCATAGCCACAAGGTAGAACTTCACCGAAAACCTTTCCCGCGCTGTCCCTAGCGGCGTCATCCCGCACTCATAAGGTGACATCTTCGCCAGATTCCGACGATGGGTCCCAACCAACCCGGAAATCAGGATGATCCCTCCGGCGAGAGCAGCGGCAAGCAGTAGATGAATTAGCAGGGGTGCATAAGCATCGAGGTAGTTGTTAGCCATGACGATGCATTGTATACTTCGTGAAGCGAGCGAGTCTCAAAAGTTGACTATATCGCGCTACTTGTCTTTGTCAAGGTCTTTCCCGCCGGCCGGCAGAGGGAATCGTGGAGCAAGAGTCGCCTCGGTCTGGGATCTTCGGATTCAATACGACTGTTAGGGTCGGCGACATCACCTACCACGTGCAGACCGAGGATCACGGGCCCCATCACCCTTTTGTGGACACGGTGGTCTATCTGGGTGGGCGTGTCCTGGCAAAGAGGGTGGAGTCCTACGGCCATCTCCTCGGAACTCCCAGTTTTTCTGCCGATCATATTGGCCGTTTGCTTGAAGCCCAGCACCGCGCTGTCATCGAGGCCATTCGCGCTGGCGCGATTGCAGCGGCTCTTGCTCCTCCCACCGGAATTCAGATTTTGCTTCTCAATCCTGCTAGCTGCCTTCGGACTGCTGAGGCGTTGTTTCAAATCGAGGTCAAGGGCCGTCCTGCTGGACAATCGCTGGCAAACGTCCGCGTAGAGGTGAGCTTACACTCAGCCGGCTCTCCCCCCGTCCAAGTCCAGGGCACCACCAACGGTGGCGGCCGGATTGATTTTCGTCTCCCGCTTCCCTCCCTCTCGGCTGGCCGGGCGGAACTCCGCATCCGGGCAGCTTCGGGCACGCTCACCGATGAGGTGCGCTACACTGTCCGGCGAAAAGAATAGGGAAGGGGCAATGAAACTCACAGTCAATGGTCAACAGAGTGAGTTGCCGGACGGGTGGACCTTGTTCACCCTTCTTGAACACCTCAGCCTGTCGCCCGACCGTATCGCCATCGAGCGCAACCGCCAAATCATTCCTCGAGAACGGTGGGCGGAAGTCTTTCTTGCCGAAAACGATTCCTTGGAGATTGTTCAGTTCGTTGGTGGCGGAGAGATGCAGCTCTACACGTACCTGATCAGGTGGCCCAGCTTCTCTTTCTTGGTACGCAGGTAGGATTGCGTCATCTGCGAAGGTTTCGTCTCGCAGGGGATTCGCCGTATTACTTCGATTCCGTTCTCTTCGAGTTGTCTCACCTTCTCCGGATTGTTTGACAGCAATTCGACACGGCCAATGTTCATTAATTTCAGGATCGCTGCCGGCAGTCGGTAGTCTCGGTGATCGGCACCGAACCCAAGCTTCCGATTCGCTTCCACCGTGTCCATCCCGCGGTCTTGGAGTTGATAGGCCATGAGTTTGTTCATCAGGCCGATGCCGCGGCCTTCCTGGGGCAAATAAATCAACAGCCCCTCTCTCCGCCGGGCGATTCGCCGCAGGGCGAGTTCCAGTTGCCCCCGGCAATCGCATCGCTGCGAACCAAAAACGTCGCCGGTGAGGCACTGCGAATGGATGCGAACCAGAGTTGCTCGCGCGGCCTTGGGTCGCCCCATCTGCAACACCACCGCCGCGTCCTTGTTTTCGCCAGCTGCTATACCCAGAATCGAAAACGTTCCAAAACGGGTGGGCAGCCGCGTCCGGGCAGCGATCCTTAGTTTTCCCGCCGTCTTCACTCTTTTGCGCATAACCCAAACCCTTCATTATAGAAGCACTGCCTCGCCTCCACAAGCAGAGCAGCTACTTTACAAAGGGCTCCGGATTCGCTAGCTTTGTCTCCGGTTTCGGAAACGGAAGGGCGCTTGCTCGGCTCAAAGGATTTCATTTTCATTCTCCTTTTGAAGGTCGGCGTAACCGGCTCGCTTGCCGCCTTGCTCGTCCGTTCCGGCTTGTTCAAGCGCCTCCTCTTCCAGGCGGAGCGCCCCCTTACCCAAAAGTTGAAGCTGGTGTTATTTCTAGGTGCGCCTTTGACTCTGGGTGTCTTGACGCGTGTATTGGTCGGATACGCTTTTGCTGACCTCGCCCTCGAAGGTTCTCTCCTTTTGGGTTTGCTCGGCGGTCGCTTCGCGGGCGTCGCAGCAGCTCTGCTAATCACCTTCCCGGCGTTCTTTCGCAATGAGTGGTTCCTGGTGGCCTTGTGCGTCCTGGCCGGCTTGCTCGGCGGACTCATCCGAGACATCTTTCCCAACAAAGATGAGGTTTGGGGCTTTGGTCCCTTCATTTACATTGGGTTCCCTCGATGGCTGCGGAGGCTTTTCCGCGAGCGGCGAGGTGATTGGCAGATGCTTCCCCTGGCTGCGTGTGTTTCACTTGATCTGGCCCGATTGGCGCTGGGCCGGATGTATCCACACTCGATATTCTATTTGGACGTTCACCGCCAAGAACTGCTCGTTATCTTGTTTCTTTCGACCATTGCCGCCGTCGCCTTGCCCATCAAGATCTGGAACAACACCCGCATTGAAATGAAGCTGGAAGAGCGGGAGCGCCTCCTTTTGAAGGCCCGCATGGACGCCCTCTCCAGCCAGATCAATCCTCATTTCCTTTTCAACACTCTGAACACAGTTGCCTCGTTGATTCGTTTTGAGCCGGACACGGCCCGTGTCGTCCTCATCAAGCTGTCAAATATTCTCCGGCAGCTCCTCAAAAAACAAGATAACTTCGTGCCGCTCCGCGACGAACTTGCCTTCATTGACGACTATCTGGACATCGAGGTCGTGCGCTTCGGCCACGACAAACTTCACATTGTCAAAGAGGTGGACGAGCAGACCCTCGACGCCATCATACCGAGCATGCTTCTTCAACCCATCGTGGAGAATTCCATCAAGCACGGCCTCAGCCCGCGCCTCGAGGGCGGCGTCATTCACATCCGTACCGCCCGGCTGAATGGCCGCGTCGTTATCGAGGTGCGGGATAATGGGATTGGAATTTCGGAAGATCGGATTTCTCAGATTTACCACACTGGGATTGGCATCAGCAACGTCATGGAACGCTTGCGAGTCCTCTATGGGGAAGACTTCGTCTTGCAGATCAACAGCAAGCTCGGCGAAGGGGTTTCCGTCCGCATTGAGGTTCCCGAACTCATCACCACATCGCGGAGCTAGTCTTGTTCCAACTGTCTGCCACGAAGAGTCCTACCTTGCGCCGACGTTGCCTGGGAGCTCTTTCCTTCCACCCTCTCAGCTCCCTCAAATGGGAGAGGCACTAGGCTATTTCCAAGACCTTGCCATAGTATTCTTCATATTGGGGAATAATCTTGGTGGAACAGTACTTGGCCTGCGCGTTTTTGCGGGCGAGCCGACCCATCTCGCGACGCCGTTCCTCGTCCGATAGAATTTCCAAGGCACGCCTGGCTGCACCGGCAACGTCCCGGGGCTCCACCAGATAACCATCCACCCCGTCGGTCACCACATCCGGGACTCCCCCTACGTTGGTGGCTATCACGGGAACCTCGCACGCCATCGCCTCAAGCGCTGCCAGGCCGAACGACTCCTGGTCGCTCGGAAGCAAAAAAAGGTCTGCTACACCCAGTTTGTCCGTTACCGTTTCTTGCTTGCCGAGGAAAATTACGTCGCTCGCAACAGAGTTTTTCTTCGCCAGCCACTCCGCCGTCCCACGGTCCGGGCCATCGCCGATCATCACCAGCCTGGCGGGCAACTTCCGGCGAATCTGCGTAAAAATCTCAATCACGTCGCTGACTCGCTTAACCGGCCGGAAATTCGACAGGTGCATAACGATCTTTTCGCCCTGCGGCGCGTACTCGCTGCGGGCTTTCACATCTTCGCTTCGTTTGTAACTCTCGCAATTTACGAAATTCGCGATCACTTCGATCGGTCGCTTGATGTCGAATTCTTTCCGCGTGACTTCGCGCAGGTAGGGAGAAATGGCAGTGACTCCATCGCTTTGTTCGATGGCGAAGCGGGTGATGGGCAAGTAGGAGCGATCGCTGCCCACCAGCGTGATGTCCGTCCCATGCAACGTGGTGATGAACGGCAGCTTGCGTGGCTGCAACATCGCCCGTGCCAATAGCGCGCTCACCGAGTGGGGGATGGCGTAATGGACGTGCAGCAGATCTAAATTTGCCCCGGCCGCCACCTCTGCCATTTTTACGGCAAGCGCGAGCGCATAGGGTGGATGCTCAAACAGCGGATACGTCGTCATTTCCACTTCATGGAAATGAATCAACTCCCTTCCCCCGGTCAACCGAATCGGCAGCGCGTAACTGATAAAGTGGATTTCATGGCCGCGCGCTGCTAGTTCCATGCCCAGTTCGGCGGCCACCACTCCGCTGCCACCGTAGGTCGGATAGCAGGTTATGCCAATTCTCATGATCCTCTCCACTCTACCAACCCTCTACCCGGCTTACAAGCTGCCTTGCCGGGCCAGCTTCTTGGTGGTACATTCGCACGCTTTCTCCATTGGATGCGCCCTCGGTGAACAGGATTGCAATGGGGTTGGGCGGGAAGGTTGCTCTGGTTACCGGTGCTGGCCGGGGAATTGGCCGGGCCTGTGCTTTGCGCTTGGCCGGGGATGGTGCCAAAGTGGTTGCGGCTGGCCGGCAACCCGGTCCGTTGCTGCAGACTGTCCAGCAGATAACCGCCCGCGGCGGACAAGGTAAGGCGATTCCGGCCGATGTTTCCTCGTCGAAAGACGTGGCCAGGCTTTTTGTGGAATTGGAGCGATCCTTTGGCAGGCTGGATATCGTGGTCAACAACGCCGGTGTTCATCTTGTTGCTGACGTAGAACGAACCACCGAGCAAGACTGGGATCGCGTGCTGGGCGTCAACCTAAAGGGTACTTATCTCGTCTCCCGGGCAGCCATCCCGCTCCTGAGGCGATCAGGCGGTGGATCCCTTATCAACCTTGGTTCGATTCTCAGTATCGTTGGGATGAAGGAACGCGCCGCCTATTGTGCATCCAAGGGTGGCGTGCTCCTTTTGAGCAAGGCCATGGCCCTTGATCTCGCCCCTGACAACATTCGCGTCAACTGCGTTTGTCCCGGCGCCGTGCTGACAGAAATGATGGAAGGAATCCTGGGCGCGGCTCCTGACCCAACTGTAGCCCTGCAATCTCGGCTGGCTCAGATACCGTTGGGCCGGATGGGATCCCCCGAAGAAGTAGCCGCCTTGGTTGGCTACTTGGCGTCGGATGAAGCCGCTTGGCTGACCGGCGCAGCCATTCCCCTGGACGGCGGTGTCACTGCCTATTAAACCATGGCGAAACGTCGAGCGAGAGTTTCTGTCAAAAAGATCTGGACACGACAGCAGCGCCGGGTTCTCGAGCGAGTTCTAAGCCGTGTGGGCATTTTGCGCTTCTTGGGCCTGAGCGTCATCCGCGTTGAGCCTGGCCGCGCCATCGTGGAATTGGGCGTTCAGCCGCGATTTCTTCACATGCAAGGGTTCTTGCACGGCGGCATCATTGCCACCGTCGCGGACACTACCGCCGCCCTGGCCCTGATTCCCATGCTTCCGCGTCGCACTCGTATGGCCACCGTCGAGATGAAAATCAATTTTCTTGAGCGCGTTCACGCCGGTCGTATCCGCGTGGTGGCATGGATTGTCCGCAAAGGAAAAAGCCTCGCCGTCGGCGAGGCTGACGTCAAGGACCTGAAGGGCCGGCTTCTGGCAAAAAGTCTTATGACCTATTCGTTTTCGCCGCCCCGGTAATACCCTGGCTGGCTGCTGAAAAAGCCGCACCCCCCGACAGATCGGGACAGGAAGATTCGGGACTGCACGCCATGGTTGGTTGCCCCCGCCTCAGCGGGGCCCCTTCCGCCCGTTTTGCCAAAGCTCCGTGACTACGCGAGGGGTTCTTTGACCACCCTGCTGGTTCGCTACAGCGTTGGTTGCGCTTCTGAATCTGCTTCTTCGTGTTCGCCGCGGCCTTCCCCTTCTTTGTAAAGGTACTTGATATTCGATTTGTAGAGCAGCAGATTGGGCTCGCCCGTGCGATTCACTTTGATGCAGTTCTTGTCATACCATTCGATTACGCCGCGAATCGTCTCACCGTCGGCGAGCACGATGACCATCGGCGTCCGTGCCTGCATCTGCTTGACATAGTAAAAGTTCTCCGCGTTAGTCTGCTCCGGTGGAGCCGGTTTCCTCCGTGGCTCCCCGCGCTCTCCCATGTAACGGGGCCCAAGCGGCCCTTTCGGTTCCATCATTGGTGGCCGCGGTGGCCGCGTGAATCTTCGATTGACCATCGTTTCATACCTCACACTTTCTGACGGCGGATCGGCCTCTGCCTTGGGATTGGATGCGTTTATCCGCCTCCTGAGCTTCCGCGTCCGAACCGCCCTGGTGCTCTCCTGCTTGCCGGCAATTCCCAGCCTAGCAAGCTGCTTGAAAATGCGCGGCGGCGACCCCCAACCTTTGGGAGGCGGGGTTGAACTGGCCGCGCCTACGCGGGGCCAACCAACAACTGCGTACCCCTGGGATTGGTAGGACTCCTGCCATCGCGAATTCGCGCCTTTCTCAGCGCCCGGCTAGCGTAGTGCTGGCGGCCTCGAGCGCCAAGCGCCGATTAACGTTCCGCCGCAGCCAGCGATCTATCTCATCCAAGCGTTTGACGGCACGCTCGATCCAGGCGAGATCAATCTTTGCAGCAAACCGCTCCAACTCGGCCCCTAAGTCTAGATTCCGCAGGCATGCCTCTGACCGCCCCAACTTGAGGTGTAACAGATCGTTGACCAAACTATAGAGCATTCCGAGCAGATTTTCAAACGGTTCTTGCTCCCCCTTCAAAAGGTTATCAGTGATTTCAAACAGGCTGCTGTACGGACCCCTTTCCAAAGCAAGCTGGAGATACCCAAACAGTTGTCGGCGTAGCCGCCTGGATTCTTCTAAGTCAAGCGTCAGGGCGGTTCCGAGACTTCCCGCGGAGAGGTGAGCCAATATCTCGCGGTCGGCCGCCTTCCGTTTTGTGTTTCTTGCCAGATAGTCTTGGATCTCCTCGCTTCGTAGCGGCGAAAGCCGAAATCCCACGCATCGTGAACGCACCGTGTCCGGTAACTTGTTCGGTCGAGTCGTGACCAGTATCAGCGTGGCGCTCTCCGGCGGTTCTTCGAGGACTTTTAGGAGCAGGTCGCTGTAATCCCTTCTGAGTTTCTCTGCTTCGTCAAAGATGAAAAAACGCCTCCCCCCAACCGAGGGGCGAAAATAGGCCGTGCGTCTCACTTCGCGCATTTGGGCGGCACGGATGAAATTGGGATCGGGCAGCAAGACCCACACGTCAGGATGCGGCTGCACAATCAGCGGAATTTCCTCCGGGTCGCTTCTCCCCCGGCTCATACGAGCTTTTGCTGCCAGCTCGGCGAGTGGCGGGGCTCCCTCAAGAGTTCTGCACGACGAGCATTCACCGCAACTGTCCGCCTCCCTTGCTTGACAATTGGCTGCCTGCACAAACGCCATGGCTAGCGTGAACTTCCCCACGCCCCGCGGCCCGCTGAAAAGCATGGCCGGTGGAATCTTCGATCGCTCCACCAGCCGCATCAGCGCCGACTTGACGCTTGCATTGCCAGCAATCTCACAGATCTTCACAACACCGACCTTTTGTGCAACTTGGGGCCCAGGAGTGCTTCCACGAACGGCACAATCTGCTGATGAATTTCCTCGATCGTCCCTTCGCCGGGCACCAGCTTGATTCTTGACGGATACTTGCTGGCCAGCGTGCGGTAACCGCGGCGTACTCGCCGATAAAAAGCTTCTGTCTCTTGTTCGAAACGGCTCTCTTTCACTTCGGCGCGGTCCTCTCGCTCTCTTGCTCGTCGCACACTCGTCTTCGGATGAATATCGATGATCAAGGTCAGGTCGGGCTGTTGGTTCCCGCATACTCGGCGATGAATCGTCTCGATGAATGGCACCGGAATGCCGCGCCCGTATCCCTGGTAGGCCACTGATGCGTCGGTGAACCGATCGCACAAGACCACTTTGCCCTCGGTAAGTGCCGGTCGGATAACTCGCTCGAGGTTGTCTACGCGCGAAGCAAACATGAGCAGTAGCTCGCTATAGGCATTCATCCCGGTCTGTGAGGGCCGTAACAAGACAGCCCGGATTTGTTCACCCACGGGTGTCCCGCCAGGCTCTCTTGTGATTACATAGGGAACCCGCTTTTGTCCCAGCCAATCCGCCACCAACCCCATTTGGGTGGTTTTACCGCTGCCGTCAATTCCTTCAAAGGTGATGAACTTTCCGCGTTTCAAAGACATTTGGGTGGGGCTTTGGCCCGCTATCATACTCGGCCCCTCCGGGGTCTGCAACCGGATGCCACGAGCAAAAGGTTCCGTCCACTCCAGACCCGGACAAGCGTCCCCCACGCTCGTGCTAGAATCCAATTTCCGGCCCGCCCCGGTGAGCATGTCTGAACTCATTGCCAACCTCTCCCGCGTGCGCGAGCGCATGGCCCGTGCTGCTGCCCGTTCGGGCCGATTGGCTGATTCCATAACCCTGGTGGCCATCACCAAAACAGTTACGATCGACCAAATTCGCGAGGCCTATCTTTGTGGCGTGCGTCACTTCGGCGAAAATCGCGTGCAGGAAGCAGCAGCCAAGATTCCCCAGCTCAGTGATCTGGCGGTAACTTGGCATCTGGTCGGGCATCTCCAGTCCAACAAGGCGAAGAGGGCCGCAGCCCTTTTCCAGGCAGTGGATTCCTTGGACAGCATTCACGCAGCCGAGAAACTCCATGCCGCCCTGCCCGAGGGTCGCCTCCTGCCGGTCCTTGTTGAGGTGCACCTGGGCGGTGAGGAAACGAAATCAGGCATTGAGACAGCCGCGCTTTTTCCCCTACTCGAGCAACTTTCCAAACTTTCGCGTCTCTCCGTGCGAGGCTTGATGACCCTGCCGCCCTATTGCCGGAATCCGGAGGAGGTTCGCCCCTACTTCCGGAAGCTGCGGGAGTTGGCAGCAAGCGTCGCCGCGGCCAATTTCCCCGGTGTCGCCATGCTACAGCTTTCCATGGGCATGAGCCATGACTTCGACATCGCCATCGAGGAGGGCGCCACCATGGTTCGCCTCGGTACTGCCATCTTCGGTCAAAGGCCCAAGTAGATGTCTCTCAAACTTTCTTCGCTTCCTCGCTCGGTTCGGTTTCAGGTTAAGATCCGGCCCCGCGCATCCCGCGATAAAGTTGTCGGGGAGTGGAACGGCATGGTCAAGCTTCGACTCAGTGCTCCGCCCGTCGAAGGGAGGGCCAATGCCGCCTGTTGCAAATTTCTTGCCCGGTGTTTGAAAGTCCCGCTTCAATCCGTTAAGATACTGGCCGGCGAACGGACGTCCATCAAGCTCGTCGAGATCAGCGGGGTGACGCCTGAGCAAGTTCGGGCGTTGCTTGAAGTCTGCGCCTAACGCGTGCTCTACACCGTTACTCTATCCATTACCGTGATAGCCCTGCTCGTCGTGGCTATTGAGCGGAGCCGTCGCCTTAGGACGCAATCCGATTTCATGGTCGCCGGTCGCCAGCTTTCCGCCACGGTGCTGGTGGCCACGCTCCTTTGTTCGTGGATCGGTTCGGGCAGCCTCTTTGGCGGCGCCGAAAACGCCTATCAAAACGGCCTTGCCTCCTTGTGGATGCCAGCGGGAGGATGGGCAGGCTTGCTGATCATCTACTTCGTTGCCGGCCGCGCCCGGAAATTCTCCCAATTTACCGTCCCCGAACTCCTTGAGACCCGCTACCACCCGCTCGCCCGCGTCCTGGGCACCATCGCCATCGTCATCTCATTTACGGTGATCACTAGCTACCAGTTCAAGGGTGGCGGCAACGTCCTCCATCTCACCTTCGGTATCCCGATCGAAACCGGGATGATCATCGTTGCCGGTTTTGTGATTGCCTTTACCGCGCTGGCTGGAATGTCTTCGGTAGCCTATGTGGATCTGCTCATTGGATTCCTGGCCACCTTCGGAACGATCCTGGCGCTGCCCTTTCTCATCCACACTGCCGGCGGCTGGGAAAACGTCCGCAGTCACTTGCCCGCCGATCATTTTGAGGTTTTCGGGCATCTTTCCTACTTGCAGGCTATCGGCTTCTTCTTGCCCACGTTCACCCTGATGTTGGGCAACCAGAATACCTACCAGAAGTTTTTCTCCGCGCGCTCCGAGCGCGACGCCCGTATCTCGGTTGTGGGGTGGATCATCGGAACGGTCGTCCTGGAGACGGTTATCGTGCTCCTCGCTGTCGTCGGCAGCAGCATGTACCGCACCATTGAAGCTTGGACGACCATCCCCCACGCCGCTCGCTTCGGCGTGCCTTCTTTGGTCGGGGCCATCCTCTTGGCGGCTATCTTTGCCAAGGTCATCTCCACTGGCAACAATTACCTGTTTTCCCCGGCAAGCAACATCATCCACGATGTCTATCACCGCTTCGTTCGTCCGGCAGCCTCCGACCGGGAGATACTTATCGTTTCGCGCCTGACAGTGATTGCTCTCGGGTTGGTCGCGCTGAGCCTGGGTTACCGGCCATCGGTCCTGAAGTCAGCCTTTCTGGCCTATTCCATTTACGGTGCCGGGGTCACGCCGGTCATCCTTGCGGTCTTCTTTTGGAAGCGAGCAACCACTTCGGGTGCGCTTGCCTCCATTACCTCTGGCACCGTAATTTGTCTCATTTGGGATTTCCTGAGCCGGCGCCTCCTTTCAGAAGGTCAAGTGGCTTCCGGTTTCCTTGCGGGTTTGGTTTCCTCGCCGGGGATGCAGAAGTTTTGCCTTTTGGCCACCCAGCTTGAACCCATCATTCCGGCGCTTCCGGTCTCGCTCGCTGCTTTGGTCATAGTGAGTCTTCTCAGCCCGCGCCCGGTGGAATCCCAACTGAGACCCTTCTTTGGTGAAGCAGCCGCCGCTGCTGGCGACAAATGATGCCCATGCCGGAGATCGGGAATATCCAAAAGGAACTCCGCCAGGCCCATCTCGATGGCTGGCTCTTTTGCGACCACCATCATCGGGATCCCATCGCCTATCGCATCTTGGGGCTGGCCGAAAATCTGGCCACTCGACGTTGGTTCTACTTCATCCCTGCCAGAGGGCAACCGAAGAAGCTGGTTCACCGTATCGAATCAGGGATGCTCGATTCGCTCCCCGGGAAAAAGGCCGAATATTCGGCATGGCCCGAGCTGGCGGGCCGCCTTCGCGGCATCCTCGGTCGCGCAAAAACCGTTGCCATGCAGTACTCCCCCAACAACGCCATCCCGGTCGTCTCCCTGGTGGACGCTGGCACCCTGGAGCTTGTCCGCAGCTTTCGCAAAAAGGTTGTCAGTTCAGCCGATCTAGTCCAACTCTTTGAGGCCCGTTGGACGCCTCAGCAGCTCGATTCTCATCTTGCTGCCGGAGTTATCGTCGATGGCATCATGGCGGATGCGTTCAAGGAGATAGCCTTCGCTCTGGGCCAGGGCAGGGAACTAAATGAATTCGAGCTTCAGCAATGGATTCTTGACCGTTTTCACAAATTGAATCTGGAGACGGACGACCCGCCCATTGTTGCGGTCAACCGAAACAGCAGCAACCCTCACTACCAGCCGACCGCTCGACTCCACCTGCCCATTCGCCGCAACGATTTTGTCCTGCTGGACATCTGGGCGAAGCAGAAGCTCCCTCATGCTGTTTACTACGACATTACCTGGACCGGATTCGTAGGACGCGAGACAACTCCCCGTCACCGTCAGATCTTCGAAATCGTCAGAGAAGCGCGCGATCGGGCGGTGGACTTCGTGCAAGAGTCTGTTTCTCGAGGCCGCCCCATCGCCGGCTGGCAAGTGGATGATGTATGCCGCCGCCACATCCGCCGAAAGGGCTTTGGCAAGTACTTTACTCATCGTACGGGCCACTCCATCGGTCGCGATGTTCACGGCAATGGTGCAAACATGGACAACTTTGAAACCCACGACACCCGGCCCATCCTGCCCGGGACGTGCTTTTCCATCGAACCTGGCATCTACTTGCCTGAATTCGGCATCCGCAGTGAAGTGGATGTCTATGTTGACGCTTCGGCTGCTCGCGTCACGGGGACAGTTCAGCAGCAACCTGTTCCCATACTGGCCCTGTAGGGAGGAGAATGGCGGAACCTTCAGTGAAGCGCCGCGGTAAGCCCCGGACTGAGGCCCCGGAAAATCTGGCCCTTGCATTCTTCGCGCTCGTGGCCGGTTGGCTCGTGCCCGGCCTGGGGCACGTCCTGGTTCGGCGATGGGTTCGAGCGCTGGTTTTCTTCACCTCTGTCGCTGTCATGGCTCTTGGCGGCATGGCTATGAAGGGTCAGATCTTCCCCCCTTCTTTTCATGACATCTTTGACCTGGGCGGCTTCCTCGCTGATCTGGGAACCGGAATGTTTTACTTGGGCGCTAGCTTTCTCGGTTATGGAGCAGGTGACATTTCTCGTGCCACCGGCGACTACGGCACTCGGTTCATCGCCGGCGCCGGCCTCTTGAACCTGCTTTGCGTGCTGGATGCCTTTGATATCGCACGCAAGAGAAAGGCTTAGAATTTGATGGCCCTCGCGGATACCTGGCTTGCCTACGTCACCCACCTTCAGGCGATGGTTCTCTTCGCCCTGTTTATTTCCGTGGCCTTTGCCTTGCTAACAAAATCCAAGGGATCGGATCGCATCCGTTATGCGTTCTGGTCCTTCGTGGCTTTCATTGCCATTGCCATCCTGGTTGCTTGGATCGCCTTCTTCTTCCCTCGCTAGTCGTTTTAGCTTGGTGACCTCCAGCCCTTCTGCGGTGCCCGATCTTCGCATCCTCCTCTGGGATCCGGCAGTTGGCATCTGAGGGTCGTGGGAGAGTGGGGATTCCGGCCTCGGGGGTCTAAGCGTAGGCCTTCGAATGTCCTGGACCCGTGGGAGGTTCAGTCCGATCCCGGTGAGAGTCAAAAAAGAACCGGCAGGTGATTTCCAAGGTAAGCTGGAGCCGAGGGTCGGGCTCGAACCGACAACCTGCGGTTTACGAAACCGCTGCTCTGCCATTGAGCTACCTCGGCCCGCTTGAAGGATTTATAGCATCCGCCCTGAGAAAGTGTCAACGCGGGGCAACAGACGCATTCTGGGGCCAAAAAGTAAAAGCTCACCAACGTGAATTGGTGAGCTGAGGGGAGAGTAGCTCTGGTGGCAATGCGCGAAACCGCCAGAACCCTTCCTCACCTAAAAGTCTAGGCGAGCCGCTTTGACTAAGTCAAGCTGAAACTCCCAATTTTCACAGTTTTAATTACCCGGTTTTCTACAACTTACAGACATGTCCCGGCTTTCGCCCTCCCGCCGTCTCCATTCGGCCCCAAACTGTCCTGCCCACCAGACCACGCTATCCTACTCATCATAAAGGCTTTCTGTCTTCCTGGACAGTCCCAACTGGATGATTTCCATGTGCTCCGGTCGGTCAAAAAACCGCCGTGGGAAGAAATGCTTCACCACGAGACGGAAACCTCCAAATCCTAGGCCCACCCCCAGCGTCATCAGCAGAATAATCCCAGTCAAGACGAAGATGGAATAGATCAGTTCGGTGATCGACGGCTCTTGGAGCTTGGTCTTGCGCTCGCTCCAGGTTACCTTGACTTCGTACCGGATAGCGTCGAGCAACTCTTGGGCGTACGCGGCAGAACTTGATTCCGTGACCAGGCCGAGAAGGGAACCGTTGCGCTTCGCATAGAGCAGAACGCCCTTACCTACCCCCTCCTTTGGATTCACTCGGAACCAGCGTGAAATTTCTGCCAGCTTGTTGTGGGCGATCTGCGGCGTCGGATACTCGATTATTAGAAGCGTAGCGTGGTCGCTGGCTCTGCGATATTCGGCCACCTCGGCTTCGGCTCCCATTTCAAACCCAATCCAATCGCCGGCCCCGAGCGATACAAAGCGGCCGAGCGCCATTGGCCCGAGCAGGTAGCATTCCGAACCACTTTCCAGTCCCTTTTCGGGCAAGCGGTTATGGAGTTGGGGGAAGGGTCTCCGGTCAGCCAACCTTCTGAGCGACTCCGCCAGGGGAGGCAGTTCGCGAACCTCTGCCGGCAATCCTCGGACTTCGATCAGGAGGTTTCCGACAAGGAAAAGGATGCGACCGCCCTCGGCGGCAGAGTGGTCTCCGATCCCCGCCGGTGCTGCTCGCGGCCCGCGAAAGTACGTGAAAGCCCCGAATGCCCCTGAGGGATCCTTGAAGTGCGTAAGGGTAACCGCGAGTGTCTGTCCTGCCCTGCCGTAGGTCTTCTGTTCGGTCCCCGTCGCGCCGTATTCAGCAAGGATTGTCCTTTCCCGCGTAACGGTGGTTCCCGTCGGGAATCTCTTTGAATCGCGCGCGGACCACGCCCCGAATTGCGTCGGCAAGACATCCGTCGCCCGGGCCGTTTTGACCCCCGACAACACCAGCAGGACAAGCACGGTCTTTAGCAACAATGCCTTTGAACTCAAGGGACAGAATCCTCCAGCGTACTCTGATTTTAGTCTCTTCTGGCCGTCTTGCCCAGCCCTCGGCGGTTGGAGACCCGCTTATGGTTCCAGGTCTCTTTAACTCCGAACGAGCCAAGCGGATATTGGTTGGCCGTAAGTCGCCTCCGAGAAGGGCTTTTCGGCAACTATTGGGTGGACGACCGGGCCACCGCCGGAAACTGACGGTTTCCGTTTTGACTGTTGAGGCTGCCTAGGTATTTGGCGAGTCCGGCATAGAGGGCCGCCGCCACCTTTTGCCGGTAGCTCGGCTCTTTGAGGAGCTTCTCGTCATGGGGATTGCTGAGAAAGGAAATCTCGCTCAGCACGGAGGGCATATTCGCGCCGATCAGGACCACAAACGGCGCCTGCTTGACACCCCGATTTCGCAGACGGCGATTCGATTTGGCCAGGTTGCTAAACGTCGCAGTCTGGAGGTCTTTCGCCAGTTCCTTGGACTCCTCCCGTTTCTCGTTCACTGCAATCCTCTTCACCAGGTCCTGAAGCTCATAGATGGACTTTTGTGATACGGCATTCTCTCGCGCCGCGACCTCGAGCGCATCCTTGGAATCGGTGAAGTTCAAGTAGTACGTCTCCACTCCTCGGGCGTCCTGATCGGGGCTGGAATTGGCGTGGAGCGACACAAATAGGTCAGCCTGGCTTTGATTGGCAACGGCAGTGCGATTTTCGAGCGGCACAAACGTATCCTCTTCCCTCGTCAGGACAACCTCGACTGCCGATTTCTTTTCGAGAAGCTTGCCCAGTCGCCGGCTAACATCCAACACTAGATCTTTTTCCATCAAACCGGTGGGCCCGACCGTGCCCGTGTCGTGTCCTCCGTGACCAGGGTCGATCACGATGCGGCCAATCTTCAAACCGAGCGTCCTGGTCAGCGAGCGATTTCCATCCGCGTTGGGCGCGGCTGGCTTAACCGGCTCAGGCAACTTGGCCGTCTCGGTTGCTTTCCGGGAGCCTGCCGTGCTGCTCGGCTGCTCGGCAGCCTTGGGCGACGATTTCCGTGCCATCGCTGCTCGTGCCGTTTCTCCTTTTCCATAGATGTCCACTACCAGCCGGAACGGGTTCGGCAAAGAAAACACGGAATAATTTTCCGCGTGGTTGACTTCCAAAACCACCCGGACCACTCCGATCTGGTTATGGGCAATCCGAATTCTCCTGAGCAGGCCATCCTCGATGTCGAAGCTCTTGCCCACAAGTGTGGACGCCAACCTGGAATTGTAGAGATCAAAGAAAATCCTGTCGGGATTGGCGATGCGCCCGTCTTGATACTTCACCTGGTCATCCACATCGATCACGACGCGGGTATAGTTGCGCGCATTCCAGTGACGGACGTTCACAACCTGCGGCAGCTTGCTCGAGGGTTCCGCCTTGGGCCCGAACGTTTCAGCCAGCATCTTCTCTTCTTCGGCGATATCGGCCACCACCTGCTTGGCTGCCCTTGCCCGGCCACTTCTCGGATATCTCTTGATCAACTCTTGAAACGTTTGGCGTGCCGCCTCCAGATCGCCAAGGTCACTCCTCTGAATCTGTCCGATCGTATAGAGAAGATCTACGTGGTAGCGGACAGCCGGATATTCCTTCAGGATGCGGCGGTAGGTGCTGATCGCTGAATCGAAATACTTGGAGTCGATTTCCCGGCCCATGGCTTGGTATATCTCAGCCACGGCGAGCAGGCTCTCCGGCGCCGCCCAACTCCTCGGACTCCGACCCACCACCTGCTCAAAGGCTGAGAGGACGTGCTTGTATTCGGCAAGGCTCCGCTCGCGCGTCGGTTTGCCCTCAAGCGCCGTACGCAGCCGCACTGCCCTCTCATAGGGTTCGTTGGCCGGAGTAGGTTTGTGCCAGGATTTTGTGCGGCCCGATGCGAGGCACAATGGGGCCATGCCGCAGGCTAGTAGCCCGGCGACGCACCGCGTAAACAGGCTGGTTTGGTTCGCGGTTGCCCTCAGTCCCACGCTTGCTTGCACCTCAACTCAAGGAATCAATCGTTCCGATAGACGGTACGTCCGGACTCCTCCGCGTGCACGTAGATCCTGCGGCCTGATCCCGCTGCAGCGGTTGAATATCCGCCGTTATTCCGCGGCGAAAGGTAAACATCCGTTACCTTCCGCACGTACTGCTGCGTCTCTCGGTACGGGGGCACGCCACCATGCTTTTCTACTGCCTTCGGTCCGGCATTATACGCTGCCAGGGAAAGCGCAAGGTTTCCTCGATACGAATCCAACAAATATTTCAGATATTTGACTCCCGTCTCCACGTTTTCCTGCGGGTCGTACAGGTTGTTGGCTCCAAGTTTTCGGCCCGTCTCCGGAATCACCTGCATGAGCCCGATAGCCCCCTTCTGCGACACGGCCCACGGGTTTCCGCTGGATTCGACCTGAATGATTGCCCGAACCAGCGCCGGGTCGAGTTGATACCTCTTGGCTGTTTCGCTCACCAGTTGCTCGACGTCAGCTCCTAAGAAGCGCAATCGAGGAACAGGTCGCAGGGAGGGGAAGGGAGAGACCGCAATGACACGCGAGTTGTCATATCGCAGGAGTGCCTTTAGTTCTTCTGGAGTCAGGTTGATGAAAACTTCTTTCCCGCTCTCTTCCACCGCCACGATCTGCGCCCACGCAGGCGCCATGAGCACGGTGGTCAGAACAGCTAAACCCAATACCCTCAACAAACGCAAATGCATACGCACCTATTGTTTGTTGGGGGAAGGCAACTACGAGCAGGCGTCTCTCCGCCGGAGGCGCGTTCCTGACGCCCTTAAATTATAGCATCGCCTCAACTATCCCGTAAACGTCTTTTATGGCTTGGTCAAGCTCGGTTGCGTCCTTTCCTCCCGCCTCGGCCAAATCTGGCCGGCCCCCGCCCGTGCCACCCACCCGCGCGGCCACTGCCTGCACGATCTTGCCGGCATGCAGCCGCGGCACCAAATCCTTTGTGACCGCAGATACGATGGCAACTTTGCCGTTTGCGGACGACCCCAGCACAATCACCCCTGACCCGATCTTCTGCCGCAACGAGTCTGCTAGAGAACGCATCTCCGGCCGATCCATTTCCTCCAGGCGGACAGACAATACCTTGATGTCCTTGACCAATCTGACCTGCTCGATCAGCTCATCCACCTGGGATTGTGCCAGCCGGCGCCTCAAAGCGTCCTGATTCTTCTTGAGCCTCTTGTGCTCTTCCACCAGCCCTTGAATCTGTTGCGGAAGTTCTTCGACGGAAGTGTTCAGCGTCATTGCCAGTTCTCTTAGCTCCGTGACGGCTCGCCGGTAGTCTTCGAGCGCCTGTTGCCCGGTGATGGCCTCAACCCGGCGGATGCCTGCCGCAATGCTCCCCTCCGAAGTAATCTTGCATAAGCCAATATCGCCCGTCCGCCGCACGTGTGTGCCGCCGCAAAGCTCCTTGCTGAAGTTTGGCACCGTCACCACTCGAACATTCTGCTCGGGGTACTTGTCCCCGAAGAAAGCGATCGCTCCCGAGGCTAGCGCGGCATCCAGATCGGTGACCTCCGTATGCACCTCGCCGTTCGCTTGGATCTGTTCGTTGACAAGGCGTTCAATCTCTTCGAGTTCTTCGGGATCAACCGCAGTATAGTGGCTGAAGTCGAACCGCAATCGTTCGGGGCCGACCACTGAGCCCGACTGCTTCACGTGGGGACCCAGCACCGAACGCAACGCCGCGTGCAACAGGTGCGTTGCCGTGTGGTTCCGGGCCGTGGCCATCCGTGTATCCGCCTGTACCACCGCCGCCACGTGATCGCCAACTTTCATGGGTACCCTGGTCAGGACCCGATGAGCGATGATGCCGCCCAGGGGGTGATAGGTGGATTTCACTTCAGCCCATTCTTCGGTTAAGTCCGGGTCCCAAAATGCGCCGGTGTCGCCAACCTGGCCGCCTGCTTCGGCGTAAAACGGTGTGTGATCCAGCACCACCTCACATTCCGCTCCGGCGGGCACTTCGTCAGCGGATCCTCTCTCCGCCACGAGAGCCACGATGCGGCAGTCCTTTGTATGTATTTGGTGATACCCGTCAAAGAATGATCGGTGCGTCTCGGCTAACTTCTGATAGACCGGGTTTGCCGCCTCCCTGCCCACCCCTTTCCAGGAAGTCTTCGCGCGCTCTCGCTGCGCCTTCATCGCTTCCTCAAACTCCGCCTCCGCTTGCGGCGTAACTTGCCAGTCCCACTCCATCGCCAGATCGCGCAGATAGTCGGGCCGCAAGCCCAGCGTGTCATAGGCAAAAAACATATCCCGGCCGTCTAGGATCGGCGTTTGAACCTTCTTTCCGGCCATCTGTTTTCGAAATCGCTCGACCGCTGGCGGAATGGTGTGCGCGTAGCGGTGCTCTTCGGCCTTGACAATCGTTGAAATGCGCTGTAGCCCTTCATGCACTTCCGGGTAGGGGTCCCGCATCATCCCGGCGACGTGGGCAACCATCTCGAAGAGAAACGGCTTCGTGAGTCCCAGGAGTCGCCCGAAATCAGCCGCCCGGCGCATGATCTTTCTCAGTACGTATCCGCGGCCCTCATTCGAGGGCAGCACGCCGTCAGAAACCAGAAAGGCAATCGCCCGGCTGTGGTCGGCGATAACCCTTAGGGCTACGTCATCGCGGTTCGAACCCTCCGCATCGCCGTATTCGCGCCCGGACAACTCGCTCGCCTTTTCAATCAACGGGCGGAGCAAGTCGGTTTCGTAGTTGCTGGTCTTGCCTTGTACGATCGCTGCCATCCGCTCAAGCCCCAGGCCCGTATCAATCGAAGGGCGCGGAAGCGGACTTATCTGGTTTGGCTCCTCGCGGTTGTATTGCATGAAGACAAGGTTCCAGAACTCCACATACCGGCCGCATTCGCACGGAAAGGCGCAAGTCTTGTGGCCCTCATCGCTTGCCGAAGGACCAAAATCGTAATAGATCTCCGAGCACGGGCCGCAGGGGCCGGTATCACCCATCGCCCAGAAATTATCCTCTTCGCCGAATTTTCCAATCCGGTCCGCCGGAACTCCGATCCCTTTGTGCCAGATTTCGTAAGACTCGTCGTCCTCGCGAAAAACAGTTGGGTATAACCTGTTTTCCGGGATGCCGAAATCCTTGGTGACAAGCTCCCACGCGTAAGCAATGGCGTCCCGTTTGAAGTAGTCGCCGAAAGAGAAGTTCCCGAGCATCTCAAAAAAAGTATGGTGCCGCGTTGTTTTGCCTACGTTGTCCAGGTCATTGTGCTTGCCGCCAGCTCGAACGCATTTCTGAGAGGAAGCTGCCCGGGTGTAGTCCCTTCGTTCGAGGCCCAGAAAGACGTCCTTGAACTGATTCATCCCGGCGTTCGTGAATAAGAGAGTTGGGTCGTTGGCGGGAACCAGGGAAGAACTTCGGACTATCTTGTGGCCGCGCTGAGCAAAGAAGTCAAGAAATTTGCTTCGGATCTTGTTGCCGGTCACTCGCTTGTTTCACCCTCAAGCTTCAAGTCTTCTACGTTGATTTTGCTTAACTTATAGACTTCCCTCGCTATTATGTCAGAACTATATCCGGCTCGCAACAAAGCTTGGTACAGCCTGCGAATGGTCTTTCCATCGTAAGGCCGCCGAACATTTCGCAATTTTCGCGCGATGCGCTCGCGTACCGCCTCCCCTTCATCCTGATCACCAAAAACTTCTGCTATGGCCTTTTCGACGTACTCGTCTGACAAGCCCTTCGATCTCAGCTCACGGGTCACTCGGAATTTTCCGTAGTGTTTGACGCGCGAGCGGTAGCTGGCAAACTCCGAGGCAAAGCGCCGGTCATCCAAATAGCCGAGACCCTTGAGCTGGGCAATCACCCGGCTCACAAACCGGGGCTCCTCCGCCCTCTTCTCAAGCGCTTTTTTGAGCTGAAAGGTGGATCGCGGCTGGCGCGTTAGCGCTCGCAGGCCGTACGTGTACAGCTTCTCTTCGTTGAGCTTCTTCCCTGGCCTCGGGTCCCCTCGTCCTCTCAAGCTCATACCGCTCTCGCCACCTATGTCGCCCGCATGGCAAGCCAGCACTATAACGGCCGGAACCCGTCTCGTCAAAGGAGCGGTGCTGCTGTGGAATGGCCTGTTCTGGAGGAAATTGGCGGGCTTGTACACTTGCGGAGTAGGAGGGAAGCATGCCTTGGCAGGTTTCTCAAATCGGAATTTCAGGCTCGTGCAGCACCAAGCTAACGCTTCGACATCCGCTCGAATTCGCGGATCGTCCGTTCCATCTCCTCGCGCGCCGCGTCCGCCGCCGACCGGATGCCCTGCATGCGCAGTTTGAAGTCGTCCGGGTTCGAAGCATGCCGGAGCGCTTCCTCATAGGTAATCAAACCCGCGCTCTGGAGTTCAAACAGCGATTGGTCAAAGGACTGCATGCCATACTGCGAAGTGCCGGCTGATATGGCGTCTCGAATCAACCGCGTCCTATCAGGATTGATTATGCAATCCTGAATGTAGGACGTCGAAACCAGCACTTCGACGGCTGGCACCCGGCTCATACCGTCGCAGCGCCGCACCAGTCGCTGGGAGAGGACTGCCTTCACCGTGGCGGCAAGCTGCAGTCGCACCTGCTTCTGTTCGGGTGGTGGATACACGGCAATGATACGTTGGATGGTCTCAGTTGCGTCCATCGTGTGTAACGTGGACATCACCAAGTGACCCGTTTCGGCCGCCAGCAACGCCGTGGAGATGGTTTCGAGGTCGCGCATTTCACCTACCAGGATCACGTCCGGGTCCTGGCGCAACGCTGCCCGCAGCGCCGTCGCAAACCCCGCCGTGTCCACCTCCACCTCGCGCTGGTTGACAAAACTCTTCTTGTCGCGGTGCAGGAATTCGATGGGATCTTCGATCGTGATGATGTGCTCGGAGCGGGTCGAATTGATCCGGTCAACCATGGCGGCCAGCGTCGTTGACTTGCCGCTACCCGTCGTTCCTGTCACCAGCGTGAGACCCCGCGTTTCATCACAAATCGTCTCCAGCACACGGGGGAGATGGAGTTCTTCAAATCCTCGAATCTTAGTCGGGATGACGCGCAGAACCATCCCCACATTTCCGCGCTGTTGAAAGATACTCACGCGGAACCGCCCCAACCCCACAACCCCGTAGGCCATGTCTAGTTCGGCTGTCTCTTTGAACTTTTGCTTCTGCCGGTTGCTCAGCATGCTGAACGCCATCGAAAGCATTTCCTCCGGCGTCACCCGGGAAAGCTCGGTGAGCGGCGTCAACACACCCTCAATCCTCAGGTAGGGATAGTTACCCACCTTTAGGTGAAGGTCAGACGCCTTGCGCTCCACAGCAATGCGCAGCAAGTCGTCGATGGTAGTCGGCATGAAGAGCTCCTGGTCGGGTGATTCACTTGAGGGGACAGCAGCAGGGCAGGGTTATTAAAAGCTACCAGAACTACGGCCGAAAGACAAGCTCCTCCTGGCGGCAATTGTCAAACGAGATAACAGGACTAACTCTTAAGAATTCAGGCCCATAGCCGCAAGCGGGGCGTTGATACGATTTGCTCTTCCTTACTTTCCTTTCTCCAGGAAAAGAGTCGAGTAGAGAGCCCCGGCTATCACACCCCCGAGCAACGGCCCAACCCAATAGACGGCATGATTGGCCCAATGGCGCGTGATCAGCGCCGGACCGAAAGTTCGCGCCGGGTTCATCGAGGCGCCGGTCAAGGGCCCGCCCGCCAAGATGTCGAACGTGATCGTCAAGCCGATGCCGAACCCCGCTATTGCCTTGAAGGCGCCCCGCCCATCAATCGCTGTCGCAAAAACGACGAACACCAGGAAGAAGGTCATCAGCGCCTCGGCCAGAATGCCCGGTCCACGCGTGATACCTTGCCCCAGGTCAGGGGTGCCCAGCGTGACGGCGCGCCATATCTCAGTGGGAAAGACCCGAGTCAGCAGCCACGCTCCCAGCACTCCGCCCGCCAGTTGGAATATCCAGTAGGCCAGCGCCTGACCCGTCGAAATCTTTCGAGCCACCCATATCCCTATCGTTATGGCCGGGTTGAAATGACCACCGGAGATGTGCCCAAGCGCGCTTACCATCACGGCGATCGTCAAGCCGTGCGCAAGCGCGATCCCTACCGGGCCGATCTTCCAATCCACCATATTGTTCGCACAGATAGAACCAGCGCCGATAAAGATAAGCGCCATTGTTCCGATCAGCTCAGCGATTCCTTTCCTCACTGTTTCAGCCATGGATTTCCTCCTGGAATCACGCTCGCTCGCCAGTAGAGGCGGACGGAGCCGCCTCGCCCCAACGCGAGCTGGGGTTCTTGCGCCCAAGCGAACGCAAACTTACATCCCAGCTCTGTCCCTGGAAACCAAGGTGGAACACTGCCGGCGACTCGCAGGAGTCTAAGACCCACTCCGCAGCTTTGTCAAACCCCTGGAGCACTTTGGGTTGGATCGTCGAAACTCGTCCGACCGCCGTGTGCCTCTCTTATCTCGCCGCAGCCACTGGTTGCCCGACGGGGCTGAGCCACCCATGACGGTCTTCTTTTCTGCCTCTCGTTAGCGCAAAGAATTCATCCTGAAGAGCCTTGGTAATCGGCCCGCGCGTTCCCTTTCCCACCTTTACTTTATCCACGCTCCGGATGGGCGTGATCTCGGCGGCTGTTCCGGAGAAGAAAACTTCGTCGGCGATATAGAGCGCTTCGCGCGGGATGGCCTCCTCCCGGATGGCAATGCCAAGGTCACGGCAGAGCACCAACACGGTATCTCGCGTTATCCCCGGCAGGACCGAATTGGCCAGCGACGTCGTGTACACCACGCCGTCCCGCACCAAAAAGACATTCTCGCCGCTGCCTTCACTCACATAGCCGTTTACATCGAGCGCGATGCCCTCGGAAAAACCGTTGACAATCGCCTCCATCTTGATCAGTTGGGAGTTCATGTAATTCGCAGCCGCTTTTGCCAGTGCCGGCAAGGTATTGGGTGCGATTCGCGCCCAAGATGAGATGCACACGTCCACGCCTTGCTCCACGGCCTCCTCGCCCAAATACCCGCCCCACTCCCAGCAAGCGATATAGACTTCAATGGGGCTATGAAATGGGTTCACTCCCACTTCGCCGTAGCCTCGCATCACCAAAGGGCGGAGATAGCAGGCCGGCATACGGTTGACTCGCACCAACTCCGCCATCGCTTGACATAACTCGTCGCGGCCGTAGGCCAGCTCAATGCGGTAAATTTTGCAGGAATTCAGAAGACGCCGCGTGTGCTCTTTCACACGGAAAATCGCCGGCCCCTGCGCGGTGGCATAGCAGCGGATACCCTCAAAGAGGCATGACCCGTAGTTGATGACGTGCGAGAGCACGTGAACGGTGGCGTCCTCCCACGCAACGAACTTGCCGTTATGCCATATCTTCTCCGTCTTTTTTATCGGCATAAAGATTCACCCCACACGAAGCTGCGCTGATCAAAAACGATCAAAAGCGATGTTTGACCACTTGAATGGAATGGACTTGAATCCCCGAAAGTCCAGAGGCGAGCTTTGCGGAGCGCAGGGTTGGCCTCCCACTGTCTCGGGGACATTTCAACCGTAGCCTGGAAAACGCAGCCGCCCCTCGCTTTATCGGCTCTGCTCCGGCCGACGCGGATTATAGCATAGCGCTCCCACCAGACAATTTACATTTGTGCCCGCTTCCGGTGCTGCTTTGCCTCCGGCCACCACCCAAATTGGCCCATATCGACTCGTCCTTGCGACACGCCTACTCCCTCGCTTTCGAGCATCCGCTTCTGCAGCGCTCCATGCGGTCCACCAGTCAAGATGCGCCCGTCGGTAGCCACCACTCGATGCCACGGAATCCCCAGCCCGCGTGGGCAAGCCGACATGGCCCGGCCCGCGCTCCGGGCGCCGCCTCGCAGCCGCAGTTTCTTGGCGATGGCCGCGTAACTGGTCACTTGTCCGCGAGGAATTCTCTTCACTAGCCGATAGACCGCTGACCAGGACATCTCCTCCCTTCTACAACATGTACTGCCAGGAAACAACTTTTGATCAGATACGCTCTTCTCATTGACCCTATAGTGCAACGTACGTACACTACACCCTGGAAACGGGTCATGGCATTTCTTCGCCGCAAAGGACGCTCGCACTATCTGCTCCATAACATTCGAAACGAGGGTAGGGTGCGTCAGCTTTATCTCGCCTGTCTTGGTTCGCGGCCAGAAATTACGCAAGCGACCGTTCGCCCCGTCCGTCGCAAATACCCCAACCTCCGCATCGTTTGGCACAAACTCCGAGCCGCCGCTTCCCCCCGCCCCCGGTTGCTTCCCCATCGGCGCGCGCCTCTCCGAGAGATGCGCGACATGCCTCGTTCTCTCGAGCGCGATTTTTCTGAGCTCGATCGCCGCGCTATCCAACCCGCCGCGGACTCGCCCCAGGGCAATGAAATTCTCTTGCATCTGAAGCATTTGCGCGGAACCATCAATGTCACCTTGCAGCGCTGCCGGCGCTGCAAGCATCCTAGCGAGTGGGAGGGCCGCTCCTGGCGTTAAGAGGGCATGGCCGGCATTGGCTTCCAACTTGATCCGAGTCGCCGTAGTCCTGAATCTCAGGAATTTGAGGTCGCTCTGCGGCGCAACATCGTTGGCCAGGAAGAGGCCGTCCGCTCCGCGGTCGAGGTTTATCAGGTTTTTCGCGCCGGATTGAATTCACCCGCTCGACCGGTTGCCAATCTGCTCTTTCTTGGGCCTACCGGTTCTGGCAAGACCCGCATTGTCGAGGCCATGGCCGAGATTCTCTTTGGCGACATCCGCGCCGCCATGAAGGTGGATTGTGCCGAGTTCCAGCACAGCCACGAAATTGCCAAGCTCATCGGTTCGCCGCCCGGTTACCTTGGCCACCGCGAGACCCATCCGCTTATTACCCAGGAAGCGCTCGCTCAATACCACACCGATCGCTTGAAGCTCTCCCTGTTGCTTTTCGACGAAATCGAAAAGGCCAGCGATGCGCTCTGGCAATTGTTGCTGGGCATCTTGGATAAGGCCACACTCACCCTGGGCGACAACCGCCGGGTCGACCTCTCCCAGGCCGTTATCTTCATGACCTCGAACCTCGGCGCCCCAGAAATGTCTGAGCTCATGACCGGCGGTATTGGCTTTGCCCAACCCCCCATCAGCGTGACCGACGAGCTTGACACCAAAATTGAACGGACGGCCGTGGAGGCCGCCAAACGAAAATTCTCACCTGAGTTCGTCAACCGCATTGACAAGATGGTCGTTTTTCATCCTCTTCGGCCTGAACACCTCGAAATGGTCCTCGATATTGAACTCGAACGCGTGCAACAGCGGGTCCTTTCAGCCACCACTCAGGACCAGTTTGTCTTTCGGTGCACTCCGGCGGCTCGCACCTTTCTCCTGCGCGAGGGCACCGATGTTAAGTATGGCGCCCGCCACCTGAAGCGAGCCATCGAGCGTCACCTCATCTATCCGCTAGCCAATCTCCTGGCCACCCGACAGGTCCGTCTTGGCGATCTGGTCCGGGTGGACTTTGATTCCGATCGCGGGGCTCTTATCTTCCTCAGAGAAGCAGAAGGCGCGCTCATCCCCGTTGCCGGTGGTTCCCATCCTGAACAGCGCCAGAACGGAGCCGCTGGCGGTGGCCGCGCTACGGAGGTGCCCGCCACTGCCCAGCGTCCGGTGGCCCGGCCGGTCGCCAAGCGAACGGATAAGTAAATTGTTCTATCCCTGAGAGAAACCCATGCTGCCAGATACACGACGCTTTTGGTTGCCCATTCTATGTTGGCTCTTGCTCTTGACCCCGCTTTCTGCTTTCGCCAGGCGCACTGAACTTCGCCCCGGCTTTAATCTTTTCTCAACCCAGGACGACGTCGAATTGGGAAAAAAGGCATCCGCCGACGCCAACCGCCAGCTTCCTCTCATCCAGGATGCTCGGGTCGCAAACTATGTGAATGCCTTGGGCCGCCGTCTGGCGGGTTACTCGGCCGGTCCCGACTATCCCTATTCCTTTCGGGTTGTTAACAGTGCCCAGATCAATGCCTTTGCCCTGCCCGGCGGGTTTGTCTATGTTAATCGCGGCACCATCGAAGCGGCTGATAATGAAGCCCAACTTGCCGGCGTGATTGCCCATGAGATTTCTCACGTCGCTCTCCGCCACGGAACGAACCAGCTTTCCCGTGCTGCCGCTGCCCGCTTGCCGCTGCAAATTCTCGGCGGCGTGTTCTCGCGCGGCACGCTCGCCGATCAGCTCGCTCAAATCGGCATCGGCATCGGCTTCACTTCGGTCTTTCTCAAGTATTCGCGCAATGCTGAAACACAGGCAGACATCCGCGGCGCCCAAACCCTCTACGACGCCGGCTACGATCCGCGAGCCATGGCCCAGTTCTTTGAGCATCTGCAAGCCGAACACCGCCAGCGATCCATCGAGTTTTTCTCTGATCATCCCAGTCCCGAACGTCGCGTTGACCGTGTCAACGAAGAGATTGATCGCCTCGGTGGGCCTCGGCCCGGCTACCAAACCGATTCGCCGGAATTTCAGCGCATCAAAGGCCTCCTGAAATCCTTGCCCCTGCCGCCTAAGCTGCCGGCGCGACCGAGCGACGCGGCTCCGGCGCGACCGCAGCCGCCCAGCGGCAGACTCGTGGTCTATGAGGGGGAAAACTTTCGATTGCAGCATCCGGAGAACTGGCTCGTCTATGCGCAAACCGGCGCTGCCATGATTGCGCCCGAGGGCGGTATACTCCAGGGTGCGGACGGGGGCACGTCCGTGGCTTACGGTGCCTTCCTCGGCTACTTTTCCTCGGCTACCATCAACCGCTCTGCTTCAATTGATGATGCAACCAACGAGCTGATTGCCAGCTTGGAAAAACAGAATCCCGACATGCGTTACGTGCCGCGATCGCGTAAGACCACCCGCTTGGCCGGTTCCAAGGCCTGCTCTTTGCGCTTCTCGGCTCCTTCCCCTATACCTGGGAAGCAAGAAGCCGACTGGATTGTGACAACCATGCGCCCGCAGGGACTCTTCTTTATTGCCCTGATAAGTCCCGAGCAGGACTTCGAATCCTACCGCCCTGCCTTTGAGCGCCTCCTGCAAAGTATCCTCTTCTCCGATTGACCTCCTGCTGCCCCGGGCCTTCCGGTTTCGCGCGTCGCCGACGCGGGGCAGCGCCCGGTTAATGCTTGGGCTGAGGTCTTAGTCCGCCGCTCAAGGTTTCGGTTGGGGCCGCCAGCGAAGAATGGGTCTTCTCGCTGCGCTGACCTCATCGAGTCGCCCGATGCGAGTGTTGTGCGGAGCCGTCCTGACCAATTCGGGATCGGTAGCCGCCTCTTGGGCAATCGCCCTCATCGCCTCAATGAAGAGGTCCAGTTCTTGACGGCACTCGCTCTCCGTCGGCTCGATCATTAGGGCGCCCCGCACGATCAACGGAAAGGAAACGGTGTAGGGATGAAAACCATAGTCCAGCAGCCGCTTTGCAATGTCACCGGTGCGCACGCCGTGCGCCTGTTGAAATTTGTCGGAAAAAACGCATTCGTGAAGAGTCGGCGCTTTGTAAGGCAGCTCATAGATGTCTTCCAGATGTTTGCGAATGTAGTTCGCATTGAGCACTGCGTCCTGTGTGGTTTGGAGAATTCCCTCCGGCCCGTTGGCTAGGATGTAGGCTAGCGCCCGAACAAGCACGCCGAAATTTCCATAGAACGCCCGGACACGCCCGATCGATTGAGGTCGCTCGTAGTCAAGGCCTAGTTCTCCCTCACCGGCTTGCCGCAGGCGCGGGAAGGGAAGGAAAGGTTCCAGGAACTTCTTCACCGCTACCGGCCCGGCCCCTGGCCCACCCCCGCCATGAGGTGTTGAAAACGTCTTGTGCAGGTTCAAGTGCATCAAATCAACGCCACAATCTCCCGGACGAAATACCCCGGCAAGCGCGTTCATGTTAGCCCCGTCCATGTAGACCAAGCCGCCCCGATCGTGAACTGTCTTCGCAATTTCCTCCATTTGCTCTTCGAACACGCCTAGCGTGTTCGGATTCGTGAGCATGAGCGCCGCTACGTCGTCATTCATCTGCCGCTCGAGTACCTGGAGGTCAACCCGCCCCTGCTCGTTCGAATTGATGTTTTCTACCTCATATCCTGCCATGGCGGCAGTGGCCGGGTTCGTGCCATGGGCTGAGTCAGGAATGAGGATCTTCTTCCGCGCATTTCCTTTCGATTGCAAGTAAGCGCGCGCCAGGAGAATTCCCGTCAGTTCGCCGTGCGCGCCGGCCGCTGGCTGTAACGTCACCGCGTCCATGCCGGTGATTGCCGCAAGGCATTTTTCGAGCTGCTCCAGAATCTTTAGGCATCCCTGTGAAAGTTCTTCGGGCTGGTAAGGGTGTTCGCCGGCGATTCCGGGCAGTCTGGCCACCAGTTCGTTCGCACGTGGGTTGTATTTCATGGTGCAGGAGCCGAGCGGATACATCCCGAGGTCAATGCCGTAATTCCAGGTTGAAAGTCGCGTGAAGTGCCGGATGATCTCAACTTCGCTGACTTCAGGGAAGCCCTCAATTTCGTCTCGCACAGCGTCCTTCCCCAATGTTTTGGTGGGATCGACGGGCGGAACGTCTAGCCGGGGGAAATCGCAGGCTCGCTTTCCCGGAGAGCTCTTTTCAAAAATCAGCGGCTCGCTCAGACTGACGTGCTGGTCTGCCCTTTTCATCTTGTGGGACATGGTGAACCCCTATCGCAAAGCCCACCGAACGCCCGCTACCCATTGGTCGATTTCTGTCCGGCTCGCGGTTTCAGTCACGCAAACGAGGAGGCATTTCTTCATTTCCGGGTAGAAGCGCTCCAAAGCAAGGCCGCCAACGATCCTTTTCTTGAGCAATTTCCTGAGAACGCGCCCCGGACTCTTCGGCAAATCTACCACGAATTCGTTAAAGAACCTGTCGGGGAAGCGCAGTTTGACCCCGGGAAGTTTGGCTAGCTTGGCTGCCGCGTAGTGCGCCTTGGCCAGATTTTGTTCCGCCATCTCCCGCAGGCCTTCCTTGCCAAGCACACAAAGGTGGATGGTGGCTGCCAGCGCGCATAGCGCCTGGTTGGTGCAGATATTGGATGTAGCTTTCTCCCGGCGAATATGTTGCTCCCGAGTCGCCAGCGTCAGCACAAAGCCGCCCCTGCCTTCGGCATCGTAAGCCATCCCTGCCAGTCGGCCGGGCAACTGCCGCACATTTTTTTCTTTCGTGGCAATCACTCCGAGGTAAGGCCCCCCATAGCTCACCGGCAGGCCAAAGCTTTGCCCCTCCATGGCTACGATGTCGGCTTCCACCGGTGGGCGCAAAAGGCCGAGGCAGACCGGCTCGGTAATTACGACAATCAGCAACGCGCCGCGTTCGTGCGCCACCCTCGCTGTCTCGGCAACCTCTTCAATCACGCCAAAAAAGTTGGGTGACTGGATGACCACTGCTGCCGTTTCGTCATCCAACCCTTCCTGTAGTTGTGCGGGAGATATTTGTCCGCTCTCCTCCATGGCCAGGGAGTGGACGTCCAGGTTGAGGCTCTGCGCGTAGGTGCCAAAAACCTGGCGATACTCTGGGTGAACACTGTGGGCGAGCAGTACGCGATTGCGCCGGGTCAGCCGGATGGCCATCATCACCGCCTCGGGTAGCGCCGTCGATCCGTCGTACATCGAAGCGTTGGCCACTTCTTGGCCCGTCAACTGGCAAATCAGCGTCTGAAATTCAAAGATGGCCTGGAGCGTGCCCTGGCTGACTTCAGCTTGGTATGGGGTATAGGCGGTCAAGAATTCGCCACGGCTGATCATCGCATCAACCACCACCAGCCGGAAATGAGGGTATGCCCCGGCACCGAGGAAGCGCAAATAGCCGGCCGCATTTTCTTGCGCCCGCGCGCGGAAGTAATCAATCAGCTCAAACTCGGATAGCGCCTCGGGTAGGTCGAGGCGCTCTCCCAGTTTCATTTTTTCAGGGATGCAGCGAAACAAATCCTCGATGGATTCAAGACCCATCGAATCCAGCATCCCCTGTCGTTCTGCCGCCGACTTGGGAAGATAGCGCATTATTCTCCCGCTCCCTTGATGTATTCCTCGTATTCGGGTGCGGTGAGCAGGTCTTGCCCCGCCGCCCGTTTGTCCAGCTCGAGCTTGATAAGCCAGCCTTCACCGTGCGGATCCGCATTGATCCTTTCCGGGGCGTTAACCAGCGCTTCGTTTACTTCCATCACCGTTCCCGCCGCCGGGCAATAGACGTCCGACACCGCCTTGACTGACTCAACCGAAGCAAAGATGCCGTGGGCTTCAAAGTGTTCTCCCTTCTTCGGCAAGCCCACATACACGATGTCGCCCAGTTCATGCTGCGCATAGTCGGTGATGCCGACGGTTCCCATGTTACCCTCTATCTTGATCCACTCGTGGTCCTTCGTGTACCGGAGATTTTCCGGATACATTCTGTTTCTCCTTTGTAGGCGTAGGTCCAGGGTTGTCGGCTGCCGCGGGGCGGTCAGGCCCTACCTGGAACGCTTGTAAAACGGCGTTTCTACTACCCGTGCGGCAGCCTGGGCATTCCGAAGGGCAATCGAAAGCTTCGTCCCGGCTTTCGCATAGGGCGTCGGCACGTATCCGAGGCCGATATTCTTTTTCAAGAATGGCGCAAACGACCCGCTGGTCACCTGACCGATCGCATGGTCATCATCATGAATGTAATAGTGCTCGCGAGCAATGCCGCGTTCCAGCATCTCAAATCCTACCAGGATGCGTTCCACCCCTCGCTTCTGTTGCTCCAGGAGAGCCGCTCTCCCCAGGAACTCGCCCTTGTTCAGCTTGCAGATCCATCCCAGGTTCGCCTCGAATACTGTCGTGGTTTCATCAATGTCATTGCCGTACAGACAAAACGTTGCTTCCAGGCGCAGCGTATTGCGCGCCCCGAGGCCAGCCGGGATTAACCCATCTGCCTTGCCCGACTCCAGCAGCCGGCTCCACAACTCTTCCGAGTGAGCTGGATGGAAGTAGAGCTCAAATCCATCTTCCCCCGTGTAACCCGTCCGCGCGATCATCGCGTCCACACCCGCAACTTTTCCGAATAGGAACCGGTAGTAGCGAATCTCTTTGAGTGGGGTGGATGTCAACCGCTGAAGGATCTCAACTGCCCTCGGGCCTTGGAGCGCAAGCTGGGTGTATTGGTCACTGGTGTTTTCGACGGTGCCTTGAAAGCGATTATTCTGCTTGATCCACTCAAAATCCTTTTCCCGATTCGCTGCATTGACACATAGGAAATAGTGCTCGTCAGAGACCTTGTGGACCAGTACATCGTCCACAAATGTCCCCTTTGGCGTCATCAACCCGGAATACTGCGCCTGGCCCACTGCCAGCCGGCTCGCATCGTTACAGGTGACGCTTTGCACCAGCCCCAGCGCCTTCGGTCCTCGGATTTCAATCTCACCCATATGGCTGACATCGAAGAGACCGGCGTTGGTTCGCACCGCCATGTGCTCGTTCAGGATGCCGCTATATTCCAGCGGCATTTCCCAGCCGCCGAACCTCACCATCTTGGCGCCTGCGGCTCGATGGATACTGTAGAGTGCGGTTCGACGAAGTTCGCCGGTTGCCGGGTGGGACAATCTTCGCTCCTCAGTCGCTCACCGACGTTGCAAAATATCACGCCTCATTTTCCAGTGTCAATGAAGCGCCAACGCGTTCGAGCCTTTCTCATTGCGTGAATGGGTCAGCCAAGATTATAGTGGGCAAAGCTCTATGGCCTTTGAGTGCCAACAGTGCGAAAAGCCTGAGCGCGAATGCCACTGTGACCGCTTCTGTGTCCTTTGCCATTCCGAACGGAGCGTTCGCCTTTGCCAGGACGGCTACTATTATTGTGCCGAATGTCGTGAGGCCTGCGAATACTATCCCGAGGATAATCCACGCCCCAAGTGAGTGCCTTGCCGTTCGCTTGTATCCTGGCCCTCTGCTCTCCCCTGAATAATGCTGGCGCCGTTGCCTTCGGCATGATTGGGTCTTGAATGACGCGGCCGGGCATCCGGCAGGCAAGACCAATCGGCTGACGGTTAGGAGGGTTCGGTCGGAACGGCGCTAGAGTTTTGTTGCAAAGATGTTTTTCAGGATGAGGACCTGGAGCGTCTCTTCGCTCATCGACATGTGAATCTGGACCTGATTCCCGCTGGGCAAAACCCGCGCCGACTCAAGTGCTTTGGCAAGCTCCGGGTTGCTCTCGGCATTTTGCCAGCGCTGGTAGAGAAATCCTGCTTGGAGCAAGGCAGAAAGGTTGTTCGCTTCATCCATCGACGGGCAGACCAGCGTGAAGTTGGCATCCAGCCCCTTCTCCAGCCGCGCATCAATGGCCAAGGCCTGGACGGTGCTTACCAACTTGTCGAAATCCCCAAAGCGCTCCGCATCGGGCATAAGTTGGCTGAAGGCAAGTCGCACGTACCCGCCCGCCATCACCGCCCAGATGGGCCCTTTGCCATTCGCTTGATTGATCAGGCCAAGAAGCGAATCATTCCGAAGGAGGCTTTCTTGCTGCCCGAAGCGGACATCCATCAAGTTCTCCAAAGCTTGCCGGTGACCAAAGGCCGCCGTATTGGAGTCAATGAAGGCAAAGAAAATGTCGCCCGGACCGATCCCGCTGCCAAAAGCGTAGAAGGTAGTCCCCCGATAGTTCACCGAAGGCAGTTTCTGTCGCTCAAAATAGCGGTTCACGGAATCGGGAGCGAACCGGCCTACCGCGACACCCAGGATTTGTTCGCCTCGATCCGGTCCTGGCGGTACTGCCGCCCATGTCAACTCGTCCAGGTCGAACTCCGGCCGGATTCCTGCCGATGCCAGAAAATCTTCGAAGAGTTGAAATCGCTGGGGCAAAAGCTGCCGCTTTAGCTCAGCAAAAAAACGAAACGAGCGTAGCGCCTTCAGGTCTGCATAGGCAAATTCTCCGACGTCCTTGGGATACAGCCCCAGGATGCTCGGGCTTGCCGAAGCAAAAGCGGAACTAGTCGCCGCTATCAGGAGGACCGCTATTCCGCTCACAAGCGCCCACATCGAACGGGTTTTCATGGCTCCTCGATTCTACTGCTGTTGATGGCCAGGCAGCGATACTTCTTTGAACATCATTCCGGGTGGGCAGGGCCTTGATACCGGGGGAGAGCAACTTTCCCCCTCTGTAGTCCTTCCATTATATCTTCTTCGATGCCGACTGCCCAGGAAAGGTTTTGCGACTGGTTACTTCTGGCCCTGCGTTCCTCAAGTGCGCTGTCTTCTCTATTCGCTCGTTTTCCGCAGGTGCTTCCAAGTTCGCCTCCAGACGTTGAACCTTGGATCGCACCTCGGCCAGGAAGGCCGCATCCTTCAATTCCGCCAGGTTGATGCGGACATTCTCGATTGCTCCGCGGATCGCTCCCACGGCCATCAAGCTACCTACTTTCAGGTCGGAGACCATTGCCGGGCTCGTCAAGGCCGGTAGCTCAGCCAGGATTTTCGCCACTTCGGCGCTCGCCTCGGCCACCTCCAGAGGCACAGAAATAGCTGCTTTTAGGGCTTGCTCAATCCTTTCCTCCCTCGACAACCTCTCGGCTGGCGTTTCCTTCGGCAAGCGATTTGCTTTCACGACCAGCTCATAACTTTGGGCGTCCCGATCGATCGCATCCGTCAATCTCTCCGCCAGCTTCTCAAGGCGCATCACCGATTCCCCTAGCTGCGGTCCCTTCGCGGCAAATGCCTTCTTCCTGCGCGACAACCCCGCTACCATCTGGCCCAGCGCTGCCGCCAGCGCTCCTGCGAGCGCGCTCACCGAGCCCCCGCCGGGCGTCGCGGTTGCTTCCGACACCGCTCGAAGGAAAGGCCGGCAAGCAGTCGCAAACTTTCCCGGGCCGGACTCGAGCGGCTTCCCCGCAAGCGCATCCGCCATTCGGTTTTCCAAAATTTGGCCGGGATGGAAGTTTTCCAGTTGCAAAAAGTAGTCGGCCGACATTTCGATCGCTCGCTTCGGCAGCAGTCCGACGATTTCGCTGCCGGCGATGTTCACCCCGTATCGGGCCGCCTCGCGCTTGACTGCCTCAAAAGCAACGTGCATCGGCGTCTGCTCGAAGTCGGTCAGGTTCATGGAAACTTGGGCCAGATTTCGCTCCTTCAGTTTGACTCCCATGCCCTTGACGTAGCGCAAGCCGCCCGATGAAAAGCGCACTGTCCTCGCGATTTTTTTCGCTATCTCCACGTCGGGAGTATTAAGGTTCACATTGTATGCGATCAGAAACTTGCGCGCGCCCACCACCGTAGCCCCTGCTGTGGCGTGTAATTTCCGCTCCCCTACGTCCGGGGCGCGCTCGGGATTCACCGCTACTTCTTCGCGCAATCCCTCGAACTGTCCGCGTCGAATGTTTTCCAGGTTCACTCGCTCCGGCCTTTGTGCTGCCGCCTCATAAAAGTAAACCGGGATGCGAAACCGTTCCCAGATGGCCTCGCCCACCCGCCGGGCAATCGCTACGCAATCATCAATCGTCATCTCACAAATCGGGATAAACGGCACCACGTCCGTAGCCCCCACTCGCGGGTGTGCTCCCGAGTGTTTCGTGAGGTCGATTAACTCGGCTGCCTTGCCGACCCCGGCCAGCGCTCCCTCGATCACGGCATCCGGTTCGCCCACAAACGTCAACACCGAACGGTTGTGGTCGGCGTCCATTTCCCGGTCGAGCACCGTGACCCCGGCCGACCGGATCGCCTCCAGGATGGCATCCACTCGCCGGGCATCTCGCCCTTCGCTGAAGTTAGGTACGCATTCCACCAGTCGAGACACCTTGGCTCCTTATCAAGAGGCGCAGCGGTAGATTATTCTTCCACGCTTGATCGTCATCGCGCAGTGGTTCGCGCCGAAATAGTACGCCATCTCCCGATAGTCCGGAACCTTCATAATAGCCACATCAGCTTGCTTGCCCGGCTCGAGCGAACCCACCCGGTCTGCCCGGCGCAAAGAGTATGCCGCATTGACCGTGGCCGCAACAATCGCTTCGCCGGGGGTCATGCCCATCTGTGTACATGCCAGCGAAAGAATCATTCCCATGTTGTACGTCGGGCTTGTCCCTGGATTGAAGTCGCTTGCCAGAGCGACAGCCGCGCCGCCATCAATCAATTCTCGCCCCGGCGCATAGTCCGACCGTCCCAGATGAAAGGTGGCTCCGGGTAGCAGGGTGGCAACGGTATCCGACTTTCCCAGGTTCCGCGTATCCCTTCTCCCAATCTTTTCCAGATGGTCCACGCTGGCGGCGCGCAGTTCAACCCCTAGCTGGCAGGCCCCGGTCCTCGTCAGTTGCTCTGCATGGAGCCGGGGTTCGAGTCCGCACACCCGGCCTGCCTTCAGAATGGCTCGTGCTTGTTTGAGCGTAAAACCTCCTCGGTCACAAAACACGTCGCAAAACTCGGCCAAGCTTCTTGCCGCGACCGCCGGAATCATTTGCTGAATGACCATTTCCACGTAACGTTCCGGCTTGCGCCGGTATTCTGCCGGTACCGCGTGGGCACCCAGGAAGGTCGCCACCAGCTCAAGCGGCCCTTCCTCGTTTAGCTGCCGCACAACCTCTAGCATCTTGATCTCACTCTTGAGGTCCAGCCCGTAGCCGCTCTTCACCTCTACCGTTGTCGTTCCATGTGCGGCGAATTCTCGCAACCACCGGCGCGCCCTTTCCGCCAACCTTGCCGCGGGTAACCGCCGCAGTTTCCGCGCGCTCGCCAGGATTCCTCCTCCTGCCCGTGCGATTTCTTCATAAGACGCGCCGTGAATCCTCATTTCGTACTCATTTGTCCGGCTGGCCGGGAAGACCAGGTGCGTATGGCTATCCACAAAGCCGGGCAATACCACGCCCTGCTTCGCATCAATCTCCTGTGCTCGTCGAGCCTCCGGCAATCTTTCGATTCGGGTCGCTGGCCCCACCGCCACGATCTTCTCGTTTCTGATCAGCACTGCCCCACCGCGAATCATTCCCAGGTCGGACATCGCCTGGCCCCGCCGAAGCCCCTCACCTCGCAGGCTTAGCAACTGGTTGGCGTTCCGGACCAGGAGGAAGTGGCTCATCGGGAAGGATTGACGCCATCGAAGCGCTGGATTAGAATTCTTCTCGGGCTTACGCCAGGAGGTTCGCTCATGCCATCCTACGAATACACTTGCCTGAAATGCAAAAAGGACTTTTCGCTCATTATCACCTTGCGCGAATACGAACAGGGCAAAGTTAAGTGCCCCAAGTGCAAGAGCCCAAAGCTGGAGCAAAAGCCGGCGGCCTTCTTCGCTGTGACCTCCAAGAAAAGCTAAGTCCCCTCCACACTACTCGCCGCCGGCCATCGGAATCTTCAAGCCCATCTTCTTTGCAAACGATCTTGCTTCCGGGTAGCCGGCATCGGCGTGACGTGCCACCCCGATGCCGGGGTCGTTCGTCAGCACGCGCTCAATCCGTTTGGCCATCTCAGCCGTTCCGTCGGCCACCGTAACCTGCCCCGCGTGCTGTGAGTACCCGATGCCCACCCCGCCGCCATTATGGACAGAAACCCAGCTCGCCCCCGACGCCGTATTCAGCAACGCGTTCAGCAAAGGCCAGTCCGCTACCGCGTCGCTGCCGTCCGCCATCTTCTCCGTTTCTCGGAAGGGGGATGCCACCGAGCCGCAATCCAGATGGTCGCGCCCGATCACAATGGGCGCTTTGAGCTCGCCTTTCGATACCAACTCGTTGATCCTCAACCCAAACTCCGCGCGCTCCCCGTAGCCTAGCCAACAAATCCGCGCCGGCAATCCCTGGAACTTGACTCGCTTCTCGGCCAGTTGAACCCAGCGCTTCAGTATCTCGTCCTTCGGGAACAGCTCCAACACGAGCTGGTCGGTTCGATGGATGTCGCTCGGCTCGCCGGAAAGCGCCACCCAACGGAACGGTCCTCGCCCCTCGCAGAATAGCGGTCGGATGTAGGCTTCCACGAATCCCGGAAAATCGTAGGCGTCTTTGACTCCGTGGTCATACGCCATGGTGCGAATGTTGTTGCCATAGTCGAAAGTGACTGCGCCCATCTTTTGTAAATCGAGCATGCCGCGCACATGGCGGGCAATCGAGTCAAGTGCCAGCCTCTTGTATTCTTCGGGATTGCGCCGCCGGACTTCGGCGGCCTGCTCCACGCTATAGCCACTCGGAATGTATCCGTCGAGCGGATCGTGCGCGCTGGTCTGATCGGTAAGCATGTCGGGGACAACGCCCCGACGCGCCAGCTCCGGTATGACATCAGCGCAATTGCCTACCAGGCCGACCGATACCGCCTCTTTCTTGCGGATTGCGTTCTTCAAAATACGGAGCGCTTCATCGAGCTCGTTGACCATGATGTCGCAGTAACCGGATTTGAGTCGCCGCTTGATCCTCTCCGCATCCACCTCAACCCCGAGAAATGCCGCCCCGTTCATCGTCGCCGCCAGCGGCTGCGCGCCACCCATCCCTCCCATTCCACCGCTTACCAAAAGTTTTCCCCTCAGATCAGCGCCGAAGTGCTTCCGGGCAGCCGCCGCAAATGTTTCGTAGGTGCCCTGCAGAATGCCTTGAGTCCCGATATAGATCCAACTTCCCGCGGTCATCTGGCCGTACATCATCAGACCGGCTCGCTCGAGTTGGTGAAAAACATCCCAGTTCGACCAGTGGCCGACCAGATTGGCATTGGCAATCAACACGCGCGGTGCATACTCATGAGTGCGAAAGACGCCCACCGGTTTCCCGGACTGCACCAGGAGAGTTTCGTCAGATTCCAATTTCAGAAGCGAATGAACGATTGCCTGGTAACATTCCCAGTTCCGCGCCGCCTTGCCGGTCCCGCCGTAGATAATCAAGTCCTGCGGTCGCTCGGCGACCTCTTCGTCTAGGTTATTCATCAACATCCGGAGCGCAGCCTCTTGCTGCCAGCCGAGGCAACTGATCTTCGTTCCTCGCGGCGCACGCACGCGCCGGTAACCTGGGGGAGAGATGTTGGTGGTTACTTCAGCCATGGCCTTATCCTCTCTTCCCTCATCTTAACTCAGCCAGCTTGCTCTGTCAGCGCCTTTGCTGTCGTTTACAAACCTCCCGGCTTACGATAGATTCACTGGTTGTCTGGCCCCAATTAGCATGAGCTATCCGAGCCTATGCCAGCTTTTTCTTGACGCGCTTGCCCGCCATCACAAGCCCGATACGCTCCTCTACCGGGGCGAGACTCAGTGGATCCCCATTTCCGCGGACGAAATGCTCAATCGTGTCGCAGCCTGTGCCGACCGGCTGCGGAGCCTCGGCATTCACCCGGGAGACCGGGTTGCATTTCTGAGTGCCAATCGGCCTGAATGGCACATTGTGGACCTGGCCATCCTCGGCCTCGGGGCCGTCCATGTGCCTCTCTACTACAAGGAGTCCCCGGAGCGCATCCGTTACATGCTGGAACATTCCGGCAGCCGGGTCGCGCTGGTTGCGGGCGAAGCAGAACTCCAGAATCTTTTGCGGGCGGCAGATGGCCTGGAATCAGTTGAGGCGATCGTCGCGGTTGACCGCAATCTCCCTCAAACGAATCGCTTGCTCGGGGAGGCTGCCCTGCATGCCATCGCGAACCCATCGGAAGTTTCCGATTTCTGCGAGCGGGCCAGCGCCGTTTCGCCGGACTCCCTGGCGACCATCATTTACACTTCGGGTACCACCGGCGTCCCCAAGGGCGTGATGTTGAGTCACTCGAATGTGAGTTCCAACGCTCTTTGTTCGATGAACGGCTTCCCGTTTGGCGAACATGATATCGGGCTCTCCTTCTTGCCTCTCTGCCACATCTACGGTCGCATCGTGGACTACTGTTATTTCCATCGAGGCGTCAGCATCGCCTATGCCGAAAAGTTTGAACTCGTGCCCCAGTACCTCCTCGAGGTTCGGCCGACAGTGGCTGCCGCTGTGCCCCGATTTTTCGAGAAATTCTACGCCCGCGTCATGGATGCTGTCCGGACCGCTCCCTGGCACGCCCGGAAGCGCTTTCGATGGAGCATGGAAATCGCCCGGCGGAGCTTGCCGTACCGCGTCGCAACAAAGCCCCTGCCGCCCTGGCTTCAGGCCGCGTGGGACATTGCTGACCTGCTTGTCTTCTCCCGGCTCCGGAAAGGGCTGGGTGGGCGTATGCGCTTTTTCATCTCCGGAGGCGCGCCCCTGGCTGCTGCGCTCATTGAGTTCTTCCTTTCCGTCGGCATCGAAATCTACCAGGGCTATGGCCTCACCGAAGCCTCGCCCGTTATCTCGAACAACTTTCCCGGCCAGAATCGCATCGGGACAGTTGGCAAAATCATTCCCGGCGTTGAGGTGAAAATAGCCGAGGACGGCGAAATCCTTTCCCGTGGGCCGAACACCATGCTTGGCTACTATCGCGATCCTGAGGCAACCCGGGCCACGATGCACGATGATTGGCTGCGCACCGGCGATCTGGGCTATCTGGATCCCGACGGTTATCTCGTCATCACCGACCGCAAAAAGGATCTCATCAAGACCGCTGGCGGCAAATACGTCGCGCCCCAGCTCATCGAAAACAAGTTGAAGACTAACCCCTATATCCAGGATGCAGTGATTCTCGGCGATCGGAGAAAATTTGTTGCGGCGCTCATCGTCCCTGATTTCCGGAGTCTGGAAGAGTTCGCCCGGCAAAACTCCTTGGATTCCTCTGATCGGGCAGCGCTTCTCCGCCACCCTGCCGTCCATCGCCTCTACGAGGAGCAAATTGAGGCTTTGAGCCAGGACCTTTCACAGCATGAAAAGATCAAGCAATTCCGCCTGCTTGACCAGGAATTGACTTACGAGAGCGGGGAATTGACCTATACCATGAAGATCCGCCGCCGCGTCGTGGAACAACGTTTTGCGGCCCTGATTGACCAGATGTACGCCGAGGCCGAAGCCCTTTATCCTTCTGCCTAGAGGCTGTTGCATAACCCGAGTTTTTGGTCCCGCCAACTGACGCCATGGGGGACGTTTTGTAGCCCGCCTCTTCAGAGGCGGGGTTTTGGCTTTCGAGTGCCCGGCGGCTGGCGTCTTCGGGCGCACGTTTGCCTTTTGGGAATCGCCCCGCTAGAATTTGAGCGGGAGTAAGAATTCACATGCAGGATGATTCTCTCGTAATTGCCGGACGGAGTTTCCAGTCCCGGCTGATTGTCGGAACAGGCAAATATCGCAGCCTCCCGGAAATGGCCAGGGCTTTGGAGGCATCTGGCTCCCAAATTGTCACCGTGGCCGTTCGGCGGGTGAACCTCACCGACCGTACCAAGGAATCTTTGCTCGACTACGTGGATCCCAAGAAGTATTTCGTTCTCCCGAACACCGCTGGCTGCTACAGCGCCGACGAGGCAATCCGCGCCGCTCGTTTGGCTCGTGAGGTCGGTCTTTCCAACTGGATCAAGCTGGAAGTCATTGGCGATGAAAAGACGCTCTTCCCCGATAACGAGCAGCTCGTTGAGGCCACCAGGGTGCTCGTCCGCGATGGTTTCATCGTCCTGCCCTATACGAATGACGATCTCATTGCCGCTCGCAAACTGGTGGATGCGGGCGCTGCTGCAGTAATGCCGCTTGGCGCGCCCATTGGGTCAGGCATGGGCATTCAAAACGTCAGCAATTTCCGCATCCTCCGGCAAATGATCACTTCGGTGCCTCTCATCGTCGATGCCGGCGTCGGTACGGCCTCTGACGCAACCATCGCCATGGAACTCGGTGCCGATGGCGTGTTGATGAACACCGGCATCGCCGGGGCACAGGACGCAGTCCTCATGGCCGAGGCCATGAAGTACGCCGTGATGGCCGGCCGCCAGGCTTATTTGGCGGGTCGCATTCCCAGAAAACTCTACGCCACTGCCTCTACTCCACTCGAAGGCGTTGTCCGTTAAGGATGGCTACCCTTGAAGAAACGTCTTCCAGATAACATCCACCACGGCGTGTAACGCCGCTGCCGGCGCAAGGCTCTTCGTTGCCATCCAGGTCCAACCGTAGAAGACACCGGCAACGCCCGCCATCAACGCAAACTGCCAATTCCACCGGTGACCGCTATTCAGATGGGCGAGGCCGAAGCACACCGAGGCTATGGCGAGCGCTCCCCAATCGCTTCCTAGTGAGCGCCGCAGAACATTTTGAATGATTCCGCGGAACAAGAATTCTTCCGTCCACGCTGTGAAGACAAACAGCCCCAGAAGAACGAGCGGCATGGCAATCAATTCCTTCGCGCTCGTCCCAAAGCGAACAAAGTGTAATGCCGTGCCAAGTGGTACCAGCAGCGCCATAAGGACAACGAGGTTCCAGGCCACCCGGTGGCTGCTGCCCTTCGGCCAATGGAACCGGTATCCCACCCCCTCGAGTCGCCGCAGAACCAAAAAACAAATGATCCCTACATTCGCGGCAAAAATTTGCCCAAGTGGCTGCGCCAGGCGCCAGGTGGGCCAGGCCCACGCATCGCTCATCCACTTGAATTGCAGCGGGAGCCACAAGCTCAACACAGCCAGATATTCCTGCCATCCCGGCCTCGTGCTCGGGCGTCGCCACAGGAGCGCGCAGGGAAGTGCCACATACAGGGCAACTTTGGCCGTGGGCCACAGCCCAAACGTTCGAGTGACGGCTGCATAGCTCAAGTAGAGTACAAAAATCGCTCCGGCCCACGAGAATGCAAAAGCCGCCGAAAAGCCCGGACCGCCGATTCCTCCAAAGCCGCGAGTCGCTGGTAGCAGGTAACCGGCGGAGAGGGCCGCCAGGAAAACCAGTGTCACTGCCGCCGGCGCGCCGGTGTAGCCTCGCTCCAGTCCCAGCGTGGCCACTGCCGCTACCGCCACCCCGATGACCACAAATATGGGCCACGCGGGAAGAGTTCTTTCTTCGGCCATTGTGATTGCTAGAAGTGGTGTTATCCTATCGCTCGACGTTCGGGATACCCTACCGCTTGAGCAAATTTTTGGCAACACCGTGAATCCGGTTGCCCGCCCAAAACCTCTGAGCCGCGTTGCTTATATTGACTGGATGCGTGGCTTGGCTTGTCTCCTCATGTTTCAAACTCATTGCTACGATTCCTGGCTGGCTGAGATCTTTGCCAATCCACTTTCTACCGCTTCTCGCAACTGCTTGGAACCTTGCCCGCCCCTCTATTCCTCTTTCTGACAGGTGTTTCCCAGGCGCTTGTCACCGAGCGGTTGCGGCAGAAGGGAATGGACCCGGGCTCGATTGCTCGCGCCAGCCTCAAACGTGGTTTTCAGATCTATTTACTGGGTTGGGGCTTTCGCCTCCAGGAGTATTTGCTTGGCCTCCCGGCAGCGCCCTGGACGGATCTTTTCCGGGTTGACATCCTCAATATCATCGGGATATCCCTCATGCTACTCGGCCTTCTCCATCGCGTGATCACGAATCGCCGCCCTGCAGCCGTGGCGGCTATGGGAGTTGCCCTGGCAGTTGCCATGCTCACGCCGCCGCTTTGGACCACTTTTCGCCCCTCCTGGCTCCCTTGGCCTGTTGAAAGCTACGTGAACGGCCTCGCTCGTCCCTGGCTCTTTCCCATTTTTCCCTGGGTGGCATTTGCCTTCGTCGGTCTTGCCGTCGGCTATCAGATCTTTTCCCCCATGGGGAGAGAGCAGCCTTTCACCGTGGTCGCGCGCCTCGCCGGAATGGGTATCCTCCTCGGGTTTTTCGCTTATGCGTTGGATCACATGAACTTTCAACTCTACTCCACCTATGATTTCTGGCACACCAGCCCCAACTTTTTTGCCCTCCGAGTTGCCGTGATGCTCTGCATCCTGCTTGCCAGCTATCTCTGGTGGCGCTGGCTTGGCGGGCGAGGTTTCAGCCCCATCATCCAGCTTGGGAACACCTCGCTGCTCGTCTATTGGGTCCACATCGAGTTTGTTTACGGCCGCTTCTCTATCCTTCCTAAGCGCGGCAGCTCCCTCCTCCTTGCTACCCTCGGTCTTGGTGTCGTCTTCCTGGCGATGTTGGCTCTGTCGCTGGGTCGTACGCGGTTAAAGGGTCGCGGCGCAGAAGTCCTCGGTTGGTTTCGAAATCGTTTTGTGCGGGAGACGGCGGCAGGCCAGCCCCGATAGCATCGGGCCCAGTAGGCGTTCGCACCCTCCGCCCTTACGGACTCCTTTTCTTCGGCCCCTGGGTTTCCGGTGCGACGCCAGGCTTCGGCGATTCTGGCAGGGTGTAGATGACTTCGCCCGGGCGCGCGAGTTTCAGTTGCTCTCGAGCTACTTTCTCGATCATCCTCGGATCGCTTTTCAGGGCTTTCACCTCTTCCGCCAGCTTCTTGTTCTGCTCGATCAGCGTTTGCAGTTCTTGCCGGCGTTCCTCTAACTCTTGGCGACTGCGCCGCATGGCGAGGTAGCCATGTTCGCCAAACAGATCGTGCGCTACTAGGGCCAGCAGTGACAGCGCCAGCAGCCAAACAACCCACTGCGGAACCTTTTTTCGCTCGGCCATCTTGTCTATCCGGTGACAAATGTTTTTGCGATCTCCGTCAGGGCATCGCTCTCAGCTTGACTGTGACCCTCGCAATAGATTCGGCACACCGGCTCCGTCCCTGATACACGCAGCAGAATCCAGGTGTCGTCTTCAAAAAGGAGTTTGAGGCCGTCGGTTCGGTCCGCTCTGGCAACCTTTCTTCCCCCCAAGGTGGCAAAATCGCGCTTCAAGTCCTCCTTGAGCCTATCCTGAATCTTCGCAGTTAGCGGCAAGTTGATTCTTCGCGGATAGTACGATCCCACCTTGCGGAAAAGGGATTCGAGTTGCTCGCCGAGCGACGCGCCTCTTTTGGCAACCATCTCAGCCGCCAGCAAGCATGCCAGGATTCCGTCCTTTTCTGGCACGTGCCCGCGAATCGTCAGCCCTGCGCTCTCCTCTCCGCCAAGAAAGATCTTTCCGGACATCAGGAGTTCCCCCATGTACTTGAACCCCACCGCGGTTTCATAGACGGGCAATCCGTGGTGCTGCCCCACCGCGTCCACCAGATGGGTCGTAGCGACGCTCCGCGCCAATCCCTCCCGCCAGCCGCGTGTCTCGTGGAGATAATCAGCCAGCAACCCGATCAGGTGATTGGGTGAGACGAAATGTCCGTCACGGTCGAGAATACCAAATCTGTCCGCATCACCGTCGGTTGCCAGCCCGAGTGCAGCGCCGCTCGCCGCCACTCTCGCTCCCGTCTCCGCCAGGCGTTCCTCAGAGGGATCCGGTGTATGCCCCCCAAACAGGGTGTCCCGCTGGGCATGGACAGTCTCCACCTTGACTCCGTGTTGTTTCAGCAAATGATCAAGATAGCCCGAGCCGCATCCAAAAAGTGGATCGAAAACAAAGTGTAAATTGGCCGCAGCAATGGCACGTAAATCGATTTTCGTCGCCAGGTCGTCCAGGTAGCCGTCTCGCACCTCGATGCTTTCTGAGATGGCCGCGCCCCGCCCATAAGAATCCTCTTCCGTGATCGCTGCTGCGATTTTCTCAATCTCCCGCGTTACCTCTGGCAACGCCGGGGCCCCATTGGCGCCTGAAAATTTTAATCCGTTGTAAGCGGCAGGATTGTGGCTTGCCGTGAAATTTATCCCTCCCGCGGCTGCCCGTCGGACAATCTCAAAAGCAATCGCCGGCGTCGGCGCAGCCGAGGCGCAGCGATAGGAGGGAATCGAATGGCTTTGCAGGATCTTCCCGGCCTCTCTCGCAAACTCCTCCGAGAAAAAGCGCGTGTCATGGCCGACCACAACGCCACGGGACTCGCTTTTCTCTATTTTCAGGAATTTTGCGATGGCGGCCACGGCCCGGCGAACCTGCGAAAACGTAAAGTCATCGGCGATGATTCCGCGCCAGCCTGAGGTACCGAAGTGGATAGCCGAAGCCGACATCTCGCGCTATTCTATGCGGGCGCGAAAGAGCTGGCAATCTTGGGGAGGACTCATGACGGATAAAGGTGTCGTTTACGTGACCTGTGGCAGCTCGCTTGAGGCCAGTCCCTAAACATACTTTAGAGCTTGGTCCAGGTCGGCAATGATATCCTCAACGTCCTCAATTCCTACCGAGATCCGAACCAGCCCGTCCGTTATACCGATCCGCTGGCGATCTTCTGCCGGCATCGAGGCATGCGTCATGGTTGCTGGGTGGCTGATGAGCGTTTCTACCCCACCGAGACTCTCTGCCAGCGAACACAGCCGGACGTGGTTGAGAACCTGTCGCGCTGCCTCCAGGGACCCAAGGTCAAAGGAGATCATTGCCCCGAAACCTTTCATCTGCCTCCTGGCAAGTCGATGTTGGGGATGGGAGGCCAGACCGGGGTAGTTCACCTTCTTCACCTTCGGGTGTTTGATCAGGTGGTCAGCCACCGCCATTCCGTTCTTGTTGTGCTGGTCCATCCGGAGGGCAAGCGTTTTTACGCCGCGCAGGACTAGCCACGCATCGAAGGGCGAGAGGATCGCCCCCGCCGCGTTCTGCAAAAAGCGGAGCCGCTCGACGAGTTCGGCCGAGTTCGCAATCACCGCCCCTCCCACGCTGTCACTGTGTCCGTTTAAAAACTTTGTTGTGGAATGCACGATGAGCTCGGCCCCGAACTCAAAGGGCCGCTGGAGGTAAGGACTCATAAATGTATTGTCAACTACCAGCATCCAGCCGTTTTGTTTGGCGATTTCGCTCGATGCCTCAAGGTCGGTCAGCGTCATCACCGGATTCGTCGGCGTTTCCACATAAAGCATTTGCGTTTGAGGTCGTGCCGCCTTGCGGATCGCTTCCATGGAGGATGTATCCACAAAATCGGCTTCAAGTCCAAACCTGGCAAGGACTTGACGCAGCAGCCGATAAACGCCCCCGTACACCGGAAATGAAACGATGATGTGGTCTCCCGCCTTCAGAAGTGAAAACACTGCGTTGATGGCTGCCATCCCGGAGCCAAACGCGATACCTCCCACCCCTCCTTCCAGCGCCGCCAAATTCTTTTCGAGGGCCGAACGCGTTGGATTCTGGGTACGCGCGTATTCGTATCCCTTGTGCTTTCCAAGGGCTTCCTGAACGTAAGTCGAAGTCTGGTAAATCGGGACAATAATTGCCCCCGTGGCGGGGTCGGGCTCTTGACCAACGTGGATCGCATTCGTCGCAAAACCCATAATGGCTCTCCTTTACGCCGACCAGATGACCCGGACGATTGACCGAATCTTTATGAGAGCGCTCAAAAAGGCCTCTCTCGACGAGCCGCGGGACTCCTCCCGCTCGCCGGTTGTCGGGCCATCGGGACAGAACTAGGTTGTTTGCTTCATCTTGTGTTCAACCCAGCAGCTCCTGCCGCTGGCGTTCTCCAGCAACCGCTTATGATTCGGCAGCACTTCCCGCCTCTTTCTTGCGTCCCCATTCACGTCTCCGGCGAACCATCCTACAGGACTCTTCCGATCAAGTCGAATGACTCCGGAGGAGGTTCTACAGGCATCCTGAGGGTCCGGGCAAGACGTCCTGGGTTCCCCGGCTCAGGTTGCTGGCAACCAAGCTCCGAAACGGCTTCTCGTTCTTCTCAGGGTCTCCTTCTAACCAGTTGAAACGAGGAAGGAATGAGTTATCATGAAAACCCTGGCGGGAGTGGAATCGCTCGATGACCAACCTGGTGCGACCTGACTGCATCTTTCTCAGGGGGAATCGGATGCCAATAAGCGCCGTGGACACCACCCGCAAACTGAAAGAGCCTGAGATTCAAAGTGGCCGCAGCCACTCGGTTGGGCTAAGTTGCTTGTTTGCCCCGTCCCGCACCGCGGGAGGGCAGTTCATTCCGCCGTCCCGAAGCTTAGCGGCTCCCGCCCGGCCTTTTCGGCCCACCGCCGGGAACCCGAGCACGATGGTCTTTAGAGTTTGCTTCTTGCTTTGGGCCCTCGCCTTTCCCTTTTCCGCTTTCAGTTCGGCACAGTCCATGGCTGACAAGCCTGCGGCCAAGGAGACCACCGACCTCAAGATCCAGGTTCGCGGCGGCGAAGCAAGTGTTCCTGTCAAGAACGCCAGCGTCTATGTCGAGTACCGGCAGGGCCGCTTCCTTGTCGGCAAGAAGAAGTATAAGTACGGAGTCAAGACCAACCATGAGGGGGTTGCCGCCGTCCGCGACGTTCCGAAGGGAAAAATCTTGATCCAAGTGGTCGCAGATGGCTGGAAGCCGTTCGGTAAGGTCTATGAAATCGAAAACGACGAGGTTACAGTCGAGATTCTTTTGCAACGCCCCAAGAAGTGGTACTAGCCGAACAGCGTTCTCCCTCTACCTGCGCTGGGGCCGTGGTAAGTCCCCCGCCTTGGCTTAACGACGCGCCCGCGCAAAATCCCCGCCAAACCCAAAACTAAATATTGCTCAACAATTGTGCAAACTGGTGAAAGTTCCAGCCAGCAAGAGCCTTAGACCCAAAAAAATTTCCTTTTCCACAAACTTTTCAACATGCCTGTGGAAACCCGGCCGCAAAATCATTTCCGTTGCGGCATCGCAGCTATCCCTATTGAAAAGAATCGCGCAGCGCCGCTTCGCTTGCGAATCGCATAATTTTCGAGTAGTCCGCTCCCAGTCTCTCTCTCAGTCGCTCTGTATTCATGGTGTAGGACCCAAGGAAGTAAGGAAGGCTCGCCGGTGGGACAGCGGAAATTCCAAGCTTCCAAAGTACATTTAGCATAAACCGGACTACGCTTTTCCAGGGCAGGAAAACTGGACGCGCCGGGGCGATCCTAAGGCACTGTCGGAGCGTGACGGGAGGGCCTTCGCCGGCCACGTTGAGAATCTCCAATTCCCCGGGACGATAATGTTCGCAGAACCATCGCAGTAGCCTGGCCATATCATCTACGTGGACGTATTGGTACTGCGCTTTGTCACTTGCCCCCGACGGCAAAAGTAAAGGCAAAGACAGCTTTCGCCGGCGCATCCAGCGGCCAAGCCATCCTTCGCCGCTGGGCCGTCCCTGAAGGGCGCTCAGGATAAAATTGTCCATCGTCCGGCCGGCATAGATATGGGGTCGCAAAATGCACATGGCGCAACCGTTCAGCCTCCCATGAGATTCCTGGCAGATTCTATCCGCTTCCCTTTTGTGCACTGCATACGGGAGGCTATGCGCTTCCAGGGCCGCATCTTCCGTCACTTGACCGGGAAGGTCGGGACCGTAGGCAGAAACGCTGGAAGGGAAGACAAAAAGTTTCACCTGGCAACTCCGCTGATTCACCCCGGCAACGGCCTCCAGCAGCCGCCGCGTGCCCTGTACATTGATTGCCCACATCTTGTCCACCTGCGTCACACCGGTCTTGACCGGATCAAACACAAATGCCAGATGGATAACAATTTCGACCTCATATCGTTGTAGCAGGAGGGTCAGCCTTTTCTCAGCCTCTCGGTCCCCGAGATTGACTGACTCAAAGCAAAGATTGGCCAGTCCTCGGCGCGGCGGCAACAGGTCAATGCCTAGCACGCGATAATCGGCCAACAAGGGCGCTAGCCTTTGGCCGAGATTGCCCGAAATTCCTGTGACCAAAATGGCCTGGCGGTCCCTTGGCATCGCCCGCCACTATATGGAACTGCCTTTGGGTTTAGCAAGCGACCCTCGGCCATCAGCGACATCCGGAAGGCATTTTGACGGCTTACGGAGGCAATGCTAGACTACCTCTTTCGGCGGCAAAGCATTCTGCTTGCATGGCTACACCAGCCCGATTCCGCTCCACCGTCAGCTCGCTCATTTGGGCCAACATTTGGTCCCGTCCTATCCGCACTCTCCTCAGCGTCTTTGCCGTAGCGCTTCAGGTCTTTCTCGTTCTCTTCGTAATAGGCCTTACCTCAGGCATTCTCAGCGAGTGGGGAAAGAGGGTGGAAGGGATTGGTGCCGATTTGTTGGTCCAGCCCCCGAATGCCTCGATCTTCTTTGCTCTCTCGAACGCCCTCATGCCCGAACAGAGCGGCAAGAGTTTGCTGGGCGCGCCCGGGGTGGCGGGCGTAGCCCCGGTGCTTTTGGTTTTTGACGCGAGCGGAATTGACCTCATCTACGGAATTGATTACACAAGTTTCAATGGTTTGAGCAGCGGCTTCCTTTATCACGAGGGCAGGCCCTTCGGGTCCTCAACTGAAGTCATTATTGACGACGTCAAAGCCAGGTCCAAGAGGCTGCGGGTGGGCGGCAAGGTTACTCTGCTCGGCAACACATTCACGGTTTCCGGCATTGTCGAGCATGGCAAAGGAGCACGCTACTTTATTCCTATTCGCACCGCTCAGGAAATTGCCGGCGCGGAAAAGCGCGTCTCCATGTTCTATGTCCGGTCCACGGGCGATGTCGAATCCGCCCGCCGCAGTATCCTCACTCGCCTGCCCAAACACCAGGTTCGATCCATGAAAGAGTTTCTCACTCTGATGAGCTCTTCCAATCTTCCGGAATTAAAGCCCTTTACTCGATCCATGATCGGCCTCGGGACCCTGATCAGCTTTCTTGTGATCTTCTTGACCATGCATACCGTCGTGATCGAGCGAACGCGCGAAATTGGCATCCTCAAGGCGCTCGGCGCTTCCCGCCGCGAAATTCTTGGCCTGCTGGCTAAGGAAACGCTCGTGATTGCCCTCGTGGGCATCTTGCTCGGGCTGGTGGCCACCTTCGGCGTTCAGTCTGCCTTGCGCGTCCTTCAGCCAACCCTGAGCGTTCTGATCACTCTCAGTTGGGTTTTTCGCGCCATCGGCTTGGCGCTCTTCG
>Ga0209619_10000025_pt1 | contig 74106 bp, 72 predicted proteins | sample Rifsed16ft3_FD_184011 | JGI IMG/M metagenome (GOLD analysis project Ga0209619, IMG submission 184011) | Soil microbial communities from Rifle, Colorado, USA - sediment 16ft 3 (version 2) | ecosystem: Environmental > Terrestrial > Deep subsurface > Rock core/Sediment | place: Rifle, Colorado... | reverse complement strand
GTGTCCCCCACTGGGGAAGGAGTGTCCCCCGCCAGTTATCTCACAATGTTTAAATTGGGTTTTATCAACTCCAGGAACTCCATCCGGGTCGACTCCCGCGTACGGAAGACCCCGAGCATCGCCGAGGTGACCGCCTTGGCGTTCTGCTTCTCCACCCCGCGCATCATCATGCACAGGTGGAACGCCTCGACGACCACCGCCACGCCGTGCGGCTGGAGCGTATCCATGAGAGCCGTGGCGATCTCCTGCGTCAGCCGCTCCTGTACCTGGAGCCGGCGGGCGTAGAGCTCGACGACGCGGGCGATCTTCGACAGCCCGACGATGTGCTTTCGCGGTATGTACGCCACGTGGCACTTCCCGAAGAACGGGAGCATGTGGTGCTCGCACAGGGAGAAGATGTCGATGTCCTTGATGGTCACCATCTCGTCGTACTGTTCGTGGAAGATGGCGCCCCGCAGGACCTCGCGGGGATCCTGCCGGTACCCCTGGGTCAGGAACGCGATCGAATTCTCGAACCGCTCCGGGGTTTTCTTGAGCCCCTCGCGGTCGGGGTTCTCCCCGATCTTGATGAGCAGGTCGCGGATGATATCCTGCATAATGGAATCATCTTAATGCAGGAGGAGGATCCCCCCAAATGAAAAAGGGTCCGTCGCGATCGAAGGAGAGCGCCGTCGTGAAGGGGCTGAAACAGGCGCTGCGCAACGAGATCGACGGCGTGGAGTTCTACCGTATGGCGGCGGGAAGCGCCCGTCGCGATGCGGTCCGCCAGATGTTCCGGTTCCTGATGGAGGAGGAGGAGCGGCACCGCGAGGCGATCCTGAACCAGATGCAGCGGATGGCGGAGGGGAAACCGATGAAGTTCGAGCGGAGCGCGGCGGCGCGCAAGGCGCTCGCGACGTTCAAAAGCCCCCTCTACACCGAGGACCTCATCAAGGGCAGCCGGCAGGCGGAGGGAGAAGTGGCCGCCCTCTCCATCGGGATGACGCTGGAGAAACGGGCGATCGCCCAATTCACGGCCTTGGGGAAATCCGTGGCCGGGGATGCACGCGCCGCGAAGGTCTTCTCCGACCTCGTCGCCTGGGAGCAGGACCACCTGGACCTTCTTGCGCGGCAGTACGACCAGATGCGGGAGATGTTCTGGGAAGAGGCGCGCTTCTGGCCGTTCTAGCGACACGGAGGGTCCGGCGGAGTCGCCGCAGGAGGAGGCATTGCGGACCGACGAGGAGTTGATGCTCCTCTTCCGGGAGGGGAGCCGGGAGGCGTTCGAGGAGCTGTTCGCCCGGCATCACCGCGCCGTGGTCCGGTTCGCCTGGCGGATGACGGGGGACCCCGCCACCGCGGAAGAGGCGGCCCAGGAGATCTTCCTCCGGATCGCGCGCGCCGCGCCCTCGTACCGCCCCACCGCGAAATTCACCACCTGGATGTACACCATCGCCCGCCGTTCCACGCTCAACTACCTCCGGGACACGGAAGAGGAAGGGGAGAAGGTCCCGATCCTTCAGGAGGGGGAGGCGGAGGACGGCGTCTACCCGGTGCATCTGCCCGGGCCGGAAGACCGGAATCCCGAGCGGATGGTCTGGGAGGCCCAGCTCGCGGACCGGTTCCGGGCCGCCCTCGGGGAGCTCCCGGAAGCGTATCGCGCCGCGTTCGTCCTCAACCGGGGGGACGGGCTCTCCTACGACGAGGTGGCGCAGGTCCTCGGGATCACGGTGCAGGCGGTGAAGACCCGCATCTTCCGGGCACGGGAGATGCTCCTCTCCCGGCTGTCGAAGGACGTTTCGGGATGAAACCTTTTCCCCCGTACCGGGGTTTACACGGATACGACGGAGGATGACGATGGGCTGCCGGGACATCCGTGAAACGATCAGCGCCTTCGTGGACGGCGAGGCGTCGCCGGAGGAAGCGGGCGCGGTGCGGGAACACCTTGCCTCCTGTGAGCGATGCCGCGTCCTCGAGCGGCAGATGCGGGCGGTGGGGGCCGGGGTCCGGCAGATCCGGGGGACGGTGCCGGACCGGCTCCGGGAAACGGTGTTCGCCCGTCTCGAAGCGGAAGGGGCGCTCCCGCCTCCGATGCCGGCGCATGCGCGGTCGTGGCGTTGGGCGGCGGCCCCGCTGGCCGCCGCCGCCGCGTTGGGCCTGTTCCTGCTCACCTCCGGGGATGCGATCCGGAAGGCCTCCGTCCCGGGCCCGCCCACGGCGGTTTTCCTCACCACCGAGGACCGGGAGACGATCGCCCTTCTCGACGTCCTCGAAGACACGGCCACGTTTGACGCCGACGGCGAATCGGAGGGGATGGATCTGCTCGCACCGGGGGACTCCGCGGAACCGCCGGCACCCACCCGGGGCGCGAGGAGCGGAGCGTGACCCCGCGTTCACGTCATGGCGCGGGCATGATCGCCTTCGGGGTGTTCCCGACCGCGCTCTGGCTTCTCCTCTCGCCGCCGGGGATCGCCCTTGCGCGGGGGGCCGGGGCGGCGACCCCGGATTCCCCGCAGGTGGAAAACGTCCCCCGGGAGCGGCTCGAACGGTGGCGGGCGCTCTCCCCCGAGCAACGCGAGCGGATCAGGGAGAGGTACCGGCGGTGGAAGGAGCTGCCCCCCGGGGAACGGGAACGGATCCTCGAGCGGAACCGGCGTTGGCGGAAGCTCCCCGAGGAGCAGCGGAGCTACCTGAAGGATCGCAGGGAACTGCTGCGGGACGCCGGTCCGGAGGAACGCGGCGTCGTGCGCAGGTTCTTCTCCCGGATGCGCTCCCTCCCGCCCGAGGGGCGCCGGGCGACGAAGCGCAGGATCTGGGAGTGGCGCTCCCTCCCGCCGGAGGAAAGGGAGGAACGGATGCTCTCCTGGCCCTTCTACCGGGAACTTACGGACCGGGAGCGGGATACGCTGCGGTGGTTCCTGTTCGCGCGGCCCGACGCACGGCGCGGGGGCGCGGATCGGGGTCCCCGTGAATAGCCCCCCCCGGAGCGCGGGGAGCCCGGGACTCCCGGTACCGCCGAGGGAGGCGTGGATGCGCGCCGCGCTCCGGGAAGCGGAAAAGGGGGGCGTCGCCGGCGAAGTCCCGGTGGGCGCGGTCGTCGTCTCCCCCGAAGGGAAGATCCTCGCCCGGGCGCACAACCGGCCGGTCGCCGCGAACGACCCCACCGCCCACGCCGAGATCCTCGCCTTGCGCGGCGCCGCACGCAAGGCGGGCAACTACCGCCTGACCGGCTGCCGGCTCGTCGTGACGCTCGAGCCGTGCCCGATGTGCGCCGGGGCCGCCGTCTCCGCGCGGGTGGCCGAGATCGTCTACGGCGCATCGGACCCGAAGGCGGGCGCCGTTTCCACGCTCTACCGCATCGCTTCCGACACGCGCCTCAACCACCGCGCCCTCGTGACCTCGGGCGTCCTGGCGGAGGAGTGCTCCGCCCTTCTCACGTCGTTCTTCCGCTCGCGCCGCGCGGGCTTGCGGGAGTAGGGCGCGGATCAGAAGAGGGGGGAGAAGATCCGGCAGGTGTCTTCGAGGAGTTGCAGGGACCTGGACCGGCGGGCGAACCGCACCGGGTCGACCGGTTCCGACTTCTCGAGGTCTCCGCGGAACACCGCCGCCATCGCCTCGATCTGCGGACGGTCGTAGAGGAACACCCCGAGCTCGAAGTTCAGGAAGAAGCTGCGCATGTCGACGTTGGGGGATCCGATCACCCCGACGTCGTCGTCGACGACCAGCAACTTGGTGTGCAGGTTCGTCGCCCGGTAGAGGAAGATCCGGACCCCCGCCGCCATCATCTCGTCGAAATAGGACCTCCCCGCCAGCGATACGATCCGCAGGTCGGACGTCCCCGGGACGATCAGCCGGACGTCCACCCCGCGCAGGGCGGCGTTCCGAAGGGCGGCGCCGATGCCGTCGTCCGGGACGAAGTACGGCGTCTCGATCCACAGGCGTCGCCGCGCCGCCGCGAACGCGGCGAAGACCCCCTCGTAGATCGGCCGCGCCGCCCTGTCGGGTCCCGAAGCGGCCACCTGGAGGGTGCACGGGGGCGGCTCGCCCGCCGTGAACCGGACGGGCGCAGGAAAAAAGACCCCCGCGGGGAGCGTCTCTTCCGTGGAGAAGGCCCAGTCGTCGAGGAAGAGCGCCTGCAGGTCGGGAAGGGCGGGCCCTTCGATCACCGCGGCGACGTCCCTCCACTGTTCCTTCGCCGTTTTCGGCCCCATGTACTTCTTTCCGATGTTCATCCCTCCGGTGAACGCTTTCCGCCCGTCGGCGATCAGGAGCTTCCGGTGGTTCCGCAGGTGGGCCGACCACCGGCGGTGGAGGGGAAACGCCGGCAGGAAGGCCGCCACCTCTCCGCCCGCGTCCCGCAGGGGGCGGACGGTCCTCCGGAGCGCCCGCCACGACCCCACGGCGTCGAGGAGCAGCCGGACGCGGATCCCCTCCCGCGCCCGCGCGGCGAGCGCCTGGATGAACCGCCGCCCGACGGGGTCGACGTCGAGGATGAAAAACTGCGCATGCAGATGGTCCCGGGCCGATCCGATCAGGGAGAGGACCGCGTCGTACGCCTCGTCCCCTCCCCGGAGGAAGGTGACGCGGTTCCCCTCCGTGGGCGGCGGGGTCCCCGCCGCGACGAGAACCCGCCCGCACAGCGTCGAGAGGACGCTCGGGAGCTCCTCGGGCCGAAGCCGGTGCGACAGGGAAGAGGCGACCGGGCCGACGGTCGCGATCTTCGCCCGGATGTGGCGGCGGATCCTTCGGACGCCGATCAGGAAATAGAGGGGGACGCCGATCAGCGGCAGCAGGGCGATGCCGAGCATCCACGCGAGTGTGGCCGAGGGGTGGCGCCGTTCGAGGATGATGCGCGGGATCAGGAGGAAGGCGAAGAAGTACCCGGCGATGTCCAGCGCAAGGATTGTGTATTTCCAGACGTCCGCCATGCTTGAAGGAGCACCCTCCGCCCGCTATAATACCTCCCTTCCCCCGCGGAGGGGTACCGAAGTGGCCGTAACGGGGTCGACTCGAAATCGACTTGGCGGTGCGAGCCGCCACGTGGGTTCGAATCCCACCCCCTCCGCCATTTTTACGGTCACACCTGGATGAAGTTCGCCCTGGGGTCGCGAAGCGTGACCAGCATCAGCGTCAGGTATTCCCGGATGTGCCGGGTGAGCAGGAAATTCTCCCGCACGAACTCCCTTGCGGTCGTTCCCATCCGTTCGATGCCGTCCTGGTGATGCAACAGGTACCGGATCCGGTGCGCCGCGCCTTCCGGGGTGTTCACGAGAAATCCCGTGTGGTGGGGCACCACCTGGAGACGGATCCCGCCGACGTCTCCTCCGATGACCGGCTTCCCCTTCCACATCCCCTCGGTCACCGTCAGTCCGAATCCCTCCCGGGTCGACTTCTGCAATATGATCGTCGCGAGCCGCTGGAGGGCGTTCACCGTCCGGTGGGAGTCCGGGGGGAGGAGAAGAACGTGAATGTCGGGATCCGACCCCGCCGCCTCCATCACTTCCTCGAGGATCGCCGTCCCCTCCGGGTCGTCGGAGGCCCCTCCGCCCGCCAGGACCAGCTGGACCTTCGCCACCTTGCGCACCATGCGGTACGCCTCGATCACGCCCACCGGATCCTTGAACCGGTCGAACCGCGAGATCTGGACGAGCAGGGGCCGCGACGGATCCAGGCCGAACCCGTTTCGAACCGCCTCGATCTCCTCGGGGGACATGTCCCGGTTCTTTTCGCTTAAGGGGTCGATGCTCGGCGGCACGAGGTACTGCGGGTGGGGAAGCGGCTGGGCGAACTCGGCCATCGAAAAGATGCTGGCGTCGTACTTTTCCACGAACGTCCGCAGGACCTTCCAGGCGGGGCGGAACGGCCTGCTGATGTCGATGTGGGCGCGCCAGATCCACTTCCCCTTCCGGCGTTCGCACAACTTGAGCAGGGGCGCGGGCTGGGGGTCGTGGACGACCACGATGTCCGCCTCCTCCAGCGCCGGGCGGAGGCGCTCGAAGTTCCGGGCGTTCACGTCCTCGTACACCTTCCAGTCCTTGCCGGTGATGGGAACGGAATGCCCCTGGAGGCCGTTGTGGATGGATTTCGTGACCTCGAAGAAGCGGCCGGATCCGTGGATGACTTCCCAGGACGCGTTCAGCCCCAGCTCCGTCATCAGCGGGGTCATCCACTCCAGGATCTCCGCGACGCCCCCGCCCTCGCGGGTGGAGTTCACGTGGACGATCCGGGTACCCTTGAGCTTCTCCCCCAACCGGCGCAACTGCCGGATGACGGCGGAGCCCACGATCCCTTCGTACGCGGAGAGCGTGGCGCTCATTTCGACACCTTCGCTTCGGTGAGGACGCGTCCCAGTTCGTGGCGGAGGTGGGGGAGGGTGTGGAAGTAGAAGTCGATGGAGGCGAGGGCCTGGATGTACGGCCGGTTCGCCTCCTCGTCCTCCTTCAGCCAGGCGGTGAAGTCGTCCACCCCGAGCGGCGGACGGCGGCGGGCTTCCAGGAAGTGATAATACACGCTCCCGTTCGTCATCTTCCGGATGAAGGCCGCGAGCCTGGAAGGTTGCGTGAACCGGATCCCCGCGTCGAAAACGATGGTCGTCGACTCCAAGAAAAAGAACTCGTCCCCCGGGCGCGCCCACGGGATCATCGTCGATTCCCCGAGGCGTTCGTCGAGCACATCGAGCGTCGCGGCGCGCAGCTCCCCGAGGGAAGGAAACGAGTACGGATCGAGGATGCCGAGCCGTTCGGCGACCACGCGGTCCCCGAGATACAGTTTCGACCAAACGGCGAAATCGTTCCGGTAGTCGGGATTGTCGAAGGTTCCCCGGAGCGTCGTTTCGCAGAAATGGTGGAACAGGACGTTCTCGCCGCACACCGCGATCCGCTCCCGCAATTCCCTCAGGTTGAACGCGGGCGGCAGGCCGCTCATCCGGCCGAGAAGCGCGCAATCCTTCACTTCGAACGGGGTCATGTCGTACCTCCCCGGGCCTTCGCCGTGATCGGCTCCGGGGCGGACTCCTCGAGTTCCCTGACCGCCCGCGCGAGGTCGGCGGGGCCTTCCACGTGGCGGGCCTTCGGAACGGTGATCCGGTTCCCCACGACGATCCCGGCGCCGCCTTTCGACAGGACCCACCGGATCGCCACGGCGTCGTTTTCATCGTCGCCCGCGTACACGATCCGCTCCCTGAGGGGATCCCGGTCGACAAGCCGGCACAACCTGCGGACCCCGGCGGACTTCCCTCCCCCGCCCAGCATCTGTACCTCCACGACCTCGGGCCCCCGGAACACCTTGATCCCCTTCCGGTTTCTCAGCCGCTGCAGAAGGGACACCCTTCTGCGGAACGAACGCGGCGATGCGTTCCTGTAGTGTATCGCGACGGACCATCGCTTATCCTCGACCTCCACGCCGGGGATGGAGGCCGCCTCTTCGATGAGGGGGAAAACGGTCCGGCGTTTCGCGGCGAGGAGCGCCTCGGAAGCGGGGCCCGGTCCGACCCGGTGCCCTCCGGGAAACATCCACTCCAGCCCGCTGGCGCCGCCGACGAACACCCCTGGAACCGGCACCCTCGAAACGATGTCGTCGAGCGCCCGGCTGGACAGAACCGCCACCCGGTTCCAGGGACTTCGGGCGAGAAACCGGATCATCCTCTCGCATTCGCGGTGAAGGCGCGCCTCGGTCCGGTCGGGGACGATGGAGGAGAGGGTCCCGTCGAAGTCGAAGACCCAAAGGGAACGTGGACCCAGCATGTAGATCACGATGCGGCCGCCGGCCTGGAAGTTCCATCCGTCAACCTCAGACGCGCAAGCTCGGCGATCAGTTTTGCCGCCCACCGGTAGATGTTGTATTCGCGGACGTTCGCACGCATCCGACGCATCCTTCCGGATCGCTCGTCCGGCTCCATCCTGAGCGAAAGGCCGATGGCGTCGGCCATCTGCTCGATGTCGTACGGATTGACGATGACGGCGTCCTTCAGCTCGCGGGACGCCCCCGCGAACTGGCTCAGGATCAGCACGCCGTCGTCGTCGTCCCTGGCCGCGACGTATTCCTTGGCGACCAGGTTCATCCCGTCGTGCAGGGACGTGACCATGCAGAGATCGGAGGCCTTGTAGAAAGGCTCGATCGCCTCGTGGGTGTGGTGCGCCTTCAGGAATACGATCGGCCTCCAGGTTTTCGTCCGGAACCGCCAGTTGACCTTCTCCACCATCTCCTCGATCTCCACCATCAGGTCGCGATACTTCTTGATGTGGGTGCGGCTGGGGGCTCCCAGCTCCACGAACGTGAACCGCTCCAGGAACCCCGGGTATTTTTCGAAGAAACGCTCGATGGCCCGGAACCGTTCGGGGATCCCTTTCGTGTAGTCGATCCGGTCGACCCCCACCCCGAGGAACTCCGCATGGACCCCGAGCTTCCGGAGCAGGTCCTCCTTCGCGGGATGGTCGTCCGACGAACCCGTTTCGCGGTGCTCTCCGACGCCGACGCTGATGGGAAACGGCTTGATCAGCGTCGAATGGGCGCCCCGGGAGACCGAGAACCGCTCCCAGTCGATCTTCGATTCGAGGAACCGGTCGACCGTCTCCAGGAAGTTGTTGCAGTGGAACTGGATGTGGAATCCGATGATGTCCGCGCCGAGCATCCCCTGGAGGATCTCCTGGTGCCACGGGCAGATGCCGTACGCTTCCGGGTTCGGCCACGGGATGTGCCAGAAGATCGCCACCTTCGCGTCGGGACGCTTCTCCTTGATCAGCGAGGGGAGCAGGGCGAGATGATAGTCCTGGACCAGGACGAGGGGGGATTCCTCCCCGGCGATCTCCGTAAGGAGGGCGTCGGCGAACTTCTCGTTCACCTTCCGGTAATGGGTCCAGTCCTCCAGGCGGAACACGGGACGGTTATGGGTGATGTGGCAGAGGGGCCAGAGCCCCTCGTTCGCGAATCCGTAATAGTAGCCGTCCTCTTCGTCCCTGGTCAGCCAGACCCGCTTCAGGGTGTAGGCCGGTTCCCCGGGAGGGACGCGGAGCTTGTTGCCGCCGTCGACCGTTTCGCGGTCCGCGTCTCCGCTTCCGTGCGCGATCCAGAGACCGTCGCAGACCCGCATGACGGGGTCGAGCGCGGTGACCAGGCCGCCCGCGGGGACGATGCACCGGATGCCCGGGCCGTCCTTCTCGTGCAGGTACGGCTCCCGGTTCGATACGAGGTAAAGCTTTTTCCCTCCGAGCTCCGCGCGCATGTGGTCCTTCAGGCGGTCGGCCGTCCAGAGGGATTCCGCATGGACATTGAGGATGGAAGCCTTGTCCGCCTTCGCCCGCGCGATCACCAGGCTCTTCGCCATCCGGCTCACTTCCGAGATCAGCGGATCCAGCGCCGCGTCCGCCGTCGGGGAAACGACGGGTTTGACGGCCTTCGTTTTCCCGGTGCGCAGCTCCTTGATCCATCCCGCCATCTGGGCGATCGGCCCGGTGATGCTCCAACGCACCACGATCAGGGTGATCGCGGCCACCAGCACCGACAGGATCAGCAGGCGGATCAGGTTGTGTCTCCAGATCTCCTCGAGCCGGGCGTCGATGTGCGAGGCGTCCTGGAAAAGCGTCAGGACCCCGACCGTCTTCTCCTCGTGGAGGAGGGGGGAAACGTAACGATAGATCCTTCCATTCCCGGTGCGGAGGAATCCGCCGGCCGGACGGCCTTCCGTAAGGACTTGCGCGACCTGGGGGACGGATCCGGCGATCTGCGGATCGATGTCCGCGGTCGAGGCCAGGAGCCGGCCGCCGGCGTCGTGCACGGCGATCCCCTGGGACATTCCGCGGTCGCCGTATCGCCGGACGAGGAGGTCGAGTCCCTCGGAGGAATCCGACGCGACCAGGGGGATCACGGCTTCCTGGAGGATTCCGGCCAGGATGGCGGATCTTCGCTCCAGCCCGGACCGCAGCCGGGCCCTCTCGTCCCGCACCTGGTAGTACGCGAAGGCGCCCGCCACCAGGGTGACCACGAGAACGAGGGACACGACGAGTCGGATCGTGATCTTCATACGAGTTCCCCGGTACGGCCCCCCGGATCGTTGATCTTCCCCTCCGGCGCGTTGACTTCCGGCGAGAGGAGGAGCGGGGGGGGCATCCCTTCCACGCCCAGGATGCCGACCAGCCTCCGCAACCCGCCGGAGACGGTCAACAGGTCCGCGTCGGAAAGTTCTTTCAGCCCCGAAAGGAGGAGCCCCTGGGCGATCTGCGGGACTTTCGACACCGTCTCCCTTCCCTTTGCCGTCAATGCGACCGTCACGACGCGCCGGTCCTTCTCCGATCTCGTCCGTACGACCCGGGCCTGCTGTTCCAGGCGGTCCAGGATACCGACCACCGTGGACGGATGGAGGTACATCCGACGCGCGAGATCGGTCACCCGGATCGGGGCGGATTCCGCGATCACTTTCATGGCCCACACCTGCGGTCCGGTCAGCCCTGCGACCTTTTCGGCGCGCTTCGAGTAGCGGTGGACCACCTTGAACACGCGTCGCAGGTTGTCCAGGACGTCCGCGATCTCATGGTCCCTCCGGACGAGCGGCGTCTCCTTCACGCGGAAAAACCTCCTCCCGGCGATCTTTCATCCGTTATGCTAACACAAATGATTTGTATGATAACATGTCGCCTTATGGAAATCGCCGAACGACTCCGGGAACGGCTTTCGAACGAGTTGTCCCGGCTCCCGTCGCAGTTCCGGCTCATGCTCCTTTCGATCGGAGTCGGTGTCGTCGCGGGACTGGGCGCGATCCTGTTCGACCGGCTCCTCGGTTGGACGCTGCACGCCGTGCTCGAAACGCTTACCGGGTATACGGAGCCGCCGACGGGATCTTCCGCCGAGTCGCTTTTCACGTTCGCCCCGGTCCGATCCTTCTGGTTTTTCATCGTCCCCGCCCTCGGCGGACTCGTTTCGGGGGTGATCGTCTACCTCATCGCCCCGGAGGCGGAAGGGCATGGGACGGACGCCATGATCGATGCGTTCCACCACAAGGGGGGGCAGATCCGGAAACGAGTACCGTTCGTCAAGATCATCGCATCCGTCCTGACGATCGGCACCGGGGGATCGGCGGGAAAGGAAGGGCCGATCGCCCAGATCGGATCGGGATTCGGATCGGCGTTCGCCTCCCTGCTGAAACTGAAATCCCGGGAGCGCCGGATCCTCGTGCTGGCCGGAGCGGCGGGAGGCATCGGCGCGATCTTCCAGGCGCCGCTGGGGGCGGCCCTCTTCGCTCCCGAGGTCCTGTATCGCGATACGGAATTCGAGTACGAGGCGATCCTCCCCTGCGTCGTCTCCTCGATCATGGCGTATGCCGTCTACACGCAGTTGTACAAGGGAGGGGCGCTCTTCTTCCCCGGCCCGGTCGGATTCTCCCTGCCCGGCGAGCTGCTTCCGTACGCCATCTTCGGCGTCGTCTGCGCGATGACGGGGTCCCTCTACGTCCGGACCTTCTACGGGTCCCGGGACCGGTTCTTCCGGCCGCTCCGGATCCACAAGATGCTGAAACCGGCGGTGGGGGGGCTCATGCTGGGGACGATCGCGTACGCGTTCCCGCAGGTCTCGGACGGCGGGTACGGTTGGATCCAGATGGCCCTCGAGGGGAAGATGTTCTGGTGGACGATGCTTCTCCTCGCCTTCCTGAAGATCCTCGGCACCTCCTGCACCATCGGATCGGGCGGCAGCGGCGGAGTCTTCGGCCCGTCGGTCTTCATCGGGGCGATGCTTGGCGGGGCGTTCGGCTTCCTCGGCCACCAGGTCGCCCCCGGGTGGGTCGTGAACCCCGGTTCGTTCGTGCTCGTGGGGATCGGCGGCTTCTTCGCGGGTGTCGCGAGGACCCCGGTCTCCTCGGTCATCATGGCGTGCGAGATGAGCGCGAGCTACACCCTCCTGGTCCCGCTGATGCTGGTTTCCTCGACCTCGTACCTGCTGCTGCGCAATACCAGCCTGTACGAGAAGCAGCAGATCAGCCGGATCGCGTCGCCCGCGCACCTCACCGAGTTCGCCCGGGGAATGCTGGAGAGGATCCGGGTGCACGAGGCGGTCCGGGAGCAGGCGATCACCCGCATTCCGGAGGACACCCCGTTCGGCGAACTGGTGAAGACGGTGACGCGGTCCGGGGCGGCCCATTTCCCGGTGGTGGACCGGAACGGCCGGATGACCGGGATCGTCTCGATCAACGACATCCGGGCCGTTCTCTTCGAGGAGACGATCGACCATCTGATCGTGGCGCGGGACGTCGCCACCCCGAACGTCGTGCGGGTACACTGGAACGACACGCTCCAGCAGGCGCTCGACAAGATGGCGGCGATCAACGTGGATGAGCTGCCGGTGGCGCGCGAAGAAACGCCGGACGAGATCGTGGCGATGCTCTCGAAGCGGGACATCGTCGACTACTATTACGGGAGGAGCATGTCGTAACGGGGGATGAATCCGCACGGCCGGTCGGGATCGGGCGTGCGTGGACGAGATCGATGAAAAGAAGGGGCGTCTGTTGAGAAAAATACCGTCCGCCGGGGTATTGTTCCTCGCCGCCGTCCTGTTCCCCGCGATCGCGTTCGCGGCGGGGGAGGATCCCTCCATCCCGCTGCTGCTGTACCTCGTGGTCATCCTGCTGGCCGCGAAGCTCATGGGGCACCTGGCCGTCCTGCTCGGACAGCCGGCGGTCCTCGGGGAGCTCCTGGCGGGGGTTCTCCTCGGCAACCTTCACCTTGCCGGCATCCACGGACTCGCCGGGATCGCGACCGACCCGGGAGTCGACCTCTTCGCCAGGATCGGCGTGGTGGTGCTCCTGTTCGAGGTGGGACTGGAGTCGACGATCCGGGACATCCTTCGGGTGGGTCTCTCCTCGTTCCTCGTGGCGGTGCTGGGAGTCGCCGCCCCCTTCGCCCTCGGGTGGCTGGTCGGGGCCTGGCTCGTTCCGGAACATTCCTGGCACACCCACGCCTTCCTCGGGGCCACCCTGTGCGCCACGAGCGTCGGGATCACGGCGCGCGTCCTGCAGGACATCGGGAAATCCCGCGGCAAGGAGGCCCGGATCATCCTCGGCGCCGCGGTCGTCGACGACGTCCTCGGCCTGATCATCCTCGCCGCCATCTCCGGTTCCATCGTCGCGGCGGCGCAGGGCGGGGCGCCCGAAGGAGTCTGGCCGCAGGTGGAGATCACCTTGAAGGCGGTGGGGTTCCTCGTGGGCTCGCTTCTCCTCGGCACGTGGATCACCCCCCGGCTCTTTTCAGGCGCGGCGCGGCTGCGGGGGTCGGGGGTACTGATCGGCGTATCGCTCGCGTTCTGTTTCCTGCTGTCCCACCTGGCCGGGGTGGCGGGCCTGGCGCCGATCGTGGGCGCGTTCGCCGCGGGCCTCATCCTCGAACCGGTCCACTTCCAGAGATTCGGCGAGCGGAACATCCACTATCTCGAGGATGCGCTTCGACCCCTGGTGGAACTGCTGGCCCCGGTCTTCTTCGTCCAGATGGGGGCCAAGGTGGACCTCGCCTCGTTCGCGTCGAAGGAGGCTCTCTGGCTCGCCCTCCTGCTCACGGTCGCCGCGATCGTCGGGAAGCAGGTCTGCTCCCTCGGGGTCCTCGACAGGACGGTCAACCGGTGGGCGGTGGGGATCGGGATGATCCCCCGCGGCGAGGTCGGTCTGATCTTCGCCAGCGTCGGGGCGTCCCTCGTCCTCGAGGGAGAACGGGTGATCGGGTCGACCACCTATTCCGCGGTCGTCATCATGGTGATCGTGACCACCCTCGTCACCCCGCCCCTCCTGAAGTGGATGTTGATGGACCGGGAATCATCCCCGGGGGGCGCGGGGCCGGAAATATAGGAGGACCGTCATGGCAGGACCTCGCAAGCGGGACAAGGACCCGATCGGCGGCAATCCGGGGAGGGCAGGCTTCAAGACCCTGGTGGTCTCGACCGACTTCACGCCGGGCGCGGCCTGGGCCGCGGGAAGGGCGGCCCTCCTCCCCTTCGTCCCCGGCGGGAAGGTTCTCCTCCTCCATGTGCTGCCCGACGGGATCCCCGCGGATCTCCATGGTCGTGCGGACCGGGATGCCCGGCGCTCGCTCGACGAGGTCGTTCTCCCGGCTTTTCGAACCGCCATGGCCGCCGGGGGCTGCGGGGCGGCCGCCATTCCGGTCGTCCGGGTCGGAATGCCCTACGTCGAGATCATCCGGGAGTCCCGTGCCCGGGCGGCGGACCTGATCGTCCTCGGAAGACACGGCCGGCGGGGGATTCGCGATCTCTTTCTCGGCTCCACGGCCGAGCGCGTGATCCGGATGGGAGGCACACCCGTTCTGATCGTGAACGGGAAACCCTCTCACCCCTATCGACGGGTGTTGATCGCCCTCGACCTCGGGGATACGTCGCCCGCCACCGTGGAACTCGCGCTCCGGGCCGCCGGGCCCGGGGCGGCCGAGACGTTCATCCTCCACGCGTGCGCGATGCCTTTCCAGGGATTCATCGCTTCCGGTTTGACCTCCGCCGAACTGGACGCGTATCGTCGGGATTCCCGCGCGGCATCCCTGTCCCGTCTCCGCGGCTTTCTGGAGTCGCTCGGCGACCGGGGGGTGCGCTGGAAAGCCACCGTCCGGTCCGGCGACCCGAGGGTCGAGATCCTTCGAGAGGCCGGGAGGCGCCGGGCCGATCTGATCGTCCTCGGCACGCACGGGCGCACCGGAGTCTCGCATACCCTGTTGGGCAGCGTCGCCGAATGGATCGTCCGCAGGGCGGCGCGCGACGTGCTCGTGGCCCGCGCGGCCCCCGTCTCTTTCGATTCGCCCTGAAACGATTCGGTCCGGTCCCGGAACCTCACCGTGAAACCTGACATGTTCCCGACATCCCCCGGCGGGATTTTCGCACCGGGAGGAACTGCGGCATGAAGCGGGACGCGCTTCCTCTTCCCGACGCCCCCCACGCGCGCCCGGCGGAGAATGTTCTTGCCGATTCGGGAAGCCGTCCTCAGGGGCTGACCAGGATCGAGGCCTCGGCACGGCTCGTCCGGCACGGACGAAACGCGCTTCCGCGCCCGAAGCCCCCGGGGGTATTCAAGATATTCCTTCGACAATTTCTCAGCCCGCTGATCTATATCCTCCTGTTCGCCGCCGCGGTTTCGCTCTTCCTGGGCGACTGGTCGGACGCCGGGTTCATCGCCGCGGTCCTGCTCATCAATGCGGTCATCGGGGGCGTTCAGGAGTACGGGGCGGAAAAGAGCGCCGAAGCCCTCCGTGCGCTCGTGACCTCCAAGGCGCTCGTGATCCGTGACGGGGAGGATTTCGAGGTAGACGCCGAAGAGCTCGTTCCGGGGGACGTCGTTCTGGTCGAGTCCGGGATGAAGGTCCCCTCCGACCTGCGGCTCCTGTCGAGCACCGGACTGGAGGTGGACGAGTCCCTGCTCACGGGGGAATCTCTGCCTGTGGCCAAGAAACCGGATCGGGTGCTGGACGTGAACGCGGCCGTGGGCGACCGCGTGAACATGGCGTTTGCGGGCTCGCTGGTGACCCGCGGACGCGGTAGCGGTGTGGTCGTCTCCACCGGGGTTCGAACCCGGCTGGGGCAGATCGCGACCTCCGTAACGGCCGCCGACTCCGCCAAGCCGCCGCTCCTGGTTCGCATGGATCGATTCACGAGGCGGATCGCCCTTGCGATCGGGATCGCCGTGATCTTTCTGGGCGCCGCTTCCATTGCGCGGGGGAGCGGCGCGAGGGACGTGTTCTTCATGGCAGTCGCCCTCGCGGTCTCCGCCATACCGGAAGGGCTGCCCGTGGCCCTCACCGTTGCCCTCTCGATCGGAGCCGGGCGGATGAGCAGGCGCAAGGTCATCGCGCGCCGCCTCGTGGCCGTCGAGGCGCTGGGCTCCTGCACCTTCATCGCCTCCGACAAGACCGGCACCCTGACCCTCAACGAGATGACGGCGCGCAAGGTGCTGTTCGCCGGCCACGAGCCCTGGGACGTTACGGGAGAAGGGACGGTTCCCGAGGGAGATGCCCTCGTCCCGCCGCTCGCCGACGCGGTCGGGGGACGCGCGCTCGTGGAACGCCTCGCCGTCGCGGTTTCGCTTTGCAACGACGGATTCCTGGGCAGAAGGGACGGTGAATGGGCGTCGCACGGGGACGCCGTCGACGTCGCCCTGCTCGTCCTGGCGCACAAAGCGGGCGTCGCACGCCCCGTTGTGGAGGCCCGGTACCCACGGCTGGCGGAGATCCCCTTCGAGGCGGAGCGGCGGTTCGCTGCCACTCTCAATCGATGCGCCGGCGGGAGCCGGGCCTTCGTGAAGGGCGCGAGCGAGCGGATCCTTGACATGTGCGACCGGATGGCCACCGTCGAAGGAGATGTGCCGATCGACATGGCCGGACTGGAAAAGCAGGCGGATGCCCTTGCCGCCGGGGGGTATCGGGTTCTGGCGGTAGCCTCGGGAACGGTGGCGATCGAGCCCGGGGCGGAGTTCGCCCCCGAGATCCTCACGGGAATTGTCTTCCTTGGATACGTAGGGATGATCGATCCTCTCCGCCCCGAGACCATGGCGTCCGTGGTCGCCTGCCGGCAGGCCGGGATCGAGGTCGCCATGGTGACCGGCGACCATCCGGTGACCGCGCTCGCCATCGCACGGGAGCTGGGGTTTGCCGATCGCATGGACCAGGTTGTGACCGGCCCGCGGCTTGGGGCGGCAGTGGGGCAGGGAGAGAGCGCCGTCGACGACCTGATCCGGGGCGCCCGGGTTTTCGCTCGCGTGGAGCCGCAGCAGAAGCTGGAGATCGTGAGGTCCCTCATGCGGCTGGGACACTTTGTGGCCGTTACGGGCGATGGAGCCAATGACGCCCCGGCCCTTCGCGCCGCCAATATCGGGGTCGCCATGGGCCTGCGCGGTACGGACATTGCTCGTGAGACGGCCGACCTGATTCTGACCGACGATAATTTCGCGTCGATTGCCGCCGGCGTCGAGGAAGGCCGTATCGCCTACGCCAACGTGCGGAAGGTCATCTTTCTCCTCGTCTCCACCGGAGCGGCCGAGGTATTTCTCTTTTTTCTCGCGATCGTCTCCGGGCTCCCCCTGCCTCTACTGCCGGTGCAGCTCCTCTGGCTGAACCTCGTGACGAATGGCATTCAGGACGTGGCGCTCGCGTTCGAGCCCGGCGAGGGCGGAGAGCTCCGCCGGCCGCCGCGGGCCCCGAAGGAGCCGATCTTCGACCGGCTCATGGTCGATCGCACGCTCCTTTCCGCTCTCGTGATCGGCGGGGTTGCCTTTCTTGCCTATCGATGGATGGTCAACGACGGCTGGGACCTTGCCCGCGCGCGCAACGGGATCCTGCTGCTCATGGTCCTGTTCGAGAACTTTCAGGCCGGGAACAGCCGATCCGAGACGAGGTCCGTCTTCCGATTGAGCCCCTTGAAAAACCCGATCCTGCTCTTCGGGACCTTCATCGCCCAACTGGTTCACATCGGCGCCCTGTACACGCCCGGTCTCCGGGAGGTCCTGCGCGTGCAGCCGGTTACGCTTGGCGAGTGGGGCATGCTGCTGGTTCTTGCATTATCCCTCCTTGGGGTAATGGAGGGAGACAAGGCATTGCGCCGAGCGAGAAACCGATAGGCATGCCCCTTGACCTCCAGCCCCGGGCTTCGTCCTCAGGCCTTGTTCAGGTACAGGGTCCGGGTCGGGTAGGCGAACTCGATCCGGCGCTTCCCGAACTCCTCGTAGATCCGCAGGTTGACCTTCTGCTGGATGTCCATGTATCTCGCGTAGTCGTTCCCGTCGATGTAATAGACGATCTCGAAGATCAGGCTGAAGTCCCCGTAGGAGAAGAAGTGGACCCGGTCCAGGGTCGCCCCCCCGATCTCCCGGAAGATCTCCGCGACGATCCCGGGGATCTCCCGTAAACGCTCCGCCGGGGTCTGGTACGTCACGCCGAGCCGGAACGCCACGCGCCGCTTCGCCATCCGCTTGAAGTTGCGCACCCTCGAGTCGGTGAGGTCCTTGTTGGACACGACGATCTGCTCTCCGTCGAGGCTGGCGATGCGCGTGGTCTTGATCCCGAAGCGTTCGATGACGCCCATGTGGTCGCCGACGATGACGAAGTCGCCGATCTCGAAGGGGCGGTCGAACAGGATGGTGAAGTAGGCGAACAGGTCCCCGAGGATGGTCTGCGCCGCGAGAGCCACCGCGATTCCGCCGATGCCTAGCCCGGCGACCACGGTGGAGATCCGGAACCCGAGGTTGTCGAGCAGGAAGAGGGTGCCCACGACCCAGACCAGGGCCTTTGCCAGGCTGACGACCCCCTTGAGCGCGCGTTCCCTCGAGGCGTCCTCCCCCTGCTTCCGCATGTATTCCTCGAAGCCGTACCTCACGAGCGACACGGTGAAGACGACGAGGAGGAGCGTCAGGAGGACGATCCCGGCCAAGTCGATGATCCGCTCGACCCGGGGCGTGAGCGTCAGGACCCGGAGCGAGGCCTGCACGATCCCGAGATAGGCAAGCGGAATCCCGGTCCGATGGATCCGGTCGACGAAAAAGTTGTCCCATGTCGACGAGGTCTTTCCCGCCCAGGCCTTGAGGCGCCGCAGGACAAGGGCCTCGACGACCCGCACCGCGAGGATGCCCCCCACGGTGATCGCCAGGCAGAGGAGGTACTCCGAGATCCTGTTGTGGTAGAACTCCCGCTGCAGAAACTCCCCGATCATCGTATCCTCCCGGAGCTATTTTTCCTCCACGCGGGAGATCCGCTCGATGATCTCCCGCGCCTTCCCCTGCCCCCCCAGCCCGAACGCCAGGCCGAGAGACCCGAGGACGATCAGGAACGCCCCCAAAAGAAAGCGCGTCGCCACGTTCAGTTGCTCCAGCGCCGTGCCCAGCGCGACGACGATCACCAGGTACTGGACCCCTTTCCCGAGGAGATTCGCCTCCGGGATCCTGGCGGCGTGTGCGAATGCGCGCGCGAATTTCCCGAACAGCCGGCCGATCCACGCGCCGAGCGCGACGATGACGACGGCGAGGAACAGGTTCGGCAAAAAGGCCACGAGGCGGTCGACGAGCTGCTCGACGGCGCCGAGACCGAGGGAGTGGGCCGCCGTGCCCGTGAACACCAGGATCACCACCCAGAATACGATGGCTCCGACCATCTCGAAGAAGGGGTACCGGATGTCCCCGACCTCGAGGATCCGGAAGGCCGGGGTCTTCTTCGCCAGCTTCTCCCAGCCGATCGAGTTCAGGAGCTTGATGACGAGGAACCGGGCCCCCAGGGCGATGGCGACGCCGATGACCAGCAGGACGAAGGCCGCGAGGAAGTTCGGGAGGAACTCCCCGATCCGGGTCCAGAGGTTTTCGAATGGAGTGACGACGGAGCGGCTTGGCATGTTGCCCCCTTGGTTATCGCCCGGTCAGGATTCCGGACAACCGGGAAGATTTCTGCTGCTGGTACCGCTTGAGGAGAAGGATCGGGACGCAAGCCCCCTCCATGACCCGCTCCTCCACCTCGGAGGTGAAGAGGGAGGAGATCTTGCCGATGTACCTGGACGCGCCCATCAGCAGCAGGTCCGTCTCCCGCACCTGGGCGATGATGCTCTCCGCGACGTCCCCCGACGGCATCACGAGCCGTTCCACGGGGTACTTGAAGGGAAGTTCCCGGGTCAATTCTTCCATCCATTCGGCCGCCTGCTGCTTCTCGTGCGGGGAGACGCCCACCGGTACCAGGTGGAGGAAGGTGACCGGGACGCCAAGTTCCGCGGAGAGCGCGGGCGCGACGTTGACGGCCAGGCGGCAGGAAGGGGTGTCCTCGACGGCGAGCAGCAGCCGCTTTGCCTGAGAGAGGCTCTCTCCCCGGAAGATGCCCACATTGCAGGGGGCGTGCTCCAGGACGTTCAGCAGGACGATCTCGCGGAATTGCCCGGTCCACCCCTCTTTCCGCAGGGGGCCGACGAGAATGAAGTTGCTCTTCTCCTCCCGCGCGGTCTCGAGGATGCCGTGGGACAGGCGGTGGGAGATCTTGATGAACCGGTGGAAGTCCGCGTTGCGTTCGGAGGCGATGTTCTCCGCCAGCCGGAGAAGCGTCCGCGATTCGTGCAGGTCGCCCGAATACCGGTTCAGGGCGACCTTCGGGGGGACCTCGACGACCGACACGGCCGTCACCTCCCCCTCGTAATTTTTCGCGAAAGCGCAGGCGAGTGTCATGAGCGGCCGCACCTGCTCCTGTCGGAACGGGACGACGATCACGCGGTAATCCTTGCGGGCGGCTTCCGCCTCGGCGAGGGCCAGCACCGAAAGGGCCATCTCCTCGGTCTTCGAGGCGTACAGCTTGTAGACGGCGAACCCGATGACGATCCAGCCTCCCGCAGAGAACCACGCCCTTGGGCTGTAAAAGAACATGTATCCGGCGATGAAGAGCTGGGTCGCGATCCCGAGGATGGGGACCAGGGGGACCAGGGGAACCCGGAACCCCCGCTTCAGGTTCGGGTGGGTCCTCCGCATCCGGATCAGCGTCACGTTCACCTGCAGGAAGACGAGGAGGAACATGATGTCCGCGGCGCTGGCGACGTCCTCGATCGGGAGGGCCACGGCCATCAGGACGACGATGACCGCCGAGGCGGCGATCGCCGCGTGAGGAGTCTTCTTCAGCGCGTGGACCTTCGCGAGGAACGGAGGAAGGTTGTGGTCCCGGGCCATCGCGAAGGCGACCCGGGACGAGGAGTAGATCGTCGCCAGCAGTGCGCTCGCTGTGGAGAGCAGGCCGCCGATGAGCAACACCATGCCGCCGCCCGGGAAGAATTGCCGCGCCGCCTCGACGATCGCCAGCTCCTTCATCTCCCCGAGGAACTTCCAGGAGGGGGTGGGGCCGCTCCGGATGGCTCCGATGGAGACGAAGGCGACCAGGAGGTAGATGGGGATCACGATCAGGAGGGCGAGGAAGATGGCGCGGGGGATGTTTCGGGTGGGGTCCACCACCTCCTCGCTGCACTGGGCGATGACCTCGTACCCCTGGAAGGCGATGAAGGTGAGCCCCATCGCGCTGAAGACCGCCCCGAGCCCGTTCGGCAGGAACGGCTGGAAGCTCCCCTGCCATTCCGGCATGCCGCGCATCGCCCAGGCGCCGGCCGCCACGAAAAACAGGATGATCAGGACCTTCGCCATCGTGACGAAGTTCCCGGCCTTCCCGGTTTCGGACGCCCCCCGGAAGTTGATGTAGGCGAAGACGAGGGAGGCCGCCACCGCGAGCGTCTTCTCGATGGAGAGGTAGGGGATCTGCGGGACGTGAACGCCGAACCCCTCGAGCACGTGCCCGAAGTAGGCGCCGAACCCGAGGGCGTACAGGCTGCAGGCGACGGCGTGGGCGAACCACGACATCCATCCGGAAAGGAACCCGTTGGGGTGGGGGAGAGAGCTCTTGACCCACAGGTAGCCGCCCCCCGCGTCGTGGAAGCACGATCCGAGCTCCGCGTAGGCCATCGCGGTGAACAGCGTCACGATGCCGTTCAGGCCGAAGGCGAGGAGGAGGCCGGGACCCGCCACCCCGGCGGCGATTCCGGTGAGGACGAAGATGCCGGCTCCGATCATCGCCCCGACGCCGATCATCGTCACGCTGAAGCCGGACATCTCACGGCTCAGGCGGACTTCTTCGGTTCCCGGGCGGTACCCGGGCGCGGTGGCGCTCATTCGCTCCTTCCGCCGGCGGGAAAGTTTTTGGTGTCAGGATACCCCAAGGGTGGTGGGACGGCCCGCATTTTTGCTTCGAACCGGGTTGTCCCCCCGGATCAGACGTTCCTCTTGCCCCGGTGCAGCGCGATCCCGGCGAGGTCCGCGACCGCCCGCGCGAGGGCGACGGGATTTTCCACGACTCTCGCCCCGGGGACGTGCGCGGCGCCGCCGACGGAGAAGGCGATCCCTCCCTTCCGGAGGACCCATCGCATCGCGACGGCGTCGTTCTCGTCGTCGCCGGCGTACAGTATCCGGTCCATGGTGGGATCGAACCCGATGATCCGGCAGATCGTCCGGACGCCGAACGATTTGCTCACGTTGCGGAGCAGCTGCACCTCGGCCACGGAGGGCCCGCGGTACACCCGGACGTCCGGCGTCCCCTCGAGCTCCTTGAGGAGCGGTTCCAGCATGGCCATGACTTCCGGAAGGACGTGCCGGTGGTGGATCGCGACCGACCACCCCTTGTCCTCGACATCCACCCCCGGGATATGGGAGAGCCTGGAGAGGAGGGGGTCGAGGGTAGCGCGGACCTTCTCACGGCGGACTTCGAACGGGTCCCCGGGACGAATCCGATGCCCTCCCGGAAGACGCCACTCGAGCCCGCTGGCGCCCCCCATGATGACGCGCGGCAACGGGACGCGCTTCGCGAGGTCTCCGATCTCCCGGCTGGAGAGGACGGCCACGAAGTGGGCGGGGATCCGGGCGAGTTCCTTCAGGAGTTCCCGGCACATCGGGTGGATCCGGGCCGTGTGCCGATCGTCCACGACGGGGGAGAGGGTTCCGTCGAAGTCGAAGACCCAGAGGGACCGGAGGCCGTCCTTCCGCGTCAGGATCGCCGGACTCACCTTACACCGCCTTCCAATGGTCGCCCGGTCATATTATCCGGCCTCCCCTCCATTCGGTAACACCTTCTCACACATAGGGATATATCGCTTGTAACACAAATGATTTGCATGATAAAAGCATTATCTGTAACATGTATCAAATTCAATTTTATCGTACTCATCCACCTGCAGGAACGGTTCGCGCGAGCCGGAGCAGGGCCTGACGGAGGGATCGAGGCATGCGAAAGAAACTGGTCGTCCCGTCCGCGATTCTCGGCGCCGTGGTCCTCGCCTTGTTCCTCGGCGACCCCGTCGTGCGGGATCCGGGGCCTGCCGGCGGATCCGTCGACCCGGGGACAGGCGGGCTGCGCGAGATCGCCGACACGGTCCGCAAGGGCGAAACCGTGTCGACGATCTTCGAAAAGCACCACCTGGACCTCGGCGAACTGTTCCGGATGCGGCAGGCCTCCGCGGGCATCCACCGGCTGAGGGACATTTCCGAGGGAAGGCCGTACACGATCACTCTCGATCCGGACAATAACGTCCTCTCCCTCGCCTACCACATCGACGACGAGGAGATCCTGCGGATCGTCCGCTCGGAGCCCGGCTACCGGGCCGACAAGGTGGCGATCGAATACGAGCGGCGGATCGGAACGCTGGGCGGCGTCGTCCGGTCGAATATCGTCTCCTCCCTCCCCGGGGGCGGCGAATCGGTGCTGCTGGCGATCGAGCTCTCCGACATCTTCTCCTGGGACGTCGACTTCAACACGGATTTCCGGAAGGGGGATACGTTCCGGATCCTGGTGGAGGAACGGTGGCTCGACGGCGCGTTCCGGAATTACGGCGACATCCTCGCGGCGGAACTCTCCGTGGACGGCCACGTGTACCGGGCGTACCGCTTCGACACGGGGAACCGGCCGGCCTACTTCGACGACGAGGGGAAATCGCTGAGGAAAGCGTTCCTGAAGGCGCCGTTGAGCTACCGGAGGATCTCCTCCGGTTTCACGAAACGAAGGGTCCACCCGATCCTGAAGATCGCGAGGCCCCACCTCGGTGTGGACTACGCGGCGCCGGCGGGCACCCCGGTTTCCACCGTGGGGGACGGCGCCGTGATCTTCGCCGGGTACAAGGGTCCGAACGGGAACCTCGTGATCGTCCGGCACCCGAACGGGTACACGACTTCCTACGGGCACCTCTCCCGCATCGCGAAGGGGATCCGGCGGGGGGCGCAGGTCCGGCAGGGGGACGTCATCGGCAAGGTCGGCTCGACGGGGCTCTCGACCGGACCCCACCTGGATTTCCGCCTCCGCCGGCACGGCAAGTTCCTGAATCCGCTGACCGAAAATCTCCCCCGCGGCGGGGCCATCCCCGGGAACCGCATGTCCGACTTCCGCGGCGTCCGGGAGGAGTTCGCGCGCTCCCTGGCCGCGATCACCCCGATCCTTTACGCCGGGGCCGAATCCCCGGGCGACTCCGGGAAATGATCCGGCCTCACCGCGCCGGATTTCGTCGGCAACGAATTGTCTGAGGAACGATCTTTCCCTTGACTCTTATGCACTGAAGATACATATTGATGCATATGAGGACGACACTGAACATCGAGGCAAAATTGATCGAGGAGGCGGCCCGGCTCACCGGCGTCACGGAAAAGACCGCCTTGGTCCGGATGGGACTTGCGGCGCTCATCGCCCGTGAAGGCGCCCGTCGCCTGGCGGATCTCGGGGGGACCGAAAAGAACCTCCGCCGGCCGCCCCGCAGGCGATCGGTTCGGGCCGCTTGATCCTGGTTGACACCTCCGTCTGGGTGGACCACTTCCGGCGCGGGAACGACCGACTCCGCTCCCTGCTCGGCGAAGAACGGGTTCTGGGCCACAGGTTCGTCCTGGGGGAACTCGCCTGCGGGAACCTGCGGAACCGGCGGGAGATCCTCACCCTCCTCGCCTCGCTGCCTCAGGCGCCCCTTGCCGGGCACGATGAAGTGCTCGGATTTCTCGAGAGCGGGAAGCTGCACGGGAAGGGAGTCGGCTGGATCGACATCCACCTGCTGGCATCCGCCCGCATCGCCCGCTCGCCGATCTGGACCCTTGACCAGCGCCTGGCCCGGACGGCGGGTTCCTTCTCGATGGGGTATTAAGGAACCGATGTAACCGGAACGGCTCCTCAAATGGACATTGCCGCCGTGTCGGCCAGGAGAACGGCGCGGTCCCTGGCCGCGATCACCCCAATCCTTTACGTCAGGGCCGAATCCCCGGGCGATTCCGTGAAATGATCCGGCCTCGCCGCGCAAAGGCCGGTTCCCGGCGCCTTGTTCGGTACCGAATGCCATTTGTCTTGCATGATATCATAATTCGGGGCATAATGACGGCATGGTATCCACGCATATATACCCCCGCCTCCTTGCGCCTCCCAAGGGATCCTTCTTTCTCTTCGGGCCTCGAGGGACGGGGAAAAGCACCTGGCTGAGGATAACGTTCCCGAACGCCCACACGATCAACCTTCTCGACGAGTCGCTGTACCAGTCGTTGTTGGCCGACATCGGCCGTTTCGCCGGAGAGTTGAGGGCTGTCCCGAAGGGGACGGTCGTCGTGGTCGACGAGATCCAGCGGATCCCGCCGTTGCTCAACGAGGTGCATCGATACATCGAGGACCGCGGACTCCGGTTCGTCCTTTGCGGCTCCAGCGCCCGCAGGCTCAAGACGGCAGGCACGAACCTGCTGGCCGGGAGGGCCGTCCGCCGCAACATGCATTCGCTGCTCCCGAAGGAACTGGGCCGGGACTTCGACATCGAGAGCATCCTGCGCTGGGGGAGCCTCCCCGTCGTCTGGTCGGCTCCCGACCGGGAGGAGGCCCTCGCCGCCTATGCCCAGCTCTACCTGAAGGAGGAGGTGCAGGCGGAGGCGCTGGTCCGCAATCTGCCCGGTTTCGCCAGATTCCTGCCGATCGCCGCGCTGTTCCACGGCCAGATCATCAACATTGCGGGAATCGCCCGTGATGCCGGCGTCGCCCGAACGACGATCTCGGGCTACCTGACGATTCTCGAAGACACGATGCTCACGTTCACGCTGCCTGCCTTCGAAGCGCGGCTGCGCGTTCGTGAGCGGAGGCACCCGAAACTGTACTGGGCCGATCCCGGGATCCCGAGAGCCATGAAGCGTCAACTCGGGCCGGTCGCGGCAGAGGAGCGCGGTCACCTGTTCGAGGGGTGGATCGCATCCGTGCTCCGGGCACACAGGGACTACGGGAACCTGTTCGACGATTGGTTCTATTGGGCCGCGGGGAAAGGATCGAACGTCGAGGTGGATTTCCTGCTGCGCAAGGGTAGCGCTCTCGTCGCCATCGAAGTGAAATCGTCGAGAAACGTCCGGGAGGCTGAGTTGACCGGCCTGCGGGCCATCACGGAGCTTCCGGGGCTACGGCGGCGTTTTGTCGTCCATATGGGAGATCGGTCTCTGGCAACCGGCGACGGGATCGAGATTCTCCCCGTGCCCGCATTTCTCAGGGAAGTGGAAAGCGGAACGATCTTCCCCTGACCTTGCGACTCCCGGATCTCCTTGAAATGTGGCCCCGGTTCCCGTACGATATCTCTCTTTGCGACACGCGATCGACCGGCCGGCGGCGCACCGCGGGTGCGTCGGCGGCCAGGCCCGCCGCAACGGAAGTCGGCGAACCCCGTCAGGTCCGGAAGGAAGCAGCGGCAGCCGCACATCTCCGTGTGCCGGCGGTTCCCCTGGCCGCCGACGGACCCGCGGTCGCCAAGAGGGGGGATGCGGGACCGATGGCCTATGAGGCGCTCGCGCGGAAGTGGCGCCCGAAGACGTTCGACGAGATCGTCGGGCAGGGGCACGTCACCCGCGCCCTCGCCAACGCGATCTCCTCGGGGAAGATCCATCACGCCTATCTGTTTTCCGGCACCCGCGGCGTCGGAAAGACCACCTTCGCCCGCATCCTCGCCCGGGCGCTCAACTGCGAGAAGGGGCCCACTCCCACGCCGTGCCTGACCTGTCCCTCGTGCGTGGACGTCGGATCGGGGTCCGACGTCCAGGAGATCGACGGGGCCTCCAACACCGGGATCGACGACATCCGCCGCCTGCGGGAAAACGCCGCCTACGCCCCCTCCCGCCTCCGCTACAAGGTCTACATCATCGACGAGGTCCACATGCTGTCGAAGGCGGCCTTCAACGGGCTGCTGAAGACGCTCGAAGAGCCGCCGCCCCACGTGGTGTTCATCCTCGCCACCACGGAGCCCAATCGCATCCCCGACACGATCCTCTCCCGCGTGCAGCGATTCGACTTCCGGATGCTGACCGACGCCGAAGTGCGGGGGCGCCTCTCGGAGATGGCCCGGGCGGAAGGGATCGTCTTCGAGGAGGACGCCGTCGCCCTCATGGCGCGGTACGCCTTCGGATCGATGCGGGACGGGCAGTCCCTCCTCGAGCAGGCGGCGGTTTCCGGCGGCGGGAACGTCACCGCGGCGCTGGTCGAGGGGATGCTCGGGCTGGTGGGGGTCGAGGCGGCGATCGACCTCGTCTCCGCCGTCGTCCTCGAGGGCGCCGGTCCCGCGCTGAACCGGTTCGCCTCCCTGCTCTCCCGCGGCGCGGATCTGAAGTACCTTTACCTTTCCCTGATCGACGTCCTGCGCGACACGGCGGTGTTCTCCTTCACCGGCCAGGAGGCGCTCCTCTTCCGCCACTCCCCCGCGTCCCTCGCCCGGGTGCGGGACCTCACGGCGCGCCGCTCCCGGGAGGAGTGGATGTTCCTCCTCGACATCGCGTTCCGGTCCGAGCGGGACGTGCTCGCGACCGAATTCCCGCACCTCGGGTTCGAGCTGCTCCTGCTGCGCCTCGCCAACGCGCCGGGGATGCTCTCCGTCGAGGCGCTGGAGGCGGGAGACGCCCCGGCCCGCCCGGCTTCACCGCCCGCGGATCGCCCGGCGTCGGCCCCGGCCCCCGCGGCGACGTTCTCCCGCAGGCCGGTCCCCTCCTCGACGACGGCCATGGAGGGCCTGGCGCCGAGGCCGCCGGGGATGGCTACGGGCCCTGTCGCCCCGGCGAAGACGGACGCCGGGCTCTGGGACGCCGTGCGGCGGATCCTCGAGGGGAGGAAGAAGACCGTCCTCCTCGGCCTGCTCTCCCAGATGCGGGGGGAGCTTCAGGAGGGCGAATTCGTCATCTCCTGCGGTCACGAGATGATGCTCGACCGGCTGAAGGAGAAGGACAAGTGGGACCCCTTCCTTTCCGCCCTCGAGGAGGCCGCCGGCCGCGCCGTGCCCGTGCGGTTGTCGGTATCCGCGGAAAAAAAAAGCCCGGAGCCTGAGGAAGTAGCCGCGGCGGGCGCCGGCCTGGAGCGGAAGGCGCTCGAAGAGCCGTTCGTCCTCGAGATCCTGCGGACGTTCGAGGGGTCGATGCTGGTCAAGGTGCAGCCCGCGCCCACGGCGGACGCTCCCCGGGCGGTTCCCGGGGCGGGAGAGGACGCGGGGGAGCCGGAGTTCCCGGAGCCGGCCGAGGAGGAGGGATGACGGACTTCAAGGACCTGATGCGGCAGGCGCAGGAGGTGCGCGAACGGTTCCGGCGTCTCCAGGAGGAGCTGGGGGGACGCACCGTGGAGGGGTCGTCGGGCGGCGGGATGGTCGTGGCCGTCATGAACGGCCGCCAGGAGCTCCTCTCCGTGCGCATCGAGAAGGAAGTGGTCTCCCCCGACGACGTCGGGATGCTGCAGGACCTGGTCCGCGCGGCGGTGAACGACGCCCTCTCCCGTTCCCGGGAGCTTGCGGCCGCCGAGATGGCGAAGGTCACGGGCGGGATCCTTCCGCCGGGGATCCTGTGACCGCCGTCTACCCGAAGCCGCTGCGCCGCCTCGTCGCCCTTCTCTCCCGCCTCCCCGGGATCGGGGAGAAGACGGCCACGCGCCTGTCGATGTTCCTCCTCAAGATGCCGCCGGAGTTCGTCCGCGAGTTGGGGACGGCGATTGCCGGGATCCCGGAATCCGTGACAAAATGCTCGAAATGCTTTAACATCGCCGATGTGGACCCGTGCATCCTGTGCACGGACCCCGCGCGCCGGGATGACCTGATCTGCGTCGTGGAAGGTCCCACCGATATAATCCCGATCGAAAAAAGCGGGGAGTTCAAGGGGAGGTACCACGTCCTCGGCGGAGCCATCTCGCCGATCGACGGCGTCATGCCGGACGACATCCGGGTGCGCGAGCTCCTGGAGCGGACCGCGGGCGGCGGAGTTTCCGAGGTCGTCCTGGCGACGAATCTCACGGCGGAGGGGGAGGCCACGGCGTCCTACCTCGCGGAGGTTCTCAAGGCCCGCCGCGTCCGCGTGAGCCGCATCGCGTACGGGTTGCCGATGGGAGCGGATCTCGAGTACGCCGACGAGATCTCCGTCGGCCGGGCGATGAAGGGGAGACGCGATCTATGAACGGAACGAAACATGCCGGAATACCACAGGGAGAGGGGCAGGGAACATGACGCAGAGCGGCAAGGCGGTGAAGCTTCCGGTGAAGAACGCCCTCGGGTTCTTCGAGATCCGGATGGAGAGCATCGGCGGGCTGGGTGCGAACGTCGCCGGGAAGATCCTGACCGAGGCGGCGATCATCGGGATGGGGATGAACGGCGCGGGGTTCGCCTCGTACGGTTCCGAGAAGAAGGGGACTCCGATCAAGGCGTTCGTCCGGATCTGCGAGGCGAGCCAGCAGGTCCGGATCAACAGCCCGGTGGAGGAGCCGCACGTTCTGGCGATCTTCCACGAAGCCCTGGCCAAATCGGTTCCCGTGACCGCCGGCGCGGCCCCCGGCAAGACGACCGTGATCCTGAACACGCGCAAGACGCCGAAAGAGGCGCGGGACTTCCTGAAGCTGGAGGGCGGGAAGGTCGGCGTGGTCGACGCGATGGAGATCGCGATGGCGACCGGCTCCCGGGTGAACATGGTGATGATGGGCGCGATCATGAAAGCCGCCGGCTTCTTCGGATGGAAGGCGGTGGAAGATACGATCCAGGCGCAGTTCGGGAAGAAGTACGCCTCCCTGATGAAGGCGAACATGGAGGCGCTGAAACGCGGGTTCGACGAGGTGAAGTTCGAGGAGTTCCGCAAGGACGGAAAATACCCCGCCCAGCCGTTCCAGCGCGAGGTGCCGAAGCTCGGCTACGAGACGGCCCCGATCGGCGGGACGATCTACTCGGTGGGGAACATGCGGTTCAAGGACCTGTCCACCAGCCGTACGGGGACGATCCCGCTGTTCATCCTGGACAAGTGCACGCGGTGCGGGGAGTGCGACATCACCTGCCCCGACTACTGCTTCGTGTGGGAGAAGGGGAAGGACCCGAAGACCGGGAAGGACGGGATGGTTCTGCTGGGGATCGACTACCAGTATTGCAAGGGGTGCCTGCGGTGCACGCACATTTGCAAGTTCGGCGCCCTGGTCCCCGCCAAGGAAGTGGACCAGGACATGGAGAAGATCACCGTCAAGCACAAGTTCCTGAAATAGCGATTTTTTCGAAACCATAAGGAGAAGGCGAATGGCGCAGACGGCGAAGAAGCAGGGCGGACGCCCCGCCCAGACGATGGTCGTGCAGAGCGGCAACGAGATCGCGGCGACGGCGGCCAAGCAGATCAACTACCACGTCATGGGGTACTACCCCATCACGCCCTCGACGGAGGTCGCCGAGACCCTCGACGCGATGAAGGCGGAGGGAGAGCACAACATCCGGATGATCCCGGGCGACGGGGAGCACGGCGCCGCGGGGATCTGCTTCGGCGCGAGCACGGCGGGGGGGCGCGTGTTCAACGCCACCTCGGCCAACGGGCTGCTGTACGCCTTCGAGCAGCTCCCGGTCCAGTCCGGGGAGCGGTTCCCGATGGTGTTCAACATCGTCACCCGCGCGGTGTCGGGGCCGCTCGACATCCGCGGCGACCACAGCGACATCATGTTCGCGATGAACACCGGCTGGATCACCCTGATGGCCGCGGACGCCCAGGCGGTCTACGACATGAACGTGATGGCCCCGAAGATCGGCGAGGAGATGTCGGTCCGCCTCCCGGTGTTCGTCGCCTACGACGGCTTCTTCACCTCCCACCAGAAGCGCCGCGTGGAGATCTTCGCGGACGACCAGGTGGTGCGCGACTTCCTGGGGCCGTTCGTTCCCACGGTGACGTCCGTCGACCCGAGGAAGCCGGTCACCATCGGGCCGTACATGAACGACCCGGACCAGATCAACAACAAGAAGCAGCAGGCCGACGCGATCGTGCGCTCCTACGACGTGATCCGGAAGGTCTTCGCCGAATACGAGGCGCTCTCCGGCCGCCGGTACGACCTGGTCGAAGGGTACCGGATGGAGGATGCCGACGCGGCGCTCTTCATCCTGAACTCCGCCGCCGAGACGGCGAAGGAGGCGGTCGACGCGCTGCGGAAGGAGGGGCTGAAGGTGGGTCTCGTCCGGCCCAACGTCATCCGGCCGTTCCCGATCGCGGAGGTGCGGGCGCTCCTCGGGAACGTGAAGGGGCTGGTGGTCGCCGACCGGCAGGACAACTTCGGCGCCTGGGGCGGCGCGATGGCGATCGAGGTGAAGGCGGCGCTGCAGGGCGTGAAGGGGAACGCCACCCAGGTCGCCGCGCGGGTCTTCGGCACCGGCGGGAAGGAGTTCTTCGTCGAGGACGCGGTGGAAATGCTGCGCGAAGCGCTGAAGATCGCGAAGGCGGGGGCGGTTGCGGTCCCGTACGCCTACTTCGGCGCCAACCCGGGGGACCCGTCGTACACGCCCCCCAAGGCGTTCGACCCCATCACCGAGGCGGAGGCGTCGGGCCTGATCCGCGTCGAGACGACGCCGGAAGGGAAGATGGAGGTGAAGGGGAACATCCTGCGGAACCTGACGGAGCGGCCCAAGCGGATCGGCCCGGGCCACGGCGCCTGCCCGGGGTGCGGCATCTTCGTGAACATGAACACCTTCATGAAGGGGATCGAGGGGCACGTGGTGGTCCTGTTCCACACCGGCTGCGGCATGGTGGTCACCACCGGCTACCCGTACACGGCGCACAAGATCACCTACATCCACAACCTGTTCCAGAACGGGGCGGCCACCCTCTCCGGCGTGGTGGAGATGTTCGACGAGCGCAAGAGCCGCGGCGAGATCCCGAAGGACGAGAAGATCACCTTCATCATGGTCACCGGCGACGGCGGGCACGACATCGGCATGGGGCCGTCCATCGGCGCCGCGATGCGGAACAACCGGATGATCATCTGCGAATACGACAACCAGGGGTACCAGAACACCGGCTCGCAGCTCTCCTTCACCGTCCCCCTGGGGCAGTCCACCTCGACGTCGAACTACGGGCCGTTCCAGCACGGCAAGGCCACGCACCACAAGGACACGGCGCAGATCTTCACGGCGTGCCACATCCCGTACGTCTGCACGGTGGCCGAGAACAACCCGCGCGACATGATCCGCAAGGCGGCCAAGGCGCAGAAGTACGCGGACCAGGGGCTGGTCTTCGTGAAGATGATCTCCATGTGCCCGCTGGCGTGGAAGACGGAGGAGCGGATGTCCGTTCCGATCATCCAGGCGTCGGTGGACAGCTGCTTCTTCCCGCTCTACGAGGTGGAGCACGGCATCACGACGATCAACTACGACCCGGAGGAGAAGGGGAAAAAGGTCCCCGTCACCGAGTGGCTGAAGCACATGGGGAAGACCAAGCACATGCTCAAGCCCGACTGCAAGCCGGAGCTCGACCGGTTCCAGGCCGAGGTCGACCGGCGATGGGTCCGGCTGAAGGAGATGCACAAGAATCCGCTGCTGTAAGGGCGGGACGGAAATGCCGAATCCACACGCGAAGGGGGGAGCGATGCGAGGGAAAAACGTGCTTCGGCTCACGGCCATGACGGTCGCGGCGCTGTTTCTCGCGGGGGCGGCGTTCGCGGCCCCGAAGACGATCCGGTTGTCCCACATCACCGCGAAGGATTCGCCGTGGGACAAGGGGGCGCACAAGTTCGCCGAACTGGTGGAGAAAAACACGAACGGGCGGATCGAGGTGAAGGTCTTCCCGCAGAGCCAGCTCGCCAACGGCAACCAGAAGGCCGAGCTCGAGATGCTGCAGTCCGGCGTCATCGACATGACGTGGGACTCCCCGATCATCCTCGCGCTTTTCCTCGACAAGCGGTTCGACGTCTTCAACCTGCCGTGGCTCTATGCGTCGATGGACGTGGCGAACGAGGTCGCCGACGGCCCGATGGGCGCCCTCGCCATGAAGTGGCTCGATGAGAAGGGGATCACCGGCCTCGGGATCGGCGTCAACGGGTACAGGGAGCTCACGAACTCGAAGCGCCCGATCGCCTCGCCCGACGACATGAAGGGGATCAAGTTCCGGGTCGCCGGCACCAAGCTGTACCTCGAGACGTTCAAGCTCCTCGGGGCGAACGCCGTCACCATGAACTTCGGCGAGGTCTTCACCTCCCTGCAGCAGGGGGTGATCGACGGCCAGGAGAACCCGACGGCGATCATCGACTCGAGCAAGCTGTACGAAGTCCAGAAGTACCTGACCATGTGGCACTACTCCTTCGACCCGCTCGTCCTGTGCATCAACAAGAAGCTCTTCGACTCCCTCTCCCCGGCCGACCGGAAGGCGATCCACGCGGCGGCGAAGGAGGCGGTGGCCTACGAGCGCGCCGTCTCCGCGGAGGAGGAGAAGGCCCTCCCCGAGGTTCTGAAGAAGAAGGGGATGCAGGTGAACACGCTGACATCCGGCCAGATCGCCGTCTTCAGGGACCGGGTGAAGCCGGTCTACGCGATGGTCGAGGGCACCGTCGGCGCGGACAACATGAAGCTCATGCTCGCCGAGGTGGCGAAGGCGGAAAAAGCCGTGGCAGGACCGAAGGGCGACGGCAAGAAGGCGGCGCCGAAGAAGAAAAAGTAGCGTTCGGCCGCTTCCGGTTTTGATCCGAAAGGTCTGGGACAACGTCGAGGAGGGGGCGCTCTGCCTCCTCCTCTTCTTCATGGTGACGATCACCTTCGTCACGGTGGTCACGCGCTACGTCTTCGACCTCCCCCTCTCCTACATCGACCAGCTGGTGCCCAATTTGTTCGTCTGGGTCACCTTCCTCGGGGCCTCCGCGGCGGTGAAGCGGCACGCCCACCTCGGGCTCTCCCTGCTCTACGACATGGCCCCGGCCGGCGCGCGCGCCGTTCTCGACGCGCTGATCCTCCTCGGGTGCGGCGCCTTCTTCCTCGGGACCGCGGTCTACGGCGCGAAAATCGTTTCCATGCAGATGGAGAACCGGCTGATGACGTCCCTCGGGTATCCGAGCTGGTTCGTCGGCCTCGCCGTTCCCGTCGGCTCGGTCCTGTTCGTCGTCCGCGCGGTCGAGGCGTGGGCGCGCCACCGGCGGGGCGCATGATGGATCCGCACCTCCCGATCCTCCTGTTCGGCTCCTTCGGCGCCCTCCTGCTCCTCAACTTCCCGATCGCGGCGGCGCTGGGGATCTCGAGCGTCCTCGTGATCGCCGTCTTCGACCTCGCGCCGCTGGAGCTCATCCCCCAGCAGCTCCTGAGCGCCACCGACTCGTGGACCCTCCTCGCGGTGCCGTTCTTCATCCTCGCGGGGAACATCCTCGCGAAAACGGCGATCTCGGAACGGCTGATCCGGCTCGCCCGGGTGGTGGTGGGGCAGTTCCCCGCGGGTCTCGCCATGGTGGCGGTGATCGTCTCCATCTTCTTCGCGGGGATCTCCGGCTCCGGTCCCGCCGACACGGCGGCGCTGGGGGCGATCCTCATCCCGGGGATGGTGGCGGCGGGGTACGACCGGCGCTCCGCGGCGGCCCTCATGGCCGCCGGGGGCGGCATCGGGATCATCATCCCGCCGTCGATCGCCCTCGTGATCTACGGCGTGGTGGCCAACGCCTCCATCTCGAAGCTGTTCATCGCCGGCATCCTGCCGGGGATCCTGATCGGCCTCTCCCTGTTCGCCGTCTCGTACCTTCTCTTCGGGAAGGACCCGAACATCCGGTCGGAAAAGCGCGGGTCCCTTCGGGAGATCGGCGCGGCGTTCAAGGACGCCGCGTGGGGTCTGCTCGCCCCCCTCATCATCCTCGGCGGCATCTACGGCGGCATCTTCACCGCCACGGAGGCGGCCACCGTCGCGGTCGTCTACGGCGTGATCGTCGGCTTCTTCATCCACCGGGACCTGAAGCTCTCCGACCTCCCCGGGATCCTGATCGACACGGGCGTCACCACGGGGGTGGTGATGCTGCTCGTGTGCACCGCCTCGGTCTTCGCCTGGGTGCTCAACACCTCGGGGGTCGCCGCCGCGGCCGCGGCGGGGCTGCTGCACCTGGCCTCCGGGAAGTGGGTCGGGCTGCTGCTGATCAACGCGGTCCTCCTGGTCGCGGGCTGCTTCATGGACGCCATCTCGATCTTCTACATCCTGCTGCCGATCCTTCTTCCCGTGGTCAATGCCCTCGGGATCGACCTCGTCCACTTCGGGATCGTGATGACGGCGAACATGGCGGTCGGCCAGATCACGCCCCCGGTCGGGGTCAACCTTTTCGTCGCCTGCGGGATCGCCCGCATCTCCATGAAGGAGATCTCCCGGGCCGTCCTCCCGATGGTCGCCGCCCAGGCCGCGGCGCTCCTCGTCATCAGTTTCTGGCCCGACCTCTCCCTCTTCCTCACCCGGTTCATGCGGTAGGAGCGGAGGGAAGGGGGGGCGCCCCACTCCCGTACGAAGTTCGCTCCCTGGGGTACCCCCACCGTAGGAATAACGGGGGGCATGTGGTATCTTCTCGCCTATGAACCAGGGGCACTTCATCGTCCGGGAACGTGAATACGAGGAGTTCCTCGGGATCCTGCGCAAGCTGATGGTCGACGCCTTCGCGAAGGTCGTCTTCCTGGTCGACAAGAACGGGACGCTCCTCGCTTCCTCGGGGGATGCCGCGGGATTCGACACCACCTCCCTGGCCTCGCTCGCCGCGGGGAACATCGCCGCCACCGGGGGGCTCGCCAACCTCATCGGGGAAAAGGAGTTCTCCATCCTTTTCCACGAGGGGGAGCGGGACAACATGCACATCTCCGTCGTGGGGGAACGCCTCATCCTCGTGGTGATCTTCGACCGGCGCTCCTCCGTCGGCCTCGTCCGCCTGCGCGTCCGCAAGGCCACGGAACGCCTTTCCCTGGTGCTCGCCGAGGCGATCGCGGCAAGCAACGATCCGACGGGGGGGATCGAGGAGATGACCGAGGCCGACATCGAGAGCCTGTTCAAGTGATGGCCTGATGTCCTTCATCAACTACTCCTCCCGGGAGATCAACTGCAAGATCGTCTACTACGGCCCCGGCCTGTGCGGGAAGACGACCAACCTGCAATTCATCTACAAACGGATGAACCCCGAGGCGCGCGGGAAGATGATCTCCCTCGCCACCGAGACCGAACGGACGCTCTTTTTCGACTTCCTCCCCCTGTCGCTGGGGGAGATCCGCGGGTTCAAGACGCGCTTCCACCTGTACACCGTTCCGGGCCAGGTCTTCTACGACGCCAGCCGCCGGCTCATCCTGCGCGGAGTCGACGGCGTCGTCTTCTGCGCCGACTCGCAGCTCACCCGCGTGGACGCGAACGAGGAGTCGATGGAGAACCTCCGGGTGAACCTGCGGGAGCAGGGGTACGATCCCGACAAGATCCCCATGGTGATCCAGTACAACAAGCGCGATCTGCCGGGCGTCGCCTCGCTGGCCGAACTGCACGCGCTCCTCAACCGGCGCAACGTCCCCGAGTTCGAGTCGTCGGCCGCCACGGGGATCGGCGTCTTCGAGACCCTGAAAGCGGTCATCAAGCTGGTCCTGATCGACCTGAAGAAGGGCGCACGGTAGCCCGCCCCTTCCGCCGCGCGTTCCGGGAGCCTCCTTGCACGGATTCGAACTCGTCGTCAGCGCCGCCTCCCCCGGGGAGCTCGAGGGGACCGACCTCTCCCCCTACGACGCCGTGTGCCTCGGCAGCCCGTACTGCAGGCGCGTCGAGGGGAACTACGCCGAGGCGCTCGACCTTCTCCCCGCGGTCGTCTCCCGGCTCCACGCGGCGGGAAAACGCGCCTACGTCGCCACGCCGGCCGTTCCGCGGGAGGCGGACCTCCCCCACGTTTCCCGCCTGGTCGACGCCGCGGCGGCGGCGGGGGCGGACGCTCTCGAGATCCACAACATGGGGGTCCTGCGGATCGTGCGGGAGAAGGGGAGGCCGGTTGCGGCCCACATGGGGGCCTACGCGAACGTGTACACCCACCTCGCGGCGGGGATCATGCGCGACTCCGGTGCGGTCCGGGTGCGTCCCAACGCCGAGGTGGCCCTCGAGGAGATGGCGATCCTCTCCCGCGAGGCGTCGGTCGAGGCGGAGCTGCTCGTCCACGGGAAGATCCCGCTCGGGGTCACCGACCGCTGTTTCCTCCTCACGGAGCCCGAGGAGTCCGATCCGAAGTGTCCCTCCGCCTGCGCGGAAGTGCACTGGCTCACCACCCGCCAGTGGGTCCTGAAGACGGTGGGGAAGGGGATCCTCTCGGGCAGGGACATGTGCCTGCTGGAGCACCTTCCGCGGCTGGTTCGGGACGGATTCCGGGTCTTCCGGGTCGAGGGGCTCTACGAGACCGCGGCGTACCGGTCGGAGATCGGCGCCGTCTACCGGGAGGCCCTTTCCCGCGCCTTCGCCGGCGGTTCGTTCGCCGTGGAGGAACGTTGGGCCGCCGCCGTAAGGCGTCACGCTCCGCGGGGACTATGCAACGGGTACTGCTTCGGGACGGCCGGGCGGAAGTACATCGGGACGGTTTTACAGGACGCTAACCCTGAGGTATAATTCGGATTTGCTTCTTCCCCTCGAACGGGATCTGCCCAAGGAGGAATGACGTCGATGGCCGAGCTTCTGGCATCCGGCGGTTCGATGGAGATGGTGCGGGCCGCCTTCGACAACGGGGCGGACGCCGTCTACGTCGGCGCCAGGGGGTGGAGCCGCCGCCGGGCGCAGTACGAAATGGACGACGCCGCGATCGTTCAGGCGGCGCGGTACGCCCGGTCGTCCGGCAAGATCCTCCGGGTGGCGTTCAACACCCTCCCGGCCTCCTCGGAGGTCCAGCTCTTCCTCGCCAGGGCCGACGCGCTTTACGGGGCCGGCGTGCGCGACTTCATCCTGACCGACCCCGGGCTGATGATGGCCCTCAAGCACCGCCATCCCGACACGATCCTCCACGCGAGCGTGGGGTGCACCATCATCAACGTGCAGGACGCCCTTTTCTACAAGGAGGCGGGCGCTTCCCAGGTCGTCGCCGAGTGCCGGATGGGGAAGGGAACGATGCGCAAGATCAAGGAGGAGGCGGGGGTCGGGCTCGAGGTCCTGGTCCACGCCACCACCTGCTACACGCTCCTTGGCCGCTGCACGATGAGCAGCTACACGAAGCAGGGACACCTCGTCGACGAACGGGGGAAGGACCACTTTCCCGGCAGCCCGAACCGGGGCGGTCTCTGCTACCGGATCTGCCTCTCCGACTGGGACATGGTGGGGCCGGCCGGGGAGCTCGAAGCCTCCGGCGTGGAGTTGCCGAACCGGGCCTACTTCCTCGCCGACGACATCCCCGACCTGATCGACCTGGGCGTGGACACGATCAAGATCCAGGGCCGGGAGTACTCGGTGCCGCTGGTGGGGCGGATGGTCCGGTTCTACCGCGAGTTGATCGACGCCTGCGTGAAGGACCGCGCCGGATTCCGGATGGAGCCATGGCGGGAGCGGATGGCCGGCATCGTGGCCGACCGCGACACCGAGCGCCGGGAGAAGACCGCGGGGCTGATCTCGGAGGGCGAGGGCAACCCGCCGCATTAGTGGCTCATGTCCCCTTCCCGGAAATATTCGGCCAGGGCGCGCTCCACCACCATGTCCGGCGTGACCCGGTATTCGCGGCAGAACTCCTTCATCTGATCGACCAGCCCCGCCGGCAGCGTGACCGTCACCGGCTCCCTTTCCCCGTTCCCCTTTGTCTTGCTCGCCTTTGCGCTCATGATCGTTCCTTTCGCGTGGGTCCGCCCCCGGCCGTCTCCTGGTGAGAAATGCGGGCTAGGGGCGGAAATGCCGGTGCAGAAGCAAGACCAGTTCCTTCGCGTCGGCGACGTCCGACCGCGTTCCCTCGTGCACGATGGAGCCGTTCCGGAAGATGACATGCCGGTCGAGGAGCCGGTACGCCCCTTCCGCGTCGTGCTCCGCGAGGAGGATCGTCGCACGCCCCTTCAGCGTCGTTTCGATCGCGGAGAGCAGCCGGTCCCGGACCTCGCGGGAGAGCCCGAGGAACGGCTCGTCCATCAGCAGCAGCGTCGGCTCCGCCACCAGCGCCCGCCCCAGGATCAGCATCTGGCGCTCTCCGCCGGAGAGCACCCCCGCGGGCGACCGCGACATCGAAGCCAGCGCGGGGAAGAGGGAAAACACCCGCTCGCGCGCCGCGTTCCACCGGGAGGCGGGGAGGAGCCACGCGCCGGCCTCGAGGTTCTCGAGGACGGTCATCCGCGTCGCCACCCGCGAGCGGTCGGAGACGTACCGCATCCCGCGCGCCGCCCGCTCGTGGGCCGGAAGCGACGTCACGTCCTCCCCCCGGTAGGCGACCTTTCCCCGCGTGGCCGGGACCAGCCCCGCCACCGCCTTGAGGAAGGTGGTCTTCCCCGAGCCGTTCGCGCCGAAGATCGCGACCGTTTCCCCCTCCCGCGCCGCGAGGGAGACGTCCCGCACCGCCACCACCTTCCCGAAGACGACGGTGAGATCGCGGATCTTGAGGTTCGCCGCCCCGCCCGTCATCCGCTATACCCTCCGCTCCCGGACGATCCGCCCCTCCTCGAGCACGAGGATGCGCCTGCAGAGGCTTTTCAGCAGGGGCGGGTTGTGGGAGACCAGCAGGAACGCCGTCCCGTCGTCCCGGTTCGCCGCGAGCAGCAGATCCAGCAGCTCCTTCTCGTCCAAGGCGGACAGGGCGGAGAAGACCTCGTCGAGGATCAGCAGCTTCGGCCGGCACGCGAACGCCCGCGCGAACTCGAGGCGGCGGAGGCATCCTTGCGACAGCAGGGCGCACGGCACGAGCCGCTGGTTGAACAGTCCCGTCCGGGCGAGGAGATCCTCGATCGCTCCCTCCTCATCGCCCCGAGCCCCTTCTCCCGCCGATCGGTTCCCCGGATCGGCCGCGAGCGCGACGCGCAACGCCTCGTGGACCGAAAGGGCGGGATACGGGTGGGGGATCTGGAAGGTCCGCGCGACGCCGAGCCGGTACCGGGCGTCGATGGGAAGCCGGGTGATCTCCTTCCCTTCGAACCGCACCGTCCCGGCATCGGGGAAAAGAAGTCCCGAGAGGATGTTGACGAGCGTGGTCTTCCCCGATCCGTTGGGGCCGAACAGGCCCACCGGCTCCCCCGGGGCGATCGAGAGGGCGATCCCTTCGATGACCCGCGTGGCGCCGAACGACTTCGTGATCCCTTCCGCCGACAGCAGCGCGGTCACGATCCGCCCTCCCCCGGCCGGCCCCGTCCCCGGCGACGAAAGGACCCCGTGCCGTTCTTCCAGCGGACCCGCCACGCCGCTTCCCGAACGGTCCCGACGACTCCCCCGGGGAAGAAGCGCAGCGTGACCATCAGGGTCAGCGCGTAGAGAAGCACCCGCGCCGCGGGGGGCAGGGACAGCCCCTGGAAGAGGACATGGAGGACGAGCGCCGCGACGACGGGTCCGACGATCGTCCCGCGCCCCCCCACGGCGGCGAACGTGGCGGCCTGGAAGGAGAGCTCGAGGGAGAGGTCGGTGGCCGTGGCGCGCCCGACGTGGATGGCGAACCCCGCTCCCGTCGCCCCCGCGAAGGCGGATCCGACGGTGAACGCCAGCCGCTTGAACCGGGCGATCGGAACCCCGGACGCCTGGGCCGTGATCGGGCTCCCCGCGACCGCGCGCAGGATGAGTCCCGCGCCCGACCGCGAGAATCGCAGCATGGCGAACGAGGCGAGGCAGAGGAAGCAGAGGGCGACGTAGTACGACGCGAACGGAGGGGCGTCCTGCCACGGCAACGCCACCGGGATGCCGCCCTCGCCGCCCCACGCGTACCCCCCCGGCCCGGAGAAGAAGGTGTTCCCGGCGGCGGCCTCGTGCGCGATCTCTCCCAGCGCGAGCGTCAGCAGCGCCACGAACGGGCCGGACAGCGGGGCGGAGAGCGTTCCGACGCCCGCACCCACCGCGGCGGCGAGGAGGATCGCCGCCGCCACGGCCAGCGGCAGCGGCCACCCCGCGAGGCTGGTAAGCAGCGCGCAGGCGTAGGCCGCCGCCCCGAACGGGAGGGCGTGCCCCAGCGTGACCTGCCCCGCGATGCCGCCGACCACGTCCCAGGATGCCGCGAAGGCGGCCAGCAGGAACCCCGTCGTGAAGACGTCGAGGAAGAACGCGTCGGGGGAGGAGAGGGGGAACAGGAGGAGCAGCCCGATCCCGGCCGCCGGCCAACCCCCGCGGAACGAGGGGAGCATTAATCGCTCCGTCCGGCGAGGACGACGATCCCGGCGGGGCGGGCGGCGAGGAGCAGGGAGACGGCGGCGAGCAGGGCGACGTACGACCATTGGGGGGAGAGGAGGTACGCGCACGCGTTGCCGAGGATCCCCAGCCCGATCGAGAGGAGGAAGATCGCCCCGATGGAGTCCATCCCGGCGACGATCACGACGACGAGGGACAGGATGAGCGGCGCGCGCCCCATCGTCGGCGTGACGGCTCCCGAAGGGGAGAGGAGCGCCCCCGCCGCCGCGGCCATCGCGCAGGCGCCCCCGAACGTGAGATACCGGATCGCCTCGACGTCCATCCCCAGGGACCCGGCGATCTCCTCGTCCTCGGCGATCAGCCGGAGCGGCAGCCCGGGACGCGTGGCGAGGAGGCCTTTCAGCCCCGCGAGAAGCGCCGCGGAAGAGAGGAACGCGATCGCGCCCCACCGCCGGATGAGGAGGCCGCCGGGACCGACCCACGGAGCGCCCGTCTCGATGGAGAGGGGGTGCGGGCCCCAGACCATCTGCGCCGCCTGCTCGAACAGCAGGGCGCAGGCGAGGGTCCCGACCGGCAGCGCGAACGGGTGGCTCCGGATCGGGTTGACGAAGCTCTTGCCGAGGAAGACGCCGAAGGCGAAGGCGATCGCCGCGGAGAGGAGCGCCGCCGCGCCCGGGTGCGCGATCCCCCGCTCGGCGAGCGCGTACGCGACATATGCCCCCAGCGTGAAGAAGGCCCCGTGGGAAAGGTTGATCACCTTGACCACGCCCAGGATCAGCGCCATCCCCGCCGCCATCAGCGCGTACGTCCCCCCCGCGAAGATCCCGTCGAGGAGCACTTGGGAAAGGGGGGACACGGCGGGATCAGCGCGGGGGGAAGACGATCCGCGCGCCGTCGCGTTCCCAGCGCACGAAGGTCCCGTGCAGCGTCCCGGGACCCGCCCCCCAACGGGCCTGGTGGGCCGCGTCGAACCGGTACGTCCCCGCCACGCCGGGGAACGCGTCGAACTCGAGGACCGGCACGACCACGGCGGAATCCACGCTCCCGGCCGTGCGCCAGGCGGCCACGAGCACCGTGACGGCGTCGTACGGAAGCGTGTCGCTGTACCCGACGGGCGGCGCTCCGTACCGCTGCTCGTACCGCTCCACGTACGCCGTCGCGTCGGGGGAGACCCCCCGCCAGGCGGCGGCCTGCACGTAGACCGGGGCGGAAAGCGGGATGGAGGCGGCCAGCCGGGCGTCCCCCAGCGCCCCGCCGACGGAGAGCACCGGGAGCGCGGGAGCCACCTCCCGAAGCCGCTTCAGGAAGGAAACGGAGTTCCTTCCGGGATCGCCGAGAATCACGATGTCGGGGGAGGCGGCGGCCGCGGCGACCGCGATGGGATCGAAGGCGGGATTGCCCGCGCTGTAGAAGGCGGAATATGCCGGTGTGATCCCATGCGCGGCGGCCATCCGCTCGAGGGTCCCCGCCAGTTCATGGTTCCATCGGATCCCCGCGCCGACGAACCCGTACCGGCGCACCTTCCGGTCCGACAGGAACGCGGAGATCATTTCCGCCCATTGGGGCAGCGAGTATCCCACCCGGAAAACGTACCGGTACCGTGCGTGATCCCGCCGGACCTTGTCGGTGATCTCCGCGGTCGCGGCCACGGGGACGATGAGAACGGTCCGATGCGCGGCGGCGACCTCCATGACGCCGATCGTCTCTTCCGACAGGTACGCTCCCACAAGCGCGGAGACCTTCTCGCGGGATACCAGGCGCAGCGCCTCCGCCTTCGCCACGTCCACCCGCCCCTGCGAGTCGCCTACGGCGATCTCCACCCGTCGTCCGGAGACTCCCCCCTCCGCGTTCGCCTGCTCGACGGCGAGCGTGGCGGCCTGCACGAACGACGTTCCGCCGGCGGCGTACGGGCCGGACAGGGGGGCCAGCACCCCGATCTTCAGGGTGCCCGGAAGCGATGCGGCGAGGGCGGGTCCGCCGGGAGAGACGCAAAGAATCGTGGAAAGAAAGACCGCCGCCGTGCCGATAAGGAGGACCAGGGGGAGCCGATGCAGGGATCCGAAGCGTGCTGTCACGGTTCGTCCTCCCGACCGCGAGCGGTCAACGGATGGATGCGGCTTCAACCTTAACATAAATCAGGGGAATTCGGAGTTTCCCCGCGGAGCGTCCCATGGTATCCTTCCCCACCAAGGGGGACATTCCTCCCATGAATGGAGACTTTTTTGATATGAAACGGCTGCTGCGGACCCTGGCCGCGCTCGTCCTGCTCGCGGCGATCCCCGCCCTCTCCCTTGCGGACACCACGCATGTGGTCCGCAAGGGGGACACGCTGGGAAAGATCGCGCGCGCCCACCATGTTTCCGTGTCGAAGATCAAGGCGGCGAACGGCCTCAAGGGGACCCGCCTGGTCCCCGGGACGAAGCTCGTCCTTCCCGGCGCGAAAGCGCACCCGAAGCGCCGCAAGGCCCGCTCGAAGCCTGGCGCGCAACGGACCGTACGCGAGACGATCCCCGCGGAAGTGATCGAGCCCCGGGCGCGCCTCGCCTCGGAGAACCTTCCCACCGAAGCCGAGTTGGCCGAGGCGGCGAAGGCGGAGGACGCCGCGCGCCCTGCCTTCGATCCGGCATCGGACGTTCCCGGGACGGAAGAGACGCTGAAAGACCGGCTGCTCCGCGTGGCGCAGCGGATGCTCTCCGTCCCGTACCGTTTCGGGGGCACCACGCTCTGGGGCCTGGACTGCTCCGGGTTCGTGCAGAAGGCGTTCGCGTACCTGAACCGCGACCTGCCGCGTTCCGCCCGCGAGCAGTTCGAGGTGGGGACGGCGGTGGAGAAGGCGAACCTCTCCCCCGGCGACCTCGTCTTCTTCCGCACCTACGCGAAGTACCCTTCCCACGTGGGGATCTATCTCGGGAACAACCGGTTCGTCCACGCCTCGGCCCGGGAAAAAAAGGTCACGATCGACAGCCTCGAGACGCCCTACTACGTGCAGCGGTACATCGGCGCCAAGCGCCTCCTCTTCGAGGAGAACGACGTCCGGAACTGACCCGCGCCGCACAGTAGGCGCTCGTTCCGCCAAGGGGGGGCCGGCGGAGCCGCCGCAGGAGGGGGGCGCAGCCGGAGGATGACTCCCGGCGCGCAGCCGTTACTTCCAGAGGCGCGATAAGGTTTCGCGGCGGGCGTCGGCGTCGGGCTCTCCCGCGAGGAACTCCTCCGACAGCTTCCGCAGCAGCGCCTCCGCCTTCCCGGCCGGATCGGGACACGGGATCCCGGGGTGGACCAGCGCGACCGACGGCGTCCGGAACCGGAGCACGTCCCCCGTCTCCGGATCGAGCTCCGCCTGGAGCGCGTACCCCAGCCCGCTCGGCCCCTTGATGTTGAACATGCTGTAGACGGCGAAGTTCCCCAGGCTGTAGGCGATCAATTTTCCCCGGTACACCTCGATGGCGCGCGGGACATGGGGGCCGTGGCCCAGCACGAGGTCCGCGCCCGCGTCCACCGCGGCCCGCGCGAACCGGACGACGTTCCCCCGCTGCTCCCCCATGAACTCCTCTTCCGCGTCCGCGACGCGCAGCGCGCCGGCCCCTTCCGCGCCGCCGTGGAACGACACGACGACCAGGTCGTGTCCCCTCTTCAGGTCCGCCACGGTCTCCCGCGCCGCGTCGATGTCCAGCAGCGGAAGGACGTACCGCGTGCGGAGGGAATACGAGAATCCGGCCACCGCCACGCTCTTCCCCGCCGCCCTGGCGACGGCGATCCGCTCGCCGCCCACCGCGTCGATCCCCGCCGCGTCGAGGACGGCCAGCGTGGCTTCCAACCCCTCCATCCCGAAATCGAGCGAGTGGTTGTTCGCGACGTTCACCGCCGTGAATCCCGCCTCCGCGAGGAGCGCGACGTACCGCGGGGGGGTGCGGAAGGCGAAGCAGGGGCGCCCCTTGCGCAGGGGCTTCGGACACTTGGGCGAGCACGAAAGGTCCGTCAGCGGCCCCTCGAGGTTGCCGAAAACGACGTCGTGCCCGGAAAGCAGCGGCGCGACGGATCGGAACAGCGCCGCGCCGTCATCCGGCGGCAGGATCTCCTCCGGGAACGTGGTCCCCATCATGATGTCGCCCACCGCCGCGACGCGCACCGCCCGGGGCCGTTCCGCCGGAGCGGCCGCGTTGTCGTCCTTCGCCCATGCGCAGAGGGAGGAAAGGAACGACAGGGCCAGGACGAGCGCGAGTAAAGATCGCCGCGGCATGCGTTATCATACCAGCCACGGGGAGAATACTCAGGCTTCTCCTCCAGCGCACGCAACAGGAGGGTCCGGCGGAGTCGCCGCAGCCGGGGTGCCACAACCAGTGACGGAGGACGGATGGCGGAATACGGCGCCCGGGTGGCCGGGGGGGGCGGTGAACCCCTGCCGGAGCGCGACATCGTCGAGGGGTTCGACCTGCTGATCGCGGCGGACCGGCTCTTCGGCGCCGACCTCAACCCCACGATGATCAAGAAGAGCGGAAAAGGGACCCCGTTCCTCGTCCGCCGGCCTCCGTCGCGCCACCGGATGCTCGCCCTCTGGCGCGAACTCTTCGGGAACCGCGTCTCCCCGAAGGTGTTCCTGGACGCGCTGGCCCCCGAGGTCCTCGGGCTTGCCCACGACGACGGCCTCCTCCTCTTCGGGAAGGACCGGGTCCTCTACGATTGCCAGATCGTCCGCGGGAGCGAGGCGGTCGGCCACCTCACCCTCGCCTTCTACCGGGAGCGCGAGCCGGTATTCCGTTTCCTGCCCTTCCCGCGCCGCCCCGGCCGCCGGATCGTGTTCATCGAGGGGATCTCGCTCTCCGCGCAGAGCACCGGCTACGCCTCGTCCCTCTTCCGCCACTACGAGCGGCTCTTCCACGGCCTCGGGTTCCATCGGTTCCGGCTGAAGGCCTCTCTCTCCGTGGGGAAATATTACTGGGCGAAGGAAGGATTCGACTGCGAGGACCGGGTCCAGTTCCGCGAGATGCGGGGGAAGCTCCAGGACCTCGTGCGGCGGTTCGACCTCCCCGTGGAGGAGCGGGAGATCCGGCGGCTGACCCACGCCGGCGACGTGGCCGCGTTCCGCCGGGACCTCAAGATCCCCGTGTACCGGAACCCGGAAGGGTATTACGCCGTCACGCGGGACGGATCGCACTCCGAGGAGATCCTGTTCCCCCTCGGGAAGGCGTTCCTCCTGTGCTCCGATCCTTGGGACGGGTACAAGGTGATCTACACCGACACGCCGCGTCGCACGGGCCTCGTCTGGTCGGAGGGATTCCTCGACCACGGCGCGCAGCCGGGGCACCCGGAGAGCCCGAAACGGCTGGAGGCGCTCTTCGGGGCGATCCGCGAGGAAGGGATGCGGGAAACCCTGATCTTCCTCGAGCCGTACGTTCCTGCGCCGGAGTCGCTTCACGCGGTCCACGATCCGGCGTACCTCGAGGCGTTCCGGAAGGCGGTCGCCCGCGGGGAGAGGCACTTCGCCGTACAGGACTGCGCGATCTCGGGGGGGAGTTACGAGGCGGCGCTGCTGGCGGCGGGCGGGGTGATGGCGGGGATCGACGCGGTCCTGTCGGGGCGGTCGGACAACGTCTTCTGCGCCGTCCGCCCTCCGGGACACCACGCGGGGCGCGACTCCGCGATGGGTTTCTGCTTCGTCAACAACGTCGCGGCGGGGGCCCGGTACGCCCGGTCGGCCTACGGGGTGCGGAGGATCTACATCCTCGACTGGGACGTCCATCACGGCAACGGCACCCAGGCGCTGTTCGAGGAGGACCCGCTCACCTTCTTCTGCAGCCTCCACGAGCACCCGTCCTTCTGCTACCCGGGGACGGGGCGCCGCCTGGAGAGGGGAAAGGGGCCCGGGCTGGGGACCACCCTCAACATCCCGCTGGCGCCGCATGCCGGCGACCTGGAGATCCTGGAGGCGTTCGAGCGGGAGGTCGTTCCCTCGATCGAGGCGTTCCGGCCGGAGCTCATCTTCCTGTCCGCGGGTTTCGACGCCCACCGCGACGATCCGATCGCCGATCTCGAGTGCACCGAGGACGCCTACGTCCACATGACGCGGCGGGTCCTCGAGCTGGCCGACCGGTACTGCGAAGGGCGCGTCGTTTCGGTGCTGGAGGGCGGGTACAATACGGAGTCCCTGGTCGCCTCGGCGATCGCCCATATCAAGACGCTGCAGGGAAGGGAGGGTTCGCCATGTTCGTCGGCCCGAGGATGAAGCGCGACCTGGTCACCGTCACGCCCGGGGCGACCCTCAAGGAAGCGGCCCGGTTGCTCAAGGCCCACCGGATCCATCACCTTCCGGTGGTGGAGGAGGGGAACCGCCTCGTGGGGATCGTCACCGACACGGATTTGAGGAACGCGACCCTGGACGGGATGATCGTCGGCGCCGACCGGGGGGATTCCGGCCGCCCCGTGACGGTGGGGGAGATCATGACGCGGGAGCTGGTGACCCTCTCGCCGGGAGACACGCTGGACGACGCGATGCTCGTGCTTTCCCGGCAGCGCATCGGCGCCCTCCCGGTGGTCGAGGGGGAGCGCCTCGTGGGGATCGTCACCAAGGCGGACATCCTCTCGGCCCTGCTCTCCACCCTCGACATCGAAGGGTTGGGCGTCCGGATCGAGGTGGTCCTGCCGCGGGACGTGAAAGAGGTGGCCCGCCTGATCGGTGCGCTCGGCGACGCGCGCGTGGAGGTGCGAAGCCTCGTGCTGGCTCCCCACGGGTCGGACAGGTACGCCGCGTTCCTCCGGGTGGCGACGATCGACGTGGCGTCCGTCCGGAACCTGCTCCGGGAGAAGGGGTTCGCCGTCGGGGAGCTGTCGGATTTCTACGAGGGAAGGTAACCCGCCTTCGCGGCGAAGCGATATCTCGGATACCGCTTCGCCGCTACGGCGGGGCAAGAAAGAAACGGCCCCTCGGGGAGGGGCCGTTTCGGGTTGACGGGTTTGGTTGCCGGTGCCGGGCCGATCAGGCTCCCTTGAACTCCGGCTTCTTGGAGAGGAAGACCAGCACGATCCCCGCCACGCAGGCCGCGGAGATGTAGTACATCGCCATCGTGACGGCGCCGGTCGCAGACTTGATCGCGTCGATCATGAACGGGCCGCCGACGCCGGCGACCCCCCAGGCGGTGAACAGGTAGCCGTAGTTATGACCCAGCGACTTCGTGCCGAAGTAGTCGGCCGTGATCGAGGGCATGATCGCCAGGTATCCGCCGTAGGAGAAGCCGACGATGCAGATCCCGACCAGCCACTTGGTGAACGTGTCGGAGTTGGGGAGCAGGATCAGGAACGCCACGAGGTACTCGGCGAAGCAGAGGATGATGGTGTTCTTCCGGCCCAGCTTGTCGGAGATCGACCCGTGGACGAGACGGCCGAGGCCGTTGAGGAGCGCCATCGTCCCGAGGCCGGCCGCCGCCGTCGCCGGGGTCAGTTTCGCCACTTCCACGCCGATCGGAACGGCCTGCCCGATGATCATCAGGCCCGCCGCCGCGCCGAAGAAGTAGATGAGCCAGAGAACGTAGAACTGGCCGTTCCCGATCATCTCGTTCGGGGACCAGTCGGCCTTGGTGACGGTGGCCGCCGCCGCCGCCGGCGGATTCCAGCCGGCCGGCTTGTACCCGGCGGGCGGGGCCTTGAACATGGAGCCCGAGCCGCATACGCCCACCAGCATGATCGCGCCGACCACGAAGAAGGCGTTCGCGATGCCGGAGGAGATGACGAGCTTGGAGATCAGCGGTCCGAAAACCAACGTGCCGGCGCCGAACCCGAACACCGCGAGGCCGGTGATCGTTCCGCGCATGTCGGGAAACCACTTGATGCAGGTTGCGATCGGGGTCACGTAGGCGAACCCGACGCCGAGGCCTCCGAGGACGCCGTAGGCGAACACCAGCCCTCCGACCGTCTTGTACAGCAGGCCCGCGAGGACGCAACCCACCGCGAGGAGAATCCCACCGAAGATCGCGACCTTCTTCGGGCCCGCCTTGTCCTGCCATCTCCCCGCGAAGATCATCCCCACCGCGAAGAAGAAGAACGAGGCCATCAGCGGATACCCGGCTTCCTTGACCGTGAACCCGACTTCCTTCATCAGCGGCCCGCGGAACACCGAGTAGGAGTAAAGAACCCCAAGGCACATCTGCATGACCAGTGCGGCGGCGACCATTAACCAGCGATTCGTCAACTTCTCGTCAGCCATTCTGTTTCCCCCTCCTTCCGAAATTATCTCGTTTTGGATCCTCTGCACTTGGTCCCCTCAATCGTTGTCGACGCGTCCCGAGTCCACCTCCTTTCGGGGAAAAACGGTTTTACTCTGTAAAATGAGATTTCCCTATTTTCTACCCCAAATGAAAAACCGGTGTCAAGGGAATTTATAAACGGGGTTTTATTGTCGTTTGCCGGATCGCTTCCCACGGGCGTCCGTGCGCGGGTCCTGCCGACATGCGGCGACGCTCCGCGAAAGCGCGCGGGGCTTGATTCCGCGGGGCGTGGAGGGCGTCTTCCGGAAATCCGCCCGGAGCGGGAATCCCGGCCTCGGAGTGGCGTCATCTAATGCGGACAGACGGATCCCCGATCGGGAGGAGAGTACCGGTATGACCCCTTTCCACGAGATCAAGACGGTCGCCCCCGTCAAGGCGATCGGCATGCGCGGAGACATCTCCCTGTGGGACGTGGACACCGCCTTCGGACGGCTCTACGACAAGGCGATGGAAGGACGGCTGATGTTCCGCCAGCCGGCCCTCGGAGTGCGCCACGGGGAGGTGCGGATCCCGGACGCCTTCCGCTCCGAGTACCACGTTCTCTTCCCGCTGAACGAGGACCCCGGGGTGGAGATCCCCGGGACGGAGATCGTCGATCTGCCCGGCGCGGAGGTCGCATCCTTCTTCCACCGGGGCCCCTACGAGTGGATTCAGTGCACCTACGAAATGGTGTTAGACTGGCTCCGCGAGAACAGGTACCAGGCCGACGGGGAGGCACGCGAGGTCTTCTTCGTGGCGCCGGAGCCGCACTCGGGGGGGAGCCAGGACGACATGCTGACCGAGATCCAGGTCCCCATCCGATCCGCGGCGTGAGCCGGTCGCCGGGAGGGATGAGGGAGGCGTGAGCGATCGGGAGAAGATCTTCCTGACCCACCTGTCGTCCTGCGCCGGTTGAGCGTCCAAGCTGGGGCAGGGGGTCCTTGCCCGCGTGCTGTCCGCCTTGCCGCCGCCCGAGGATCCCCGTGTGCTCGTCGGAACCTCGCACGCCGACGACGCCGGGGTGTTCCGCCTCTCGGGGGACGAGGCGCTCATCGCAACGCTCGACTTTTTCACCCCGGTCGTGGACGACCCGTACGTCTACGGTTCGATCGCTGCGGCCAACTCCCTGAGCGACGTGTACGCGATGGGGGGGGAGCCGCTCTTCGCACTCGCCATCGCCGCCTTCCCCGACGACGAAAAGGTCCTGCCGTTCCTCTCGGACGTGATGGCCGGCGCCGCCGACAAGGCGAGGGAGGCAGGCATCTGCATCATCGGGGGCCACACGATCAGGGACAAGGAGCCCAAGTTCGGCCTCTCCGTGACGGGCCGGGTCCACCCCGACCGGCTGTGGCACAACCGGGGGGCGAAAGCCGGCGACGCCGTCGTCCTGACGAAGCCGCTGGGCACCGGCATCGCCACCTCGGCGATCAAGTGGGGGATCTGCCCGAAGGAGGTGGAAAAGGCGGTGGTCGCCTCGATGTCGCGACTGAACGCGAATGCTGCGAAGGCCGGCCGGGAGGTCGGGATCTCCACGGCGACCGACGTGACCGGGTTCGGGCTGATCGGCCACCTGCTGGAGGTGCTGGAGGGGAGCGGGCTGGCCGCGGAGATCCGGCTGACGGACGTTCCGGTCTTCCACGGGGTGAGGGACCTGATGCATCGGAAGCGCGTGGATTCCCTCACCGGCAAGAAGCGGTTCCCGGGGTCGGAGTGGGTCCATACGGCCTTCGGGCAGCCGCCGATCCCCGGGGGGACCCGCCAGAACATGGCGCACCAGTTGGGCCGCGTCCGATTCCCGCCCGTGATGCGGCCGGAGGAGGCGTATCTCCTGTCCGACCCGCAGACCTCCGGGGGGCTGCTGATGTTCGTCCCCGAAGCGAAGGCCGAGGCGCTATGCGGCGTCCTGCAGCGCGAAGGGGAGGGCGCGTGGCGGATCGGCCGGACCGTCGAGGCGGGCGACCTCCCGATGCCGCGGATCACGGTGATCTGACGCCCTCATGGAGATCCTCCTCCCCGTATCCCGCGGCTCCTCGTTCGAGGACGCGGTCCGGCTTGCGATCGACACGGCGAAGGCGCACGGCGGCCGGGTCCGCGTCCTGAACGTGGTGGACGCCGCGGAGATCCGCCGGATCGAGGCGGGCGCGCGTCCCGGGGCGATCCACCTGGCGCGGCACGCGGCCGACGAGGTCCGGAAGCGGATGACGGACGAGGGGATGGCCGCGGTCGTCGGGACGGTGCGGCGTTTCGAGGCGGCCGGCGTCCCCGCGCGGGGAGAGGTACGGGAGGGGGAGCCCGCGCGGGAGTTCGTGGCGGCGGCCGGGTCGAGCGACCTCCTCGTCTCGGCGGCGGCCTCCCACTTCGCCCCCGACCAGGAGGACGCTCCGGGACGGCTCGTCCTGGCGGTGATGAAGGAGGGAGGGACCCCGGTCCTGCTCTCCGGCGCGCCGTACCGCCCCGTGCGCACGGTGGTGGCCGGCTGCGGGGGGGGGACCCGGACCGAGCGGGCGGTGGGGGCGATGGCGCGGCTCTCCCTGTGGAAGGCGGCGCCCCGGGGGATCCTCCTCGCCGTCGACGACACACCGGCGGGGGGGGAGGAGCGGATCGCCGAACCGCGTCGGATCCTTGCGGACGCGGGCTACCCGGCATGGGAGGAGACGATCCTTCCCGGGCCGCGCATGGAGACGGTCCTCTCGTTCTGCGAATCGGTGGGAGCCGACGCGGTGGTCCTCGGCGGGTGGGGGGAGCACCGCTGGGACGACCTTCTCGGGCTATCCGTCACCGGCCACCTCCTCCAGGACGGATGTCGGACGCTGTTCCTGTACATGTAGGTCGGGCCCGCGACCATGCCCGCCCACGACCCGATCGCCCTCGGCCTGTCCCTTCCCCTCTGGTCCGTCCTTCCGTTCGCCGGCCTGCTGCTGGCGATCGCCCTGTTCCCCCTGGTTTCCCCCTCCATCTGGGTGCGCCATTACGGGAAAGTGTGCCTGGCGTTCGGTCTCCCGGTGGCGGGGTACTTCCTCCTGTACGACCCGGGTACGCTCCTGCACACCGCGCTCGAATACGTTTCCTTCCTCGTCCTCCTCGCCAGTCTCTTCACGATCTCGGGGGGGATTCTCCTGCGCGGGACCCTGCGCGGTTCCGCGGGGGTCAACTGCGCGATCCTGGCGGTCGGGGCGGTGCTCGCGAACCTGTTCGGAACCACGGGCGCCTCGATGCTCCTCATCCGGCCGCTGCTGCGCGCCAACGCCCACCGGAAGCGGAAGGCGCACGTCGTCCTCTTCTTCATCTTCGTGGTGGCGAATATCGGCGGGGCGCTCACCCCGATCGGCGATCCGCCCCTGTTCCTCGGCTACCTGCGAGGGGTGCCGTTCTTCTGGACCTTGCGCGCCATGGGCCTTTTGTGGGGGGTCGCGTGCGCCCTGGTCATCGGTATCTTCTACCTCGTCGACCGGCGGGCCCTCGCTCTCGAGGCGGTGGCGAACGACGGTCCCGGGACGGGGTCGGCGGCCGCGGGGGCCGGGGGCGGGCGGGTTCCCCTGTCGATCGAGGGGAAGGTCAACCTGCCGCTGCTGGGGGTGGTGATCGGGGCCGTCTTCCTGCCCACTCCCTTCCGGGAGACGGCGATGGCGGCGGCCGCGGCCGTATCCGCGTGGAAGACCCCGGCGAAGGTGCGGGAAGAGAACGAGTTCACCTGGCACCCGATCGAGGAGGTGGCGATCCTGTTCGCGGGGATCTTCGCCACGATGATCCCCGCGCTGCTCCTCCTCAAGGTGCGCGGCGCGGAGCTGGGGGTGGTCTCGCCCGCCCAGTTTTTCTGGGTCACGGGGGCGCTGTCGACCTTCCTCGACAACGCGCCGACCTACCTCACCTTCTTCAGCCTGGCGCAGGGGGTGGGGGGGACGCAAACGGTGGCGGGCGTGTCGGCCCCGCTCCTGCAGGCGATCAGCGCGGGCGCGGTCTTCATGGGGGCGAATTCGTACATCGGCAACGCCCCCAATTTCATGGTGAAGGCGATCGCGGAGGAGGCCGGGATCCGGATGCCCTCCTTCCTCGGCTACATGGCCTGGTCCTGCGGCATCCTCCTCCCCATCTTCGCCCTCCTCACCCTCGTATTCTTCTGACCCCGGAACCGGGACAACCCCAGAACCGGGACGTTCCTAGAACTCCCCCAAAAGTGGGACACTCACGGACATCGTTCCCGCCGATCATAGGAACGGATTCCCCCGTGTGCGGTGATGTCTGTCCCCGTTCTGGGGGAGTTCTAGGAACGTCCCGGTTCTGGGGTCCGGTTCTGGGGTCTGGTTCCGGGGTCTGGTTCCCAGGTCCTCTCATATTCTTTTGAGTTAATATAGGAAGACAACCTGCGGAGGTGGACGATGGGGAAAATGGCGTTGGGGACCGTGAAGTCGCTTTCCGTGAAATGCCTCTCCGAGCTTTCGTGGCACGACAACGCGCGGATGCGGCTGGATGTGCGCGAGGCGGGGGGCTTGAACGTAGACCAGTTCGACGTGAAGTGGACCCCGGGGAACGCCGCCGGGGTGTCCGCCCTCGTATCGACGGTGGATGGAAACGGGCGCGGATGGACCCTCCTGATGGACGTGGGCTGGGACGTCGACTACATGGACGCCGTCTTCCGCAGGGAGGGGGTCGACCGCCTTCTCGCCGACGGGAAGATCGACCTGGTCTACATCACCCACGAGCACGTGGACCATTTCTGGGGGATGCCCGTCGTCGTGAAATACCGCCCCGACGTCAAGGTCGTGATCCCCGCCGGCTTCTCAGCACGCAGCAAGGAGCTGCTCAGGTTGTCCGGCCACCGGGGGGAGGTCGTCGAGATGGCGTCCGGTCCCCACCGGTTGTTCCCCGGATGCGCCTCCGTCACCTTCGACCAGCCGATCTTCCTCAAGACCCACGGGGAGCAGGTGCTCTACGTGAACGTGGAGGGGAAGGGGATCGTCACCATCACCGGCTGCTGCCACCCCGGGGTGCTCGCGTTGCTGGAGTACGCGAAAGAGAACTTCGAGGGGTTCTCCGTCTTCCACGGCGTGTACGGCGGCCTGCACATCTCCCCGTTCGAGGAGTGGGGCCCCCCGCAGGAGGAGGTGCTCGACAAGCTGCAGACGTTCAACGTCCGGAAGTTCGCCTGCAACCATTGCACGGGCGAGACGGCGGTGCGGAAGATGCGGGAGCGCGGGATGCCCGTGGCCGGCGGCACCGGGCGCCACGGGACGAAGAGCGTCCTCTACCCGGGGAACGGGGACACGATCGACTTCTGAGCGCTCCCTGGCGGAGTCGCCGCAGGAGGGGGGGCAGAGTGAGGTAAAGCGCAGCCGCGCAGGTTCATCGCACGGCGAGCCACGAACGGAGCCCCGCCCTCCGAGGCGACGCAGCCGAAGGGGGAGTCCCGGAGGCGCAGCGCTAAGCGTTCCATCCTTCGATGAGCTTGTAGACGATCTCCGTCATCTCCCCGATTCCGGCCACGGGGATCCGCTCGTCCACCCCGTGGATCTTTCCGTGCTCGGCGCGCGGGAGCAGCACCGGCATCAGCCCGTACGTGGGGATGCCGATCGACCGGAAGAAGCGCGAGTCGGTGAATCCGGTCGACATGTACGGCACGACGACCGCGTCGGGATGGACCGCGAGGATCGCCTCCTCCATCGCTCCGTAGAGAGGGCCCATCGGCGAACCGTTCGGCTTCTCCGCGAAGAGGATCTCCACCGGCACGTTCAGGTCGGCCACCATCGCGCGCACCCGCCCCGCGACCTCTTCCGGATCCTCGCCCGGGACGATCCGGGCGTCGACCGTCCCCTCGGCCGACGCGGGGATCACGTTCGGCTTGAACCCCGCCGCGAGCGTCGTCACCGCGTACGTGTTGCGCACCAGCGGGTCGATCTCGGGGAATTTCGCCACGAGGGCCTCGAGCGCCTCGGCCTCCCCCGCGCCCCGTTGCAGCGCGTCCACGTCGAGGTCCACGTACCCCTTCGCGCGCAGCACCCGCAGCATCTCCCGCACCGGTTCCGTCAGCCGCGCCGGCTCCCGGAGCTCCGCCACCCGCGTCAACGCCCGGATCAGCCGCGCCGGAGCGTCCCTCGCCGACGGCCGGCTGCCGTGCCCCGCCCGGCCCGACGCCGACAGCCTCATCCACACCGGCCCCTTCTCCCACATGTTCAGCAGGAAGAACTTTCCTCCCCCGCCGAAGATGTCGGTCACCCCCACGCCGCCCTCGTTCATCCCGTACGCCGCCCCGATCGGGAACGGCAGGTTCCGCACGAAATATTCCGCCCCCTCGACCCCCCCGACCTCCTCGTCCGCGTTGGCCACCAGGAACAGCTTCCTCCGCAGGATCCCCGCCTTCGCGGCGCGCAGCGCGGCGCACCAGTGCGCGACTCCCAGGCCCTTGGTGTCCAGCGTCCCCCGCCCGTACAGGAAACCGTCCCGGACCTCCGCGGAGAACGGCGGCACGCTCCACTCTTCCGCCCTTGCCGGCACCACGTCCATGTGGTGGATGAGGACGAGCCCCGGCTCCTCCGTTCCCCCCGCGTGGCACAGCACGTTCGGCTTCTCCGGCCGCGCCCCGAACGTCACCGGCGACAACCCGCTCTCCCGCAGCGCCCCGCACAGCAGTTCCGCCGCCCTCCGGCAATCCCCCGGCGGGTTCGACGTGTCGATCCGCACGTATTCGGAAAGCAGCGCGACCGGGTCCGTCATTGAACTTCACCCCCGTTTCGGGATACATTTTGCTGGTCGCCCGCGGTGGTCCACATCGCGCGCCAGGGGATCGAAACCATGCCCAAGGCTCTCCTCACCGGCGTCACCGGACAGGACGGATCGTACCTCGCCGAGTTCCTGCTGTCGAAGGGGTACGAGGTCCACGGCCTCATCCGCCGCGCCTCCACCTTCAACACCGGCCGGCTCGACCACATCTACGTCGATCCGCACGCCGCCGGCGCCCGGCTCTTCCTGCACTACGGCGACCTGACCGACGCCGGCCAGATCACGAACCTCATCTACAACGTCCAGCCCGACGAGATCTACCACCTCGGCGCGCAGAGCCACGTGCGCGTTTCCTTCGACATCCCCGAGTACACCGGGGACGTCACCGGCCTGGGAACCACCCGCCTCCTCGAGGCGGTGCGCCGCGCGGGCGGCAAGGCCCGCTACTACCAGGCCTCCTCCAGTGAGATGTTCGGCGCGAGCCCTCCGCCGCAGGGCGAGAAGACTCCCTTCTACCCCCGCTCCCCGTACGGGGCGGCCAAGGTCTACTCCTACTGGATGGCGGTCAACTACCGGGAAGCGTACAACATCTTCGCCAGCAACGGGATCCTGTTCAACCACGAATCCCCCCGCCGCGGCGAGACGTTCGTCACCCGCAAGATCACCCGCGCGATCGCGATGATCAAGGCGGGGACCCAGAAAGAGCTGTTCCTCGGCAACCTCGACGCCCGGCGCGACTGGGGATTCGCCTACGAGTACGTGCAGGCGATGTGGCGGATGCTGCAGCACGACCGCGGCGACGACTTCGTCGTCGGGACCGGACAGTCCAACTCGGTGAAGGAGTTCCTCGAGGAGGCGTTCGCCTACGCGGACCTGGACTGGAAGGAGTACGTGAAGATCGACAAGAAATATTTCCGGCCCACCGAGGTGGTGAACCTGATCGCCGACGCCTCCAAGGCGAAAAAACTGCTCGGCTGGGAGCCGAAGGTGACGTTCGGGGAACTGGTGCGGATCATGGTCGACGCCGACCTGGAGGACGCCGGGCTGGCCACCCCCGGGGAGGGCCGCAAGATCCTCCTCTCCAAGGGTTTCCCCATCGGCTCGAGGCTATAACCCCCGGAACCCCAGAACCGGAACCCCAGAACCGAACCCCAGAACCGAACCCCAGAACCGGGACGTTCCTAAAAGTCCCACAGAACCGGGACACTCCTGGTTCCCGGCTATCATGGAATGTTGTGCCGACATGAAGAACGATCCGCAGGAGTGTCCCCAATTTGGGGGACTTTTAGGAACGTCCCGGTTCTGGGGGTGAGATGAGCGCGTTCGCGGGGAAAAAGATCCTGGTGACCGGCGGGGCGGGGTTCCTCGGGGTTCCCGTCATCTCGCAGTTGCTCGGTCGCGGCGCGCGGCAGGAGGACATCGCCGTCCCGCGGTCCGCGCGGTACGACCTGCGGCGGCCCGGGGCGTGCGCGGAGGTCGTCGCGGGGCAGGACCTCGTCATCCACCTGGCGGCCAACGCGGGCGGGATCGGCTGGAACCGGGAGCACCCCGGTTCCCTTTTCTACGACAATGCCGCCATGGGGATCCACCTGATGGAGGAGTCCCGCAAGGCCGGCGTGAAAAAGTTCGTCCAGATCGGCACGGTGTGCGCCTATCCGTTCCAGCCGCCGCACATCCCCTTCCGCGAGGACGACCTCTGGATGGGGTATCCCGAGCGGACCAACGCCGCCTACGGCATGGCCAAGAAAATGATGCTGGTGATGGGGCAGGCGTACCGGCAGGAGTACGATTTCAACGCGATCTACCTGCTCCCCGTGAACCTGTACGGTCCCCGCGACCACTTCTTCGAGCCGGAGAAATCGCACGTCATCCCCGCGCTCATCCGGAAGTTCGTCGATGCCCGCGAATCCGGCGCGCCGGAGGTGATCGTTTGGGGGAGCGGTTACTTCAAGGGCACGCCCGTATCCCGCGAGTTCCTCTACGTGGACGACGCGGCCGAAGCGATCGCGCTGGCGGCCGAGCGGTACGAAAGCGCCGAACCGGTGAATATCGGCGTGGGACGCGAGGTGGCGATCAACGACCTGATCGCCATGGTATGCGAGATGACCGGCTACCGGGGGAAGGTGGTCCGCGACCTGACCCGGCCCGACGGGCAGCCCCGGCGCTGCCTCGACACCTCCCGCGCGAAGGAGAAGTTCGGCTTCGTCGCCCGCACTTCGTTCGAGGACGGGCTGCGCAAGACGATCGCCTGGTACGAGCAGGCGCGCCTCGGCCGCCGGAACCCATAACGTGTCGAACCGACGAGACGAAGGGGGATAACGTGAAGCGCGTTTTGGTCACCGGCGGAGCCGGGTTCATCGGGTCGCACCTGTGCGAACGGCTGCTGGCGCGGGGGGACGAGGTGCTGTGCGTCGACAACTTCTTCACGTCGCGCCGGCAGAACATCTCCCACCTTTTCGGCCACCCGTCGTTCGAGTTCATGCGACACGACATCACCTGGCCGCTCTACGTCGAGGTCGACCGGATCTACAACCTCGCCTGTCCCGCCTCACCGGTCCATTACCAGTTCGACCCGGTGCAGACGACGAAGACGAACGTGCACGGCGCGATCAACATGCTGGGTCTCGCCAAGCGCCTCAAGGTGCGGATCCTCCAGGCCTCCACATCCGAGGTGTACGGCGACCCGGCGCAGCACCCGCAGACGGAGTCGTACTGGGGGAACGTGAACCCGATCGGCCCGCGGGCCTGCTACGACGCCGAAACCGAGATCCTCACGGAAGACGGCTGGGTCCCGTTCCCTTCGCTACGGCAGGACACGGCGGTGGCGACGTTGACGGAGGCGGGGGAGATCGAATACCACGTTCCCGACGAAGTCATCTCCTATCCGTACGTCGGCGAGTTGTTGCGCTTTGCCAACTCCAAGTACGACTTCACGGTGACACCGAACCACCGGATGTACGTGCGGAGCAAGACCGGAAAAAAGAGATTCCTTCGGGCGGATGAGGACCGCTACTGGAAGGCGTGGAAGGTCCCGACGGGCGCCGATTTCCAGGGCGGGGAGATCGAGTGGTTTGAGCTCGGTCCGCCGCCACCCGACGCGAAGGTCCAGGTCGCCCGGATCCGTATGGACGATTGGCTGGAGTTTCTCGGCTACTACATTTCGGAAGGGTGTGTACACGTCCGGGAACGAGTGCGCGAAGTGAATGGCCGCGATTACGAGGTCAGGGATTACAACGTCCTGATCGCGCAGGCGGAGGGCGACAGCCGGGACCGCATGATCGCCTGTCTCGATCGCCTTGGCTTCAAATATTTCACCTCCGACGACCACCAGCTTCGAATCTGCAGCAAGCAACTCGCCGAGATCCTGACGCCGTTCGGCAAGGCGGCCGACAAGTATATCCCGCGGGAGTTCCTTGGGCTTTCACGGCGCCAATCGACGATCCTGCTTGATGCCCTCATCCTCGGTGACGGATCCCGTCGCGGTGAGAGTGTTTGCTACTGGACCAAATCGGGACGTCTCGCCGACGACGTGCAGGAGCTGGCGCTGCGGTGCGGATACGCTGCATCGAAGTCGCTGACGCCCGGCCGCGACATTTATCGGGTCAACCTCCGTCCTCCGGTCGAGGCGAATCTGGTGGAACCGGAACGGATTCGCTACGCTGGCAAGGTCTACTGCGTCGACGTCAAGAACCACGTCATCTGCGTGCGCCGCCACGGGCGGGCCGCTTTTTGCGGCAACTGTTACGACGAGGGCAAGCGTTGCGCGGAGACGCTCTTCTTCGACTATTATCGCCAGCACAATTTGCAGATCCGCGTCGTGCGGATCTTCAACACGTACGGTCCGCGAATGCACCCGAACGACGGCCGCGTCGTCTCGAACTTCATCGTCCAGGCGCTGAAGGGCGAGCCGATCACGCTCTACGGGACGGGGAACCAGTCGCGCTCCTTCTGCTACGTCGACGACCTCGTCACCGGGGTGATCGCGATGATGGACCAGGACGAGCTGGTCGGGCCGGTGAATCTCGGAAATCCCGGCGAGTTCACGATCCTCGAGCTGGCGATGATGGTCAAGGAGCTGACCGGCTCGAAGTCCGAGATCGTATTCCAGCCGTTGCCGCAGGATGACCCCGTCCGCCGCCGCCCGGATATCTCGCTGGCGAAGGGGAAGCTTCACTGGGAGCCGACGATCCCGCTGCGCGAGGGTCTCACCCGCACGGTCGCCTTCTTCCGGGAGTTGGTCGCCGCCGGGAAGTAGCCGACCGGTTTTCATACGCATGGGCCGATAAACGGTCTTTCGACGTACTCCTTTCCGCACCGGTCCGTCCCATCGCGGTTCGTTTTCGCGACTGAAACCCCTTCCTTTACGGCTGTTTTCCGGTCCCCCCGCGCCATGGCCCCGCCTTGCAGCCTCCCGGCCCGCCCCTTGCTCCTCCCTCCCTCCAACGAACCCCAGAACCGGGACGTTCCTAAAACTCCCCCAGAACCGGGACACTCATCGCCCGAGGGGGTTTCCTCCGTAGGAGCGGCCCCAAGAGTGTCCCTCTTTTGTGGGAGTTTTAGGAACGTCCCGGTTCTGGGGTTCCGGTTTCGAGGATCAAGTGAATCCAGGGAGGGAGGGAAACGACGATGAAGAAGGCGCTGCTGGTCGGCATCAACCGGTACCCGGATCCGCGCAACGAGCTGAAAGGGTGCGTCAACGACGTCCGCCAGGTGGCGGGGATGCTCAAGGAACGGTACGGCTTCCCCGGCGACGCGGACATGCGCCTCCTGACGGACGCCCGCGCCACCACGAAGGCGATCCTCGACGGTCTTGCCTGGCTCACCGCGGGGGCCTCTCCCGGCGACTCCCTCGTATTCCACTACTCCGGCCACGGCTCCCAGGTGCCCGACATGAGCGGCGACGAGACCACCGACCGGCTCGACGAGATCCTCTGCCCGTACGACCTCGACTGGAAGCGCCCCCTCACCGACGACGACCTCGCCGCCGCTTGCGCCGGCGTCCCCCGGGGCGCCCTCCTCACCGTCATCCTCGACTGCTGTCACTCCGGCACGGGGCTGCGCGATTTCATCCGACCCCGCGGCGTGATCCCGCCCGAGGCCCCCGACCGTCACCGTTTCCTCCCGCTCCCGGAAACCTCGCACCCCGCGCCGCGGAACCCCCGCCCGCACCGCACCGCCCGCCGGTTCGGCGTCGGCGTGACCCGCACCAACGCCGTCCTCATCGCCGCCTGCAGGGACGACCAGACTTCCGCCGACGCATGGATCGACGGCGGCTACCACGGCGCACTCACGTACCACCTCTGCCGCAACCTCGCGAACGGGGGCCGCGATCTCACTTACCGCGCCCTCGTCTCCGCGACCGGGACCACCCTTTCCCGCGCCGGCTTCGACCAGGTCCCCCAGCTCGAGGGCCCCGCAAAATTGCTCGTGCTGCCATTCTCCGCAGCGTAGTGTCCGGCGGAACGACCAGGTGCCGCGCCATGTCCGATACATTCGGCGTCTGTCGGGAAATGCCAGGAAAAGGTATGCCCATGAAACGGACCGGGGCAGGGTCTTGGGGTTTACCGTTCAACTCGAGGTGTGGCATGATGCCAAGTGGAATCCGATTGTACGATATGACGGTTCCCATGGGTTTCCACATAAGGACGTTTTTCGCCGCAACGGGGAGTCGCGAAAGGAGCCGTTGAAAATGTCGTTCAAGGAGGCGCTTGTATTTGCGGACAAGGACATCAGGGACCGCTGGGAAATATATCTTCAACGGTTCCTGCGGGGGGATTGGCCGTGACGAAATTTGAGCGATTGAATTCCGTTCTCGGATACGAGTTTGATCGTTACGTCATGGAACATCCGGATTTTGCGGAGAAGATTCCGCCGGGCGCCATCGTAGTCCTTCAAATGGAAGGGGAGGATGCTTTCAACAAGTGGGCCCGAAACATCGCCGAGCTTCACCGTGGTAAAGATGAGCCCATCCTCTTCGTGCAGGTAAAGGGGTTGCGTCCCCCCAAGTCCCGCCTCATCCGCCCCGTCATCTCCAAGTCCGCCTGAATTCCCGGTTCGCTGGTGGCGATATCCGCAGGAGGGCCGCGCTTGCACCCGAAGTGGTACCTGGTGAAGACGAAGGCGCTCAACGAAACGCGGGTCCATACCCGCCTGACCGGCGCCGGGTACGAAGTCCTCTTCCCGAAAATCCGCAGGAAATCGAAGCGCCAACGCGGGCTGTTCGAGTTGCGCCCGCTCTTCCCGACCTACCTCTTCGTCCGCTTCGACGGCGACGAGCTGAAAACGATCAAGTACACCCACGGCGTCGCACGGGTCATCTGCTTCGGCATGGAGCCCAGCGAGGTGGGGGAGGAGATCATCGCCGTCGTCCGGGCGCGTATGAACGAGGAGGGGATCGTCACGCTGGAGGACCGGAAGATCACCCGGTCCCCGGGCCAGCGGGTCAAGATCGGGGAGGGGCCCTTCGCGGGATTGGACGCCATCTTCATCGAGGAGCTGCCCGACCGCGAGCGCGTGGTGCTGCTGCTGGACGCCGTCTCCAGCTACCGGCTGACGATCGAGAAGGATGCGCTGGAATGATTACCGATCGTCGTTCCGCGGCGGAGAATGTAAATGGTGTAGTATGTAAAATCGTACCAATCGCTTCGCCCGGCAACAGAAACGATGTGTCGCGCCGAAGAAGATCATATTGTTTTCCAACATATTTCCCTTATTCGTGAGGGCGAATGGGCGGTAGCCTTCACGCGATCCGCCACGAGATGGGCAGCACCGTTGGAACCTGGAACCGCAATACAATACAGGGATCCGCAAAACAGGGACGTTCCCGAGAACTCCCGTTGAACCGGGACGCACTTTGAGGGGGACACGACTCAAGGGTCGGTCCCGATCCGGGCGAGTTCTCGGGAACGTCCCTGTTTTGCGTATCGGCGTCGTGGCGCTCATCGCGTTCACCGCCGCTCTCGCCGCCGCAACCGCCCATGCCGCCGACCTGTTTCTTACCGGCGAGCGCGAGGTGTACCTCGCCGTCGACAAGCTGAACGCGATGGGCCGCCTTCCCGGCTTCCTCGCCAATACGAGGCCTTATTCCGTCGCCGCCGTCCGCGCCGCCCTCGACGACGGCAACGCCGCCTCCCACGGCTTCGGCTTCGATGCACAACTCGCCCGCTGGGTTTCCCACGCGACCCGCCGGACCTTGCTGGTCCGCGGCGCCGCCGGCCTCGAAGCGGACGAGAAACGCGAAACCCGTGCGATCGAAGGCGGCGTCCCCACGCCCAAGGGCGTTTCCGGCCGATTTTCCCTCCTCGCCAGGGAGGATTCGAACCCGTACGTTTCCGCCCACGCCTCGGCCGCGACCTTCTTCGGCGAAGCCGGGGACGACGGCACCCGCATCGGAGAGACCGCTCTTGAAACCGGCTTCCCGCACGCCGCCCTGCAGTTCGGCAAGATCACGACCTGGTACGGCCCCGGCCGCCGCGGCGCCCTCCTCTTCACGAACAACGCGCAGAGCTATCCCGGCGCGCGCTTCCACAACCCGCTCCCCATCCCGGTCCCGGGGTTCTTCTCCTTCCTCGGGAACGTGCAGTACGACTTCTTTCTCGCCCGCATGGAAGAGAACCGCCCCATCCCGCACCCGCTCCTCTTCGGGATGCGCCTGGCGGCCCGCCCCGGCCGGTACCTCGAGATCGGCGCCTCGCGGTCGATGATGTACGGCGGCCGCGGGCACGCGAGCGGCATCGGAGCGTGGTGGGACGCCTTCAAGGGGTTGGAGACGAACGACCCCGGGGATGAAGGGTTGGTCAACCAGGTCGCCGGGTTCGACGTCGCCCTGACGCTCCCCTTCCGGTTCCAGCCGATCCAGGCGTACCTCGAGATGGCGGGGGAGGACGAGGCGGGCTTGCTCGGCTCTTCCACCCCCGCGCCGTCCAAGTTCGCCTATGTCGCCGGAGTCTTCCTCCCGTCCCTGTTCGGCAACGCGGCGTACGACCTGCGGGTCGAATGGGCCCGCAACCATTGGCGCGGGAACGGCCCGGCGTGGTACGTCCATGGGACCTCGGGCGGCGGCTACGCCCACTTCTACCGCGGCCGGGTCCTCGGCCACCCGATGGGGACCGACGCGCAGGACCTTTCCGTCCAGGGGCACTGGTTCCTCCTCCCGTCGACGTACCTCGAGTTGACCCTGGCCCGCACCGACCGCTTCTCCGCCGGCCCGTCGAAAGAGCGCACCGACCGCGCCTCCGCCGGGATCGTCGGGTGGCTCTCCGAAAACGTCCGCGCGGAAGGGGACCTCGCCCTGGAAAAGGTGAGTAACGCCGAGGGCCTCCCCGGGTCGACCGCCGAAGACGCCTCTTTCCGCGTCGCCTTCTCCTACCAGCTTGGGACCGGGAAATGAAAAGCGTCGGTGTATGCCAGGCGAAGACCCACCTGTGCGAGTTGCTGGACTTCGATCGCGATGCATCATATGATGAGGCATCAAGAGTCGCGAGGTGCTTCACATGAACCAGATCACAGTGAGGGGGATCGCCCCCGAATTGGAGAGGGAGATTCGCCGCAAGGCGAAGGCCACGGGAAAATCCCTGAACAAGGTCATGCTCGAACTGATCGGCGGGTCCGCGGGGCCGGAAAAGGGCCGGAGGAAGCCGGCGGGAGCCTCTCTCGCCGAACTTGCCGGGGGGTGGTCGGAGAAAGAGGCCCGGGAATTCGAGGAATCGGTGCGGGTTTTCGAGGAAATCGACGAGGCGACGTGGAAGTGAAGCTCCTTCTCGACACCAGCGCGTACTCGGGGTTTCGCAGGGGAGTCCCTTCCGTGGTGGAAAAGATCTCCGGCTCCGACGCCGTTCTGATCTCGCCGGTCATGCTGGGGGAGTTGATGTTCGGTTTCCGCAAAGGCGGGAAGTTCGAGCAGAACATGCGGATGCTGCGGCGGTTCCTTGGCCACGAGGCGGTGGAAATCGCCCCGCTGGGCGAAGTCACCGCCGACCGGTATTCGCGGATCGTCATACAACTGAAGAAAGACGGAAGCCCGATACCGATCAACGACGTCTGGATCGCCGCCCAGGCGATGGAGCACGGCGCCGAGCTTCTCACGTCCGATCGCCATTTCGAACAGGTCGCCGGCCTGGCGTACACGATCTATTGAAACGGACCCCCCACCGCACATTGCCGTCTGAGCGTCTACTATCCCCCCCGGCAGGTGAAAATGAATAATCTTCGGCGACTTCGCACGAACGTCCCTGTTCTGCGGTTCGGCGTTGCGGCCACCCTTGCGGTCCTGATCGCGGCGTTCGCGCTCCTCGCGGCGCCCGCCCTCATGGCCCCGGCCCTCGCGGCGGAAGGCTTTGGCGACGGCGCCCCCCAGTCCCCGGCCCAGCTCCCGGCCCTCCCCCCCGGCCTCTCCCCCGAGCAGGCGGATGTCGCGAGGCAGATGCTGCAGGCCAGCCCCGAGGCCCGCAAGGCGATGGATGCCGCCCAGGCGCAGAAGGACGAGGCCGACTCCCAGGCGAAGAAACGGGCGGACGCCGAAGCGGCGAGGAAAGAGCGCGCCGCGAAAGGGGAAGCGGGCGACGCCGCGAAGGCCGACCTCGCCTCCCGCTACGACTGGAAAAACTCCGTCTACGTGTCGAACCTCTTCTCGAAGCGCCTTCGCGAAGCGGAGGTCCGCACGCTCGGCCATTTCGGCCACGAGCTGTTCGCCATCCGCTCCGGCGGCGGCGCCGCCCTGGAGAACATGCCCGTCTCCCCCAACTACATCGTCGGCCCCGGCGACGAGATCGTCGTCAAGATGTGGGGTCGCGTCGAGGGGACGCAGCGGATGACGGTCGACCGGGACGGCAAGATCTTCTTCCCGAAGTTCGGCTCCCTCTACGTGGCCGGCAAGACGTTCGAGGAGCTGAGAAGCTTCCTCAAGGCGAGAGTCTCCACGATCGCGGAAGTCAGCTCCGACGTCTCGCTGGGCCAGATGAAGGGGATCCGCGTCTCCGTGATCGGGGAGGCCATCGCCCCGGGCTGGTACAACGTGAGCTCCCTCCACACCGTCCTCCAGGTCCTCGCCATGGCCGGCGGCGTCAAGGACATCGGGTCGCTCCGGCGGATCGAGCTGCACCGCGGCGGGCAGACGATCCAGACGATCGACCTGTACGACTTCCTCCTGAAAGGGGAGACCGGCCCGGATGCCCGCCTGCTCCAGGGCGACGTGATCTTCATCCCCGTGGTGGGGAAGCTGGTGGCGCTCGCGGGGGAGGTCCGCCGCCCCGCCATCTACGAGCTGAAGGAGGAGAAGACGCTTCTCGACCTCGTGCGGATGGCCGGCAGCTTCGCCCCCGCGGCGTACAAGCGGCGCGTCCAGGTGGAGCGGCTCGAGGGGCACACGGCCGGCATCGTGCTCGACGTCGACGCGGAGGAACTGGAAAAGAGCGGAAAGGAGTTCGGCCTGGCGGACGGCGACATCGCCCGGGTGCTCCCGATCGCCCTTGCCGACGTGAACGCCGTGACCCTCGAAGGGAACGTCATCCGCCCCGGCCGCTATGAACTGAAACCGGGCATGACTGTAGGAACGCTCCTCAAGGACGGGAAGGACTTCCTGCCCGGGACGTATTTCGACTACGCGCTCCTCACCCGCCTCGTTCCCCCCGACCTGCACAAGGAGATCCTCCCCCTCAACCTGCGGGAGATCGTGCTGGAGCGGAAGACGGGGGCGGACATCCCGCTCCGGGCGCAGGACACGGTGACGGTCTACAACCGCTCCGCCTTCCGCGACCTGCCGAAGGCGACCATCTCGGGCGAGGTCCGGCTGACGCACAAGGCGCCGGGAGTATCGTTGAGCCCCGATGTTCGGCTCACGGCGGAGCAGGGGCTGGAGCCGTCGACAAAGGAGGAGAGCCAGGTCACGACCGGGAAGGTCGCCCTGGGGGCGAAGACCAAAAAGGATTTCCTCCTCTCCAGGATGACCGCGGAAAGCAGGGCCGACAACAACGTCCTCACCTTCGAGATCCAGGCGGGGATGCGCGTGGCCGACCTCGTCCAGATGGCCGGGGGCCTCACCCGCCTTGCGTCCCTCGAGCGCGCCGAGGTCGTCCGCGTCGACGAAAACCGCGCGTACCGGACGATCTACTTCCATCTCGGCAAGGCGGTCGCGGGCGACCCGAACGAAAACGTCCTGTTGGAAAACGAGGACCATGTCCAGATCCACTCGATCATGGAGACGCGCTACAAGAAAACCGTCACGGCCGCGGGGGAGGTGAACAACCCGGCGGAGTACGTCCTCACCGACGGGATGCGGCTCTCCGACCTGCTCTTCAAGGCGGGCGGGTTCCGGGAGAGCGCCTACACGAAAGAGGCGGAAGTCATCCGCCGCGAGATCACCCCGCAGGGGGACCTGGTGAGGACGCAGACGTTCGAGGTCTCCCCGGATAAAGCGCTTCGGGGCGAAGCGGGCGCCGACCTCCCCTTGAAGGAAAACGACCTGGTGGTCATCCGCCAGATCCCCGACTGGTCGCAGAAGATCATGGTGGTTCTCACGGGGGAGGTGCAATTCCCCGGAATGTACCCCGCCCGGAAGGGAGAACGCCTGAGCTCGGTCGTCGCCCGGGCCGGCGGGTTCACGAAGGACGCGTACCTGAAGGCCGCGCAGTTCATCCGTGTCTCCACGCAGAAGACGCAGCAGGAGGCGATCGACAAGCTGATCGACGAACTCGAGCTGGAGGTGGCGCAGAAAGGCCAGCAGGTGAGCGGGGCGCTGGACAAGGAGGACCTGGAGGCGAACAAGGAGCTGGTCGCTTCCCGCCTCGCCATCATCGCGCAGTTGAAGAAGACCCGGGCCAAGGGGCGCGTCATCATCCGCCTGGCGGGCAACGGGCAATTCGCGGGGTCCCAGGGGGACGTGCTGCTGGAGGACGGCGACCGGCTTGAAGTGCCCAGGAAGATGAACGTGGTCAACGTGGTGGGCCGGGTCTACAACCCCACGGGCGTGGTGTTCGATCCGGCCCGCGACTCGGTGGGGTACTACCTCCGGCTGGTCGGCGGCCCCACGGAAACCGCGGACCGCGACCACATCTTCCTGCTCAAGGCGGACGGCTCCGTGGTGACGCGGGAGACGTCGAACACCGGCTTCTTCGCCTTCGGCGAGCGGGGGCTGATGAGCGCCCGGGTGGAGCCGGGCGACTCGATCCTGGTGCCGGAGAAGCTGGTCCAGACGCGCTTCATGAAGGAGTTTAAAGACATCACCCAGATCCTGTACCAGATCGCCGTCACCGCCGGCGTGCTGATCGTGGTGTTCTGAATCCGGTGGGATGAGATCGGCGTGGTTGCGGAGAAGGAGAAAATGACCCGATCGGAGCTCCTGCGCGTCGCCGCCCGGGATTACATCCGCTCCCGGCGCTGGGCGGAACTGCGGGAGAAGGGTGCGCGGACCGCTGCAAAATACGGGGTGAAATCCGAATCCGACGTCGACCGGATCCTCCACGAATTTCGCGGGAAATGAGGGTCGTCCTTGACGCGAACATCTACATATCCGCGCTTCTCGTCGGGCGTGGTTGCGAGGAGATCCTGACGCTGGGCCGGACGGGTGTCATCCAGGTCCTGTCGTCGCCGGAGATCATCGACGAAGTCGCATCGGTGCTGCGAAGAAAATTCCACTGGAGCCCGGCGGACCCCGCGGACGCGAAGATTCTCGCCTTCGGGGTTGCCGGCAAAGCCGACGTGATCGTGACCGGCGACAGGAAGCACCCGTTGCCTTTGAAGAAATACCGGGGAATCCCGATCGTTTCTCCCGCGGAATTCCTCGAGCAGATCGGGTGAACATGCAGATGGGAATGAATAGTCTTCGGCGCCCCGCCATCTGCTACCGGATTGCCGTCACCGCCGCGTCTGCCCTCGCGGTCCTGATCGCGCTGTCCTGATCCGCCGGTTCGCGTAATTATCCTTGTGGCAGGGTTAATATTTACGTAAAGTGTCCTCTATGGAAGACCAATACCGTTCCGTGATCCGGCAGAAGATCGTGGATGGCGAGGCGGCTCCCCCCCCGCCCTTTACGCGAAGGGACGTGTGGTTGCCGACCGTGCCGGGAAAGGCCGTAGCGGTGATCGGCATGCGGCGCGTCGGAAAGACCACGCTCCTCTGGCAGGTGCTGGCCGACCGCCTGGCCCGTGCGGCCGACGACGCCCCCGATCCGCGCCACGGGTTGATGTATTTCGGTTTCGAGGACGAGCGCCTTGCCGGTTTGCAGGGCCGCCACCTCGACCTGCTGGTCGAAGAGTATTTCCGGCTGCACCCGGAATGGCGGGATCGGCGACGCGCCACCTTTTTTCTGGACGAAATCCAGCTGGTGCCCGGTTGGGAGCTGTTCGCCCGGCGCCTGCTGGACACCGAGAAGATCGACCTGTTCCTGTCGGGCTCGTCGGCGCGGCTCCTTTCCCGGGAAGTGGCCACCAGCATGCGCGGCCGTGCCATGGAAGCGGTGGTACACCCCTTCAGTTTCCGGGAAAGCCTGCGCCATGCCGGATGCGAGCCGAAAAAAAACGCGGACCGCATGACGAAGGCCGAACGCTCGCTGCTCGACCATCGCCTTCCCGATTACCTCGAGCATGGCGGCTTTCCGGAGGCACAAGGTCTGGACGTGCGTAACCGCACGGAACTGCTGCGCGGCTATGTGGATGTGGTGTTGCTGCGCGACGTGATCGAGCGCTACGACGTGGCTCAACCGCGCGTGTTGCGCTGGATGGCGCGCCAGCTCCTTGGCAACGCGGCCGGCAGCTTCAGCGTCAACAGATTCCATGCCGACCTCAAATCCCAGGGCGTAGCGGTGGGCAAAGACACCCTTCACGACTACCTCGGTCACCTCGAAGACGCCTTTTTACTGCGCAGCCTGACCGTCGCGAGCGATTCCGAGCGCCGCCGCCGGGTGAACCCCCGGAAGGTGTACCCCGTCGACACGGGCCTGATACCGGTATTCGACCGGTCCGGAAAGGCCAACCTCGGGCACGTCCTCGAAACCGCCGTGCTGCTGGAACTGGAGCGGCGTGGCGCCGAAACGGCCTATGTGCGGACGGAAGGCGGGTTCGAAGTGGATTTTTTCGCCCGCCATCCCGACGGCCGGGAGGAGCTGCTCCAGGTTTGCGCGAGCCTGGACGATCCCGATGTCCGCACCCGGGAGATCCGCGCCCTGCAGGACGCCGCGACGCTGTATCCCCGCGCCGACCGGCGGCTGATCGCCTTCGACGCCCCTCCGGCGTTCGCCATGCCCCGCGGCATCACGTTCTCGCGAGCGGCGGAGTGGCTGCTGTCGTGACGTTCGCCCGGATCCTGCACCAGATCGCCGTAACCGCCGGCGTGCTGATCGTGGTGTTCTGAGCGATGGAATCCGGCGGCCTCCCGTGCTACGATATCATCAGTTGTTTACACCTGTAACAACCGGAGTGGACCCATGAAAACTTCCGTAAAGAGCGTGCGCGTCGACGACGGGACGGCCCGGGACATCGAGCGTCTTCGGCGCGGCCGGCAGGCGACCTTCTCCTTCATGGCGTCGGAGCTTCTCGCCGAGGCGACGAAGATGCGCCGGTGCCCCGGGGTGGTTTTCGCCGACGGACCGTATGGCCGGAGGGCAAGGGTCGAAGGGACGGGCATCGAGGTCTGGGAGGTGCTCGCGGCCTGGCTGGCGATGGGAAAGGACGAAAAGCGCCTCAGGAAGGCGTACGCATGGCTTTCCGACCGGCAGTTGCTGGCCGCCCTCGGGTATTATCGCGCCTACCCGAAAGAGATCGACGAACTCATCGAAGCGAACCGCGTCGACGAACAGGCTGTCCGTGAGAGAATCCCCTTCGCCCGCCGGGCCCACCGGTGAAGGTTTGCCTCGACGAGGACATCAGCCCGGAAGTCGCCTCCATTCTCCGGTCCATGGGCGTGGATGCGAGCAGCGTGCACGAGGCGGGAAGGCAGGGGTTCTCCGACCGGGAGCAGCTGGAGCTCGCATCCGCCGAGGGACGGTGCCTGGTGACCCGCAACCGGAACGACTTCATCCTCCTGACGCAGGAATTCTTCGCGAAGGGGTCGCCCCACGCCGGGGTTCTGATCGTCCCCTGGACGGTCCCCCCGGACAACTTCCGGCTCGTCGCAAAGAGAATCGCGCAGTACGTCAAGCACGCCGGCGATTCCCCGTCCGAATACCTGTTCGATTTTGTCTGATGACGAAACTTCGGCGACTTCTCAGGAACGTCCTTGTTTCGCGGTCCGGCGCCGCGCCATCTGCTACCAGATCGCCGTCACCGCCGGCGTGCTGATCGTGGTGTTCTGAGCCGCTGGAAGAAGATATGGTACGATATCGTATGATACTAATCCGTAGGATATGCAGGGATCATGCGATTCTATGACCGGGAGCGCGAGCTGGCGAAGCTCCGCGAGATCGCGTCCCTCTCCCGGGACTCTTCCCACCTTGTCGTCATCACCGGCAGGCGGCGCGTCGGCAAGACCGAACTGATCCGCCGTTTCGCCGCCGAAGGGGAAGAGGCCCTTTACTTCTTCGTCTCCAGGAAGAAGCCTCAGATCCTGCTCGAGGAATTCAGGGACCTTGTCGCCGTCCGGTATCCGCTACTGAAGAGGGCGACGTTCTCCGGGTTCGACGATTTTTTCCGCTTTCTCTTCGACGTGATGAAAGAACGGCCGCTCTTCGTCGTATTCGACGAGTTCCAGAACTTCCTTCATGTCGATCCGTCCGTATTTTCCACGATGCAGGATCTGTGGGACCGGCAGAAGGACTCCATAAAGGGTGCGTTCGTCTGCATCGGGTCGGTCCAGACCCTCATGCGGGACATCTTCGAGGGCAGGAAGGAGCCGCTGTTCGGCCGGGCGACGGCACGGATATACCTCGAACCGCTGGGCCCGGACACGGTGGGGGAGATCCTTTCCGATCACCGCCTCGCCGCGGCGAGGCATCTGCCGTTTTTCTTCACCCTGTTCGGCGGGGTACCGAAGTATTACTTCCTGCTCGATCGGTACCGCCTGTTCGGCAAGCCGCGGGAGGAGATCGTCCGGAAGCTTTTCTGCGAGGCGGACGCCCCCTTGCAGAACGAAGGAAGAGAGCTGCTCATCGAGGAATTCGGCAAGAACTACCATCTCTACTTTTCGATCCTGCAGGTGATCGCGGGCGGAGAGACGCAGATGGCCAGGATCGCGGACGGCGCCGGCATCAACGTGAACAGCATCAGCAAATACCTCGATGAGCTCACCTCGCACTATCAGGTGATCGAGCGCAGGGTCCCGGTCACCTCGTTCGACCGGGAGCAAAAAACCGGCCGGTATTTCCTCGGCGACCCCGCGCTTCGCTTCTGGTTCCGGTACATTTACCGGCACCGGAGCCTTCTGGAGATCGGGGACGAAAAGGAGTTGACCGGGATCATCGGCAGGGACCTTTCGACCCTGATGGGGACGTCGTTCGAGGACCTGGTCAGGGCGCTGCTCCTCCGGCGGAACGGCGATCGGTTGCTCCCGTTCCGATTCTCCCGGATCGGGGGATTCTGGTCCAGGAAGGGGGACGTGGAGGTCGATATCGTCGCGCTGGACGAAAAGGAAGAAAATATCCTCATCGGGGAATGCAAACTGTCCGGCGCCCGTTTCACCCGGCGGGATGCGGCTCGCCTCAAGGAGAAGGCGCGGTCCATCCGGCGGCGCGGAAAGGGGGGCAAGGAGCATTTCGCCCTGTTCTGCGCAGATGCCGTTTCCGCGCGGGAGAAGGAATCGCTCGGGAAGGAGGGGGTCACGGTATATGAACTCAAGAATCTCCTGGTGGCGTGACCGTCCCGGTTCTGCGGTTCGGCGCCGCGTCCACCTTCGCGGTCCTGATCGCGACGTCCGCGCTCATGGCCGGGTCGAACACGGAGGCTGCGCTTTGACAGGTCGCCGCCAAATGGGTAGGATGGTGGGGTAATGTCGTTACCCCACCCAGGGAGATGACCCGATGCCGACCTCCGCGCGGAAGCTGAACTTCATGATCCGGAACGAGATCGCCCGGGATCTCGAGGCGCTGGTCCCCGCCGGTGAGCGCAGCCGGACGGTCAACGAGGCTCTCGCGAAGGAACTCCTCTCCATCCGGCGGAGGAAGCTGACCGAGCGGATGCGAACGTTGCGGAAGAAAGGCCCGGCGATCTCCACGGAGGACATCGTCGCCGCGTTGCGGAAGGACCGGGAGAGCCATTGAGCGCATCGGCGGGGAATATCATCGTCCCCGACGCATCGGTCCTGCTGAAATGGGGGTTGGACCTCTTGGGGGAGGATGACCGGGAACAGGCCGCTCTGCTCCAGGAAGAGTGGCTCGACGGTCGGGTCGATCTCCTCCTCCCCCGCATTTGGGCGTTCGAGGTCGGAAACGTGCTTGCCCTGAAAAAACCCGCCCAGGCCGAAGAATTGATGGAAATTTTCCTCGGCTACCGGCTCCCCGAGGCGGAATCGACCCCGGAACTGTGCCGCGCGACGTTTCGCCTGATGAAGGCGTGCCGGGTGACGTTCTACGACGCCGTGTACCATGCCGTCGCCCTGCTCCGCAAGGGAGTCCTGGTCACGGCGGACGAGGCCTATTTCCGGAAGGCGGGGAACAAGGGCCGTGTCGTCCTGTTGCGCGATTTTCCAGGAACGTCCCTCGTAAGGCCGCCGGCGTGCTGATCGTGGTGTTTTGATGCCGGCCATGGAAGAGCGCCCCCACATGGATCCCCGGGAAGATGAAATCGACCTTAGGATCTATTTCGCGATCCTGCGCAAGGTTTGGTGGAAGGTCACCCTTCTTTCCCTGGCAGCAGGTGTGGCCACGCTCCTTTACATGTTCACGAAGCCGAACATCTACCAGGCAACAGCGGTCATCACCCCCTCTATCGATGAAAAAAAGCAGAATCCCGCGCTGGGAGCGCTCGCTTCTTTCGGGGTAAGTGTCGGCGGACCGTCCAGCATCGAAGATCTGGACACACTTTTCAAAAGCAACGATCTCGCCGTTCGGGTTTTCAAAAAATACAATGTGTGGCCGATCCTCCTTGCGGACAAGTTCGATCCCGCGACCGGAAAGGTGAAACCTGGGTGGACGGACCGCCTGTTTGGTAAAGGGAAGGATCAGAAGCCCCCGGGCGACTGGGACGCCATCCGCGCAGCGAAGGGTGGCCTAAAGGTTTCCGTCAACAAGAAGGCCGGAACCGTTTCCGTTTCCTTTGAATC
>Ga0209619_10000023_pt1 | contig 74907 bp, 82 predicted proteins | sample Rifsed16ft3_FD_184011 | JGI IMG/M metagenome (GOLD analysis project Ga0209619, IMG submission 184011) | Soil microbial communities from Rifle, Colorado, USA - sediment 16ft 3 (version 2) | ecosystem: Environmental > Terrestrial > Deep subsurface > Rock core/Sediment | place: Rifle, Colorado... | reverse complement strand
AGACCCCCTTCCCCAGAGGTTGCTGCATCACTCGTTAGGGCCTATCTTTCCTCGGCCGAACTTTTGCCTGAAGATTTAAGCGGTCCTACCACCCACGAATTTTTAAAAATTGAGGGGGATAAGTTCGTCTTTGCGGTATCCCTTTCCGAATCTCAACTGGTCAAGGTCAATCTTTTCAGGAAAACCTACGACAACCTCCCAGTATTCACCCCCGACCCCAACACGGCCAACGTCTGGTTTATGGTCGGGGGGGCCCAGGAGAGGGACAAACAGGTTATTGCCGGACAGTTCCACTACTTCCCGGTTGATGAGTCCCAATCCTCCACCTACCCCATCAAGACCCCCCAGGAAGCCTGGGACGAGCTTAACGCCGGGCAGGCTTTTGTGGCAGCGCCCGGCCTTAATAAAGATGGGGACAAGGTAACGATTAGGAAAATCTATCTGGGCTACTTTGACCCCGGTACACCCACCGAATTCTTCCAGCCCATCGTTGTCTTTGAAGGAGACCGCGGATTTATTGCCTATTTGCCTGCAGTAACTTCCCAATACTACGGAGACTAGAGGGAGGGCTAACCTCCTGCCAGGTATAGTTGGCAAAAATCCAGTTGATAAGCTCTTCCGTCTCCCCGAATCTGTCCTGACTTCCTAAAAGGGCAATCATGATTCTTTTATTATCCCGCTCCAGATAAGTCACCAGATTTTCTCTGGCATTTTCCGTCCAGCCGGTTTTAACTCCCAAAACTCCGTCGACCTTACCCAGAAGTTCGTTGATGTTTTTTAGGTTGTGGGCAATTTTACCGTTGGTGCTTTTGACGACCTTCTGCTTGGTCCCGACAATCTTGGCAAACATCGGGTCTCTCATGGCAATTTCGGAAACTCTGATGAGATCTCTGGCGGTTGAAACGTGGCCGTTTCCGTCCAACCCCGTGGGGTTATAGAATTTTGAGTGGGTAAGGCTTAACTCCTTGGCCTTAATATTCATGGCCGCGATAAATAGGTCCCTGCCTCCGGGAAAGTTCTGGGCCAAAACCTCGGCCGCGTCATTGGCGGAGAAAACCAAAAGTCCGTACAAAAGATTTTCAGCCGTAATTTCCTCTCCCTTGATAAGGCCCATTTTTTGTCCCTCAACTTTTACGTCCCCGACTTTAAGGATGAGGTCGCTGGGATAGTATTCCATGGCCACCAGGGCGGTAATAATTTTTGTAGTCGAGGCGGGCAGAAGCGGACTATCCGGATTTTTTTCATAAAGGGTGACCTGGGAGTCCATATCGATGGCCAAAGCGGCCTGGGCGGAAACGATGGGGAAAGTCGAGGATTTTGAAATCACCGGCAGGGGAACAAAGTTCTTTTGGCTGTGGCTTACCTCTTCTTTTGGGGAAAGATTAAAACTTCCCGTCAGGGCAAGTGCCGCGGAGGCGACAAAGACAAAAGTTAGAAGGGAAAGATAAAGAAGCTTCATTTAACCACCTTAAGACCAAGTTCTTTAAGCTGCTTGGCATCAAGTTCGCTGGGCGCATCCATGACCGAGGTTCTGCCGCGTCCAGTCTGGGGAAATGCCTGGACCTCCCTTAAGTATTCCTCGCCTAGATGGGCCATTAAAAGCCTTTCAAAACCCTGGGCGCATCCCCCGTGGGGAGGAGCACCGAAAGAAAATGCGTTTAGCATATGTCCGAATTTCTCCTCGATTTCGGATCCAGTGTGGCCCATTATTTCAAAAACCGCTTTCAGAACTTCGGGAGAATTGGAACGAATCGAGCCCCCCGAAACCTCCATGCCATTACAAACCAAGTCGTATTGGGAGGTTAAAATCTGACTTATATTTTTCTTTTGCAAAAGCCAGCCTTCGTGTTCATCGCTTATGGGTCTGGAGAAGGGATTGTGGGTGAAAGTCCAATTGCCCTCCGCATCTTTTTTGAAAAAAGGAAAATCAATAACCCAGGCAAAAGAAAGAGTGCCGTCTTTTTTCTCCTGAGGCGTTCTTAAATCGAACTTCTCGGCTCCGAACTTCTTTATGGCCTCCTGGTAAGTAAAAACGGGGAAAGGTTTCTTGGCTATTTTCCCACCTATTTTGGTTAGGGCATAAATTGTCATCTCCTCAACTATCTTCATTGCCTCTTCCCTACTAACAAAGCTTACCTCCAAATCTATCTGGCTATGCTCATAGCCCCTGTCGGCTCTGGGGTCCTCGTCCCTCAAGCATCTGGCAATTTGGAAATACCTCTCAAACCCGGCAACCATGAGAAGCTGTTTATACTGCTGGGGGCTTTGAGGCAGGGCAAAAAACTTTCCCGGATAAAGACGGCTGGGAACAACAAAGTCGCGTGACCCCTCGGGGGTCGACTTGGTCAGAATCGGCGTTTCGATTTCGATAAAATCCTGAGAAAAAAGATATTCTCTAGCCGCCGCAACGTAAGCCGAGCGCACTTTTATGTTTCTCTGCAGACGAGGTCTCCTTAAATCCAAATAGCGGTATTTAAGCTTAATCTCCTCTCCGATTTCGTAGCCGTCACCATCAACAGGAAATGGAAGCTCTTTGGCCTTGGATATAACTGCAAGTTTTTCAATTTGAACTTCGACCTTTCCGGTTTCCAAGTTGGGATTAACCAAGTCCTTGGGTCTTTCGGAAACTTTACCCTCAACGGCGACTACACTTTCAGCCGAGACTTTGGGAAGGTCCCCACCAACACACTGAACTATCCCGGTTCTATCCCTTAAATCGATAAAGGTAATTTTTCCGTGGTCCCGCAAAGATGCAACCCATCCGAAAAGTTGAACTTTCTGGTCAATCTTTTTAAGTGTATCTTTTGCTAGCGTTCTTTCCATCTTATTAAGTAATTGTATAACTTAACCTTCTTTCCTTAAATACTTGTTTATTTCTCTTCGGGCCTCGGTGGTCACCACAAATTCCAGCCAGTCCGAATTTGGTCCTTTGGGATTTTTTGACTTGAGTATTTCAACAACCTGCCCGCTTTTGAGTTTGTGGTCCAAAGAAACAATTTTACCGTCAACTTTTGCCCCGGAAATAAATCTGCCCAAGTCGGTATGCACCGCGTAGGCAAAATCCACTGGGGTGGCACCCGCCGGCAGATCGTAAACATCACCCTGGGGTGAAAAAACAAAATTTCTGTGCCTTAGAGCATCAAACTTAACCGCTCTTAAAAATTCCTCCGAGTCGGTAAGTTCCTTCTGCCACTCAACCAGTTGCTTGACCCAGGATAACTTTCTGGGTCTTTGAGCCCCCGCTTTTTCCAACAATTCGTCCTTAACTCCGGAGGCTTTCAAGTCTCCATATGCCCAGTGGGCTGCGATTCCGTATTCGGCCTCCTCATGCATCAGAAATGTTCGTATCTGAACTTCAACAATCCGGCCTTCGGGTCCGAAAACTTTGGTATGCAGACAGCGGTAGCCGTTGGGTTTGGGTTGGGCAATAAAATCGGAAATTCCTAGATGGGGAACTGGCTTGTAGGCCGTGTGCACCACCCCCAAAGCGGTATAACACTGGGCAACGGTTCCGACGATTATTCTAAGTGCCACTATATCGTGGACATCCTGGAAGTTTCCGTCTATCTCGGGTCTTTCAAGCTTCTTCCACAAAGAATAAAGATGTTTTTTTCTTCCGTTAACTTCGGCTTTGATATTGTGTTCCATCAGCTTTTTTAATATCTTTTTCTTCATGATGTCTATGTGCTGCTCGGCTTTTTTGAAGAAAGGTTTAGATTTATTCGCTACCCTTTTGTACTCCTCAGGGTAAAGATAAGGAAATGCCAAATCCTCAAGTTCTCCTTTGACCTCACCCATACCGAGTCTTTCCGCCAGGGGAGCATAGATTTCTAAAGTTTCCCGGGCGTTTTCAACTTGTTTTTCTTGGGGCAGAGCATAGAGAGTCTTGAGGTTATGAAGTCTGTCCGCGAGCTTAAGGAGGATGACCCTTAAATCCTGGGCCATAACCAAAAGCATTTTTCTTAAGTTTTCCACGAAAGCGATTTCTTTGCTTCCTTTAAGTCTGAGGGTTGTTACTTTGGTAACCCCGTCAACCAAAAGGGCGACCTCCTCCCCAAACTCGGTAACGATATCCTCTCTTTTGGCGCCCCCGTCCTCTATGGTGTCGTGCAGAAGAGCCGCGATTATCGAGGTTGAGTCCAACTTCCAATCAGCAAGTTTTATCGCAACCTCCAGGGGGTGCGAAACGAAAGAGTCTCCCGTCAATCTTTTTTGGCCGGTATGGGCAAGTTTTGCAAATCTCCAGGCTTTTTGAATTCCAGCAATATCCGCCCCGGGGCTATATTCCTTTATCGCAACAATCAGGGCCTCAAATTTTTTGTCTAACTTTTTTCCAATCATTTCAGCTTAATATCCTTGATCTTTAACTGGAGGCTTGTGCTTCCGTTGAAGGTATTTTCTTCCAAAGCGTAGGCAATATCAATTTTTGCATCCGGAGAAAGGGAAGTGTAAAGTCCTCCCAGCCCGAAGGCAATCGCCTCCAATTTATTCTCCCCCTCCACCAGGGTTAGCTTAAGATGGGTTGAGTCTCGCCCGACCACTCTGGCATCAACTACCCCAACACCCTCGGTCAAAAATACCGGTGCGGGGTTACCCAGCCCGGTCGGTTCAAAAGAATTGACCAGGGCCAAAAGTTTCTGGCCTAAATTCTCAAAGCCTATCTTTAAATCAATCTTTAATCTCTTGGTCAGGATTTCCTCAGTCAAAAGAGGAATCGAAATCTCATCTAATCTTTTTGAAAATTCTTCTATTTTGTCGGTATTTATGGAAAAGCCTGCAGCCATAGGGTGTCCGCCACCCTCTATCAATAAGTCTTCGAGTTTTCTAATTGCCTCAATAATATTAAATCCCGAAATGGAACGGGCCGACGCCTTGGCAATGTCTCCTTTTTTGGAAATAACAATTGCCGGCCGATAGAATTGCTCAACCAGTTTTGCGGCGGCCAGGCCGATGACCCCTTCGTGATAGCTCTCGTGGGCCAAAACGATAACGCCCTTTTTCTTTAGGGTCACCCCCTTGGCGTGCAAGACCACTTCCTCAACTATCCTTTGCCTTTCCAGATTGGTTTTATTCAAAAGTTTGGCTAAGTTAAATGCCCTGTCTTTATTTTTTGTGCAAAGAAGTCTGAGGGAATCAATCGCGTGGGTGAGTCTTCCCATCGCATTTATTCTGGGGGCAATGATAAAGCCCACCTCATAAGGGCCGATTGCATCCTTGACTATCCCCGCCTCCTGATAGAGTGCGTTGAGCCCCAATCTACTACTCCTCCTGAGAGCATCAAGTCCATGTTTGGCAAAGGCGCGGTTGGGTCCAACTAAGGCAAGCTGGTCGGCAATGGTACCAATGGCAACAAGTTCCAACCCTTCATTGGATGGTTTTATTTCCCTGGCCAAAATCCAGGCAACCGCGGATCCAGAAATTTTGGTTGTATGAACCTGAGCGAAGGGTTTGGGTTTTTTCTTTCCCGGTTCGTGATGGTCGGTTATTACAACATCTATCCCCAGGGCTTTTGCAACTTCAATTTTGGCCCCGGCGACAATCCCGTGGTCAACGGTAATAATTAACCCCAAGTTGGGATTTTCTTCCTTAAGTCTTCGGATACTTTTTTCATTTAAACCGTAGCCTTCGGAAAACCTCTCTGGGATATAAGGCAGAACATTCAAACGCAAAGCATGAAGTCTCTCCCACAAAACTGCCGTTCCACAAATACCGTCTGCATCGTAATCCCCATAAACGATGACCAACTCCCCGGTTTTTTGGGCCTTTTTAATTCTTTGTTTGACCTTTTTAACCTGGGATGGGTTAATATCCAAATCCGCAAGGGAGAGTTTTTCGGGATGAGTCGGGTGGAAAAATTCTTTCCTGTCTTTGGGCTTTACTATTCCCCTATTCCCAAGAAGAATTTTTTCTATTTCTTTTAAGTCGAGAGTTTTTTGAGAGGTTTTCCCCAAAATCTCCCATCTTCTAACCTTAATATTCTTGACCATCAAGTTGAAGTATAATGGTATCACGATGAAACTTCATATCAACGAATTTGTTTCCGAAATATTGGACAAATTTGAAAAGAAAGGTTATGAAATTTACATTGTCGGAGGGGCAGTCAGGGATGAATTAACGGGTAGACCCGTTGATGATTGGGATTTCACAACCAATGCAACTCCAGAAGAAATTCAAAAAATCTTTCCGGATGGTTTTTACGACAACATCTTCGGAACGGTAGGAATATCTCACCCTTCAAGCAAAAATCCTTACGAGATAACCACCTTTAGGCGGGAGTACGGTTATTCAGATACCAGACGACCAGATAAAGTCGAATGGGGCAAATCCCTTGAGGAAGACTTGGGACGTCGTGACTTCACCATTAATGCCATGGCAGTCAAAAAAGCAGGCGGGGAATTTGAACTGGTAGATCCATTTAACGGCCAGAAAGATTTAGAAAAAAAGCTCATCCGCGCGGTCGGGGATGCCCACGAGAGATTCTCCGAGGATGCCTTAAGAATGATGCGGGCCATAAGGATAGCTGCAGAACTGGGCTTTAGCGTCGAAGAAAAAACTTTTGACGCCATAAAGAAAAATGCAGGTTTAATCAATAAAATCGCCAAGGAAAGAGTCAAAGAGGAACTTTTCAAAATCCTTGCTTCCCCCCACCCTTACGAAGGGATTGTCGCCTTCAGAGATTCCGGACTGATGCAGGAAATTATCCCCGAACTTGAGAAGTGTTTCGGAGTCGAACAAAAATCACCGGGCAGGCATCATATCTATGATGTCGGAACTCACCTACTTATGTCCCTTCAGTCCTGTAAATCCCAGGACCCAATTGTTAGATTTGCTGTCCTTATCCATGACATCGGCAAACCCCAAACCTTCAAAAAACTCGAAAGCGGGGTCATCACCTTCTATAACCACGAAGTTGTCGGAACCAAAATGGCGGCAAATATCGCGGAGCGGCTCAGACTTTCCAATAAAGAAAGGGGCAAGCTTCTTACCCTTGTTAAGTTTCACCAGTTTACACTGGATGAAAAACAAACCGACTCGGCCGTCAGAAGATTTATCCGAAACGTGGGGCTTGAGAATGTTTCCGATATGCTTGAGCTAAGAATTGCGGATAGACTCGGGGGCGGGGCCAGAGAAACGTCTTGGAGACTTGAGGAATTCAAAAAGCGCCTGGTGGAAGTTCAAAAAGAACCGTTTGCGGTCAGAGATTTAAAAATAGACGGAAATGATGTCATGAAGGAACTCAAACTTCCTCCTGGACCGAAAGTCGGACAAATCTTGGAGAAACTTTTTGAAGAGGTTGTCGAAAAGAAAATTCCAAACGAAAGGAAGGAACTTCTAACAAAGTTGAAAGATATACAAATCTAGTATTATTGACTATCTTCTAATAAGGCTCTATTATTCTCCCCAAATGGCCGTACCAGAAATCTTAGTACCGGATAAAGTAACCATAACTCTTCGTGATCCAGACAGGTCCCTTCTAACGTATAGACCCTCAAGAACAATAATTGATTTGTTGTATATCGCAGGCCCAATCCCTGCAAGCGACCTGAGAACTGCCGAAAGACAAATCCACTCCCTTGTCTACCTTGCACAAGAGTTTGGGGTCATAGACACAGATTATGAATTTTCCATGGGAACCGATACGCACGACTTATTTTCTAGCAATTTGAGCTGGAACTTGAATATGACATCGCTAAAAGACATGTTTCAAATCCTAGATGAAGATGGGCGTTCTTTCAGATTGACGCCTAGGGCCATAGAACTTTTGGAAGCAGTCGGAGGTGTTCAAACAATAGATAGTGAAGATACAATAACGGAGCTTGCATTATTGGCTCAAACCAACAGGCTAATTTTCCTTGCCAACTTTGTATTCGGGAAAAAAGAAGCGAGCCAAATGGTCGAAGATGGGAAAATTACTTCAAGGCAGGCAGACGCCATTCCTTCTATATTTCTACGCCCTATTCTTCGAGAAGATCTGGAGAGGTTAGAAGAAAAATTTAGATCTTCTTAATCTTCCTTGCAGCTCGTCCCAAGTAACAAGTATAGGAACCGCTACAAATGGAGACGAGTAGGTCCCCGAGACAGTTCCGATAAGAAGAGCGATTGCAAACCATTTAACTGTGGTTCCGCCAAGAAGAGTCAGGGCCACCAGCATGAAGATTATGGTAAAGGAATTATTTAGGGATCTGACCATTGTCTCCGTGGTTGCTTTGTTGGCCAGCTCGTAAATGGTTCCTCCGGATTTTTTCTGGGATTCCCTGATTCTGTCGTAGACAACGATTGTATCGTGAACCGAAAAAGAAAGAATCGTTAAGGCCGCGGTTACAAAAAGAAAATCGATCTCCGCCCCGAAGAAATGCCCCAAGAGGGCAAAGCTTCCCAGAAGAACCAGACTGTCATGAAACATTGCCAAAACTGCACTGATTCCGAATTTTAAACTTTTAAATTGGACTGCAATCCAAAGAAGGATCAAAACTGCTGCAATTCCCATCGCGTAAAATGTCTTTTTGACAAGGTCCGGCCCGATTGAAGGCCCGACATTCTCAAATCTTAGCTCTTCCACCTTCATTTCCAGATTCCTTTCGAGGTAGACCACTATGGTACTTTTTCTTAATGAATCCATGGACTCGGTCTTTACCAAATAAGTCTTGTCCGAAGTTTTTTGAATTGAATTTGTCGGCAGCTGGGTTGCCTCAAAAAGTTCTTTGAGTCTTTCTTCTTTGACCTCTGCCTCAAACTTATATTCAACGATGGTTCCTCCCTTAAAATCGATGCCGATATTGAGTCCCCATTTGACGTAGGCGAATAACCCCGCCCCGATAATGGTTGCCGAAATGACAAAGTAGACCAGCCGGTATTTCATCCAATTCATTTTTTCTTCTCCCGAATAAATACTCGCAAAAGATTCCTGGAAACAAATATTCCCGTAAACAGGCTTATCCCAATTCCCACAGCCAGGGTTATGGCAAAGCCCCTGACCGGGCCTGAGGTATGAAGGAACGGCCAATCAAAAGGATTGGCCAATATAAATGCGGTAACCAAAGTTGCGATGTTTGCATCTCGGATTGAATCCCAAGCACGGCCGAAGGAAACCTCCAAAGCATCGGCGATGGGACGCCTTGCCCTCTCTTCTTTAAATCTCTCAAATATCAAAATGTTTGAATCAACTGCCATGCCGACAGACAGAAGAAATCCCGCAATTCCGGGAAGTGTCAGAACAACCGGAATAAATTTATATAAAGCCAGAGTCAAAACCCCGAAAACGACAAGGCCTACATCGGCCACCAAACCCAATCTTCCGTATGCCAAAACCATGAAGGTAACCACCATGACCAGTCCCACAAGCCCCGCCCTAACGCTTTTGGCTACGGACTCTGCTCCAAGTGTGGCCCCAACCGTTCTTTCCTCAACCAGCTTTATCGGGATGGGCAGGGCCCCGGCATTAAGCTGAACCACTAGCTGTCTTGCTTCCTCGAGAGTAAAACTACCGGTAATTTGGGCAGTTCCCCCTGATATTTTTTCCTGGACAACTGGGGCGCTGACCAAAGTATCATCAAGAATTATTGCGACAGGTTTTCCCACATTCTTTTCGGTAATTTTCTCAAATTTGTCTCCTCCTTCTTTGGTAAACTTTAGAGCCACAGTCGGCTTTCCCGTTGTTTGGTCGAATGCCACAGACGCTCGTTCCAAATCCGCCCCGGTTAAGTCAGTTATCGTTAGTTTTCCTGAATCGGTTGCCTCGGGAACCTCCGCAAAAACAAGCTGGGCCACTTTCCCGATTACTGAGGAGGCTGTTTTTGTATCCTGGATTCCTGGAAGTTCAACTATGATTCTGTGTTTTCCCCCGAAAAAAGAAGTCTGAACGTTTGGCTCAGACACACCAAAAAGGTTTACCCTTCGCTCAATTACCTGTTTTAAGGATTCGACCGCATCTTTTACGGCATCGCTCGAAACTTTCGATGTGTCGGCCTCGAAAACCAGGTGGCTTCCTCCGGCCAAATCCAGTCCTAGTACTAAATCAAACTTTTTCTGGATTGAGATTTTGCCTTTTTGGATATTCAAATCCGGCCTGACAAACTTTCTACCAAAAAGAGAGAATTCCCTGGGAAGACTGACAAATCCTGCCAGTAAAAACAGGAAAATGATGAAGATCAGTCGCTTTAAAGGGGCAGATATGCGTGGCATTTCATCCAACAAGCTCTTCTTCGTCTCCGATTATCATGGTGCGGCTGCCCGTGAGTATCCCCAGAAGGAACGGGTCGCGGCGCTTTTTCCTGAATTCGAACTCTTCTTTGCTCATGACCGTATAGTTTATTTCTTTCCCGCGCTTACTCTCCTCCTGCCTTATCAGGGTTGCAAGCTCCGGAAGGACTACCTCTCCGACAACCAAGATATCGACATCCTCTTCTCTTTTCCTGGCCTTGCTCCTGGCGAAGCGGCCGGAAAACATAATGAAACTTATTTTACCGATTTTATTTCTGCCGTCGATTATGGATCTTCCCAAACCTGTGGTTTTTGAAACCAGGGACAAAAGATCTCCGAAAAGCGGGTAGTCCGCGCGAAGCCAGTAGTAAACTCGATTGCCTCTAGGCTCTTTTTTAAGAATCCCAACCGACTCCAATTTTTCAAGTTCCCTTCTGACCGCGTTTATCTCTTCTGTTATCTCCCTGACTATTCCCCTGACGTGATACATTTCACCCAGGTTGGAATAAAAAAGTTCAAGAATTTTAATTCTTACCTTAGAAGTTATGATGTCTGTGAGTTCAGCCATTGACTTTGGGGCAGGAGGAAAAATTGTCTAATAACTTACGTCGTTTCCGGCAGGTACAACCTCTATCCAAATCGGACCTCGGACAAAAGATATCTCGCGTCCGGACCCATCCAAGAACTTCGTTCTCGCGGTTCTTGCGTCTTTCTTCCAGGTCACTTCAATTACAACCCCGTTTTGAAAGATCAGAGCCTTACCGGTACCTGTTGTTGTATAGAACATATGTCCGTTTCTGTCAACTGGACCCTTCTCTTTGGCGAAAAGAACAACCACATTTTTAGCGGAAAGCTGCTCTTTGAACGCCAAATCCGTATGTTCCTTGCCTGCGTTAAATCTTAAGTATTTGTTGTTTGCCGAGTCGTATTTCCAAGTTACATCGTAGTCGGATTTTCCGTCCCAGAAACCGAAGGAGATTTCGCTTGCAGTTGGACTCTGGGCTTTGTCGTCTGCAAATTTCCAAGAAACAAAATCTTCATCCCAGGCAACGCCTTTTTTGTCCTTGGCCCCCAGACCTCTTTTTTGGGCCTCCTCGTAGGCTGCATCCGTTGAGGCCATCATGGTATGCTCCGTGGCAACCTCGTGGTCAAGCCTTTCGTAGTTTCTCCAGAATACCGGAAATCCTGCATCATAGGTTGTATCGAAATCGTTTCCCCGAGGATACCTCCAACCCATGGACTCCAAGGTCTCAAGCGCCCTAACCTCTTTTACTGTGTCACCCGAGCCGGAATAGTTGTTGGCACCTCCAACGTGCATAAAAATGGGTTTGTCCCCGTACTCTGCCGCATAATCTAGAAAGTAAATTCTTGCGCTTCTGACCGGGGCAACCTCAACATCCTCGGCAGCCACCCCACAGTAGAATATTCCCAAAAATCTTGTAATTCCTCCCTCGGCCACTATTTCATAAACAACATCTGCCTTGGAAAGGCCTGATGGGGGTCGGGATTCGGAATGGTTTTCAATCATAATGGTCAAGGGGCGTCTGCCTTCCCAAATTTCTTTCTCTATTTTGGTAAACTTGTTGCCATTTATCGGGCAAGCCTCGGTTTTGGGAAGATTGATATTTATCTTGGAACGGCCTTTTTGGACATCTCCGGAAGTCAGTTCCCCCGGACCCTTTTTAAGAAAAGAGAACATGGCCAGGGATACTCCCGTGGATAAAAGATAAAGCCCGATAAAGGTCAGGGCTAGAGTGGTGCTCTTGGTTGCCAAAAGTTTAACGATTTTTTGTTTTAAACTTTCCATTAATTACCTTTTTGTGCTTTGCTTAAAGCTTTTTTCTCATCATCCGAAAGCTCGAATTCGCTTTTGCCGTTACTCACGGCTTTGATATAAACCCGCGTGCGTTCTCTGGTATGAAGGCCCGTAATTACGACCCCCGTATCCTTACCATCAAGTACTGCCAGAGAGAAACTGTGGTCTCCTCCGATTTCCTTAAATGGATTAAAGCGCACAAGTCCAACTTTTTGGACATGCTTCGTTCCTTCTTCTTTTATAAGGGCGACCTGCCTATTAAGCTCGGCTATCGCTTGGGTATCCTGTCCCTGTTCCTTTAAAATTCTATCCAGAATTTTTATCAGGTCAGCATCTCTGACTCCCTTGGTTAGCCGCCTAAAAAAGCTTAAAAATAAAAAAAGAACTACTGAAATGGCTCCGAGCCAAATCCCCAAGCCCAGTAATATTAAATTTTGTTCGGACATCAGAAACTTAAATGTACTATTGGGTAACAGCGGTACCCGCTTGAACTCAAACATTGTTGCATCTTGAAAAAGTCGTGTCAAGGTAGTATTGATGGTGATAGGTTTAAATAAATGGCAAAAAGAAGAACCAGAAAACAAAAAGAAGAAGCAAGGCATTCCTTTGCCCTCAGTTGGTCTCCCGAAGCTAAAAAAGACCATTCCGAGCTTGATGTCAAGGGGCATTTGAAAAACGAGGCTGGAAGGTCTTTGGGGCAAGCCTCAACCACAAAAAGTGCCGATTTATTGGCGAAAGAGACCTCATTAGCTTCAATCAAGCGTGATATCCTAAAAAGTATATTTTTGGCCAGCCTCATTCTGGGGACTGAGCTCGTGCTATACTTAGCTTGGCTTTAAAGCTGCTCTGGGAAGGGAGGTGATTTTTAAAATGATGTACTGTGTAAAATGTCGCGCTAAAAGAGAAGGTAAGAATGCTCAAGGTGTTACGATGAAAAACGGCAAGAAAGCAACCAAGGCCGTTTGTGAAGTTTGCGGTACGACAATGTTCAAGATTGGAGGGTAACCTTTATCTTGAAACTAATGCAAAAGGGCGTTCGACGAGTCAGTCGAATTCCCTTTTGTTTTTTTCAGACAAAAGGAATTAACTCTCAAGAATGATAGTTACAGGTCCGTCTAAGAGGGTCTCAATTTCCATATAGTCCCCAAAGCTCCCAGTTTCCACTCTCATTCCCATTTCCTCAAGTTTGGTCACAAAGTATTCATAAATATCTTTTGCTTCTTTGGGATCTGCCGCATTTATGAAAGAGGGCCTGTTTCCCCCGGAGGTATCCGCAATTAGGGTAAACTGGGAAACTACCAAGGTTTTTCCATCCACATCTTTTAAGGATAGATTCATCTTTTCATCCGGATCGGCCATTATTCGGAGTTTGGCAAGCTTCTGGGCCAAAATCTCGGCGTCTTTTCTGGTGTCGCCTTTTTTAACTCCAACAAGCACAAATAGCCCTTTATCAATCTTGCCGACTACCCTTTCGGTGTTTTTGACTTTGACGGAGGCTTTTTTGACTCTTTGGATTACCAGGCGCATATATGGAAATTATAGCAAAGAAGAAGCCCACCTTTAGGGTGGGCTTGCTTCATGCTCTGGAGGCTAGTAAGCCAGGTTCTGTTTTTAGACGATCATCCATCTAACGCCCTCAAACTTCGGGTCTCGGGAAGGTTACCTATTAGCGACCCATTCGGAGGTTGCAGCGGGGAGGATTGCCCCTTTTCACTCGTACCTGCCTACCTTTAGGGTAAACCGGCCGACATAGTTTCTGTGGCTCTGACTAGCGCTTGCGCGTGTCACCTTGCGGCGACCACCCGACCTTCAGCTGCCTGGACTTTCCTCTGTATTCATAAATGAACACAGCGATCATCCTTCCTCCAGAGTGAGAGTATTATACCCCTAAAAAGGGCATTTTTCAATCTTTTACGAGGTACTGCCTGCCTAATACCTGAAGCGTAATAACCACGGGAACCGAGATAACTACCCCGATAATTCCTGCCAGCCTAAGACCTATTGCCAGGGCAATCAGGGTAATAATCGGGGAAACCCCGACCGACTTCTCCATTACCTTGGGTACAAAAATATAATTTTCCAGCTGCTGGATTAGAAATGCCAGGGCGGCTGTCGCCAGGGCCATTAAGGGGGAGATACTCAGTCCAATAAGAACGGCCGGAACCGCTGCAATAATCGGTCCCAGATAAGGAATTATTTCAAAAAGCCCGGCCAAAAGAGCCAAAGGCAGGGCAAAAGGAATTCCCAGAAGTGCCAGTCCCACATAGGTTGATACTCCCACCAGGGCCATGAGGATAAGCTCTCCCCTGGCCCAGCCTCCCAGACGTGTTTCCAATAAATCGATAAGCTTCCCTGCTTTGTGTTTTTTCTCTTCTCCGAAGAAAAATCCGAGGTGGTCATCCAGTTTTTCCCTGACCAAGAGAAGATAGAAAGCAAAAATTAAAACTGCAAAAACATCAAAAATATTCGTGAACACCGAAACCCCTACCTTGACAACTTGGCCGGGAATATTCCCCAGTTGGGAGATTAGCTGGCCCACAATCTGTTCGCTAATTATTCTGTTTATGCCCAAATTATCGAAATACTTAGGTAAATTATTGCCAAAACTCGTGGTTTGGGAAACCAAAGGAGGAATAATGCCTGCGATTATTGCGCCCAGTACCCCAAAGAACAAAAGATAAGCCAGAAATACCGATATCCCTCTGGGAATCCTCCACCTGGAAAGCTTGGTTACCAGGGGGTTTAAAATCGCCATGATAAGAAGGGCGATAAAAAGCTGCAAAATGATGTCCCGGATTAAGTAAAGAAACCACAGGGAAATCAGGAAAAGGACCGTAAATATTACCGTTCGGTGGGAAATCTCAACTTTTTTGAGCATCGGCGTTAGAATACCATTTTTTGACCAATTTTTCCACACTTTCCTGCCACTTTGGCCCGGTTATGTCAAACCAATTTATCCTTTTGTCTTTCTTAAACCAGGTAATCTGGCGCTTGGCATACTTTTTCTCCTCGCTTTTCCACTCCGAAACTGCTTTCTCTTTAGTCTCCGTTCCCTCAAAATACCCTTTCCATTGCCGGTAACCCAAAGAGCTCATCGCCTGGTCTTTCCAATCCAAGCCTCTTTCCAAAAGTTTCCTTATCTCCTCTTCAACTCCCTTTTGCACCCGCTCCTCCACCCGTGCCTCAATTTTTTTGAAAAGGTATTCTTTGGGCGCAGAAAGGCCGATAAAAAGAGTCCGGAACTTAAAATCAAAAAGCCTTTTTTCCCTACCTCCCTTTAGCCTCCAAAGGGAAACTTCAATTGCCCTGATCAGCCTTCTCGGGTTTTTTCTGTCGGAGACATTCAAAGAGGCTGCCTTGACTGTATCCTGCTGGGCCAGAATCTCAAAAAGCTCATCCGTGGTCTTTTGGGAAAGGTTTTTCCTTAAATGCTTATTTTGGGGCACAACTACCGTTGGAATTCCGTCAACAATCCCTTTGATATAAAGCCCTGTTCCCCCGACCAAAATAGGCAGTTTGCCTGCCTTTAAGATATCCTCAATAACCGGCTTGGAAAAGCGGGCATAGTTGGCCACGCTAAATTCCTGGTTAGGCTCAATAAGGTCGTATCCCCAGATTTTGATAGCGTCGAGTTCATAATAGCCTGAATTCTTAATACCCGAGGCTTTATATTCGGCTCCCTTGGGCAAATCTTTGCCGGTGCCAACATCCATGCTTTTATAAACCTGGCGGGAGTCGGCCGATACAATCTCGCCTTTGTATTTTTGGGCCAGTTCAAGAGCAAGAGCAGTCTTGCCCGCCCCTGTTGGGCCGCATATTACAAGAAGTTTATGCATATTTAGCTTGAGGCAGAGGAATACTTAGTCAAGGCAAAATTCCAGTAACGAAGGGCAAGAAAAAGGGAGACAACACCCAAAACGAACGAAACGACTATGCCCCCGGGGCTTACCAATCCCATGAGAGCCTTGGCCGGCAAGGTTATCATTATCCCGACCGGAATCAGATAGGTCAAAAGGCCCTTTAAGGGCTCCCTATAAATATCTATTGGAAAACGTCCCAAATTGGTTAAGTCCCGATAAATCATAATCGTGTGGTCGATTTCCAGGGTGATTATCCCCAAAGAAAGAACGGCAATGTGGAATGCAGTCGCAATCACCAAGCCATTGATAAGTAGGAAAAGATAAAGGAGAACCTGGACAGTTGTGGGATTTAAGGACCTCCCCAGAAAGTAAATCGCAAGAATAAGGGGCGGAATGGTCATAAAGTCCAGAATGTCGGCGCCCCCCATGAGCGACCTGAAAAGCGCATTTACGGGTTTGGTTAAGACTAAGTCAAAACTTCCCGAGACCACCAGGGGCCTAAAGCGGTAAACCTCCCGGTAGAGAAACTGGGTGACAACGTCGATGAGGTTAAATGTCAGGAAGAAAAAGAGGGTCTGGTTAAGGTTATAGCCCGCAAGGGTATTGGTTCCCTTAAGCAGAAAAATGATAAAGACCAAGAAAAATCCAAACCTCAGAAGCTTTCCGAACATAAATACCGAAGCTCCGAGCCGGTTCGCAAGCATGCTGATAAAGGCGTTTTTGCTCATTAGCCACCAGATTTTAAAATATTTAGACATAAGATTTTACCTTCCCTCGGCAGCATATCTTCTGATACCTTTATTCCAAACAAGGTTAAGACAAAGCAACAAAACCAGGGCCCAAAAAGCAGAAATCATTATTCCCCCCCAAGCTTGGGTACCGGCGATTTTTCCCAAATAAACCTGTAGAGGAAAAAAGAGCAAGTAGGGAAAAGGTAAAAAATATAAAACTTTTTGGAAAGCCGCAGGAAAGATATCCAAGGGGAAAACCCCTCCGGAAAGAAACTCTGTGATTATGACGACAAAAAGAAATTGGGCCGCCCACCCGTTTTCTGGCATCCAGAAAGCAACTATGTTTACCAGAAAAAGAAGGGCAAAGAAAAGAACAACCGCAATAACCAGTGAGGTCGCGAAGGCCAATAAAGCCGAGGGGTCCGTCTGAATGAAAAATGGAGGTTTTAAGATTATAAAAAGAATCAAAGTTTCTATTGCCGCAAATCCCAAATTTAAGGCCTTGCTGGAAATATCCCTGGAAAACCAATACTTAAAATAACTGACTGGCTTTAAAAGAAAATTGGTCAAATCCCCCCTCGAGATTTCTCCAGCCACATCAACCGTCCTGGCTGATAAGACAATGGCTTTAAGAATGAGTATTCCGAAAACGTAGGTCAAAATTTTCTCCTTGTTGTAGCCAAAAACCACTCTTGTCGGATCGGAGAAAACAGAGCTCCAAAGAAAAAATACCAGAAAAATCTGCATGACATTTCTTACCCTCCACATAATGAAGTTCAGCCTGTAAGCGAATTCCTGGGCAAAGGAGATTTTAAAAATCTGTATGTATTTTCCCAACATTAGTGTTTTTTGCGGGACATCTCTCCACGAAAAACTTTTCTGATGACATCCTCGATGGGTATCTCTTCGATGGTTAGATCCGCAACCGGAAAGTTCTGGAGAAGCTCCGCCGCCGCAACGGCAACCGCTTCCCGGGGCACGGAGAGGACAACCTCCGGAAAAGCAATCTTTTTGACTTTGCCTATCTGCTCAATCCTTTTGATATCATCCTCGTGGGTCAGTGAAACCTTGATTATTTTCTCCTTGGCAAAACGCGAAACGAGCTCCTCCAGGGCCCCGTCAAAAAGGATTCTGCCCTCATCAATAACAATTACCCTTCTGGCCAAATCGATTAAATCATTCATGTTGTGGGAAGTAAGAAGAATGCTCGCCTGGTACCTTTTGTTGTATTCGTAGATAAAATCCCTCATCTTCTGCTGGGCAATAAGGTCAAGCCCAATGGTGGGCTCGTCCAAGAAAAGCACTTTGGGCCTATGTATCAAGGCCGCGATAAGCTCCAGCCTCATTCTCTGACCCAAGGAAAGCCTTCTGACCTGAATATTCAGAAGCTTTTTAACATTTAGAAGAGTTGAGAGCTCTTCGAGACTCTCCTCATATTCCCTTTTGGGAATCTCGTATATGGCCCGGTTTAGTTCCAGGGTTTCGATTGCCGGTAAATCCCACCACAGTTGATTTTTCTGCCCCATGACCAGAGAAATCTGTTTCAAAAATTCAGGCTTTCTGTCCCAGGGATCAAAACCCAAAACCTGGGTAAAGCCAGCTGTAGGAAAAAGTAAACCCGATAATATTTTTAGGGTTGTGGTTTTGCCTGCTCCGTTGGGACCGATAAAACCGACCAACTCTCCAGGTTGAATGTTAAAAGAAATACCCCTTAGGGCCCTTACTTGTTTTTTCTTGGGAGAGATAATCCCCTCGATGGCACCGCTTAGTCCGGGTTTTTTCTCGGTCACCTCGTAGTTTCTAACCAAATGGTCGACAATTATAGCCTTGTCCATATGCCAAAGTATAACACGCTTGAATCTAAAAAATTATCTGGAGACTTGTCTTTTAAGGGCTTTGCCCGGGGTGAAACGCGGAGAACGATGGGCCTTGATTGTAACCATTTTGTCTGTCTTGGGTATCTTGACTGTTTTTCCCTTCATGGAGATGACCCTGAATGTTCCGAAGCCTGAAAGAACTACCTTTTCTCCTTTGGAAAGGACTCTGCCTACCTCGCTTAGGAAAACCTCGACCGCCTCATTGGCGGCCCTTTTGGTTAAATGGGCCTTTCTTGAGACCAAATCGATTAAATCTCTTTTCGTCATGACGAGCCAAGAATAACGAAAGATTGGGAAAAAGTCAAGTTTTCAAAATCCGTAAACGGAAAGAGGGACATCTCCTATTCTGACTCTGGGAAGTTCCAGTCTTTGTTTTTTGCAAAGGGTGGAACCGGGCCTGGTCGAAAAAGCCAGTTTATAGCCGAGCTTATCCAGATACGTTTTGGCCCAGTCACTGACTAGTCCATAGGTATAGGCAAAGACCTTGGGGGAATTTAGACTCCGCTCGGCAAGCTGGTTATCGGCAGTTCCTATCTCAAACTCGATTTTTTCTTTGGTCGTCTGCATATTCTTGTGGGACCAGGTGTGGTTTGCATAAAGTACCGACGAGGAAGAAGCTAAGGCTATCTCGTTCCAACTTAAGTAGCCCGGGTTATCCATCAGTCCCGTCGGAACAAAGACCGTAGCTTTAATCCCCAGTTCATTAAGAACTGGAAGGGCATTTCTATAAAAATCGTCGTAGCCGTCATCGAAGGTTAAGAGGACGGACTTTTTGGGAAGAACTCTGGCCTCATCGAAAAAGGCAATCAAATCCTCCATCCCCAAAACGCCGTAGCCTCTGTCCTTCAAATACCGCATTTGAGACTTGAAAGTTTCGGTATCTACGCTCAATGCGGTCTGGTTTTTCTCCTGGGCCAAGGTTTTATCCTGAATGTGGTGATACATGAGGGTAGGCAGGGTCACACAAGGACCATACAAAGCATTCATTTCGGCAAAGGTTAAGGGTTTGGGAGTCGGGGTTGGGGTGGGAGCGGTTTTATATTTTTCGGCCAGCCCTTCCGGAGAAATAACTAGTAGCCCTAAACCCTTTATTTTGGGTGAAATCAAAACAACCAAAATCAAAAAAAGGGTGACTAAAAGAAGAAATGGCAGGAATTGTTTCTTTTTCACTTTACTTGGCGGCCGTTGTATCGGTTGCTCTGATTTCCCTGATGACCGTGACTTTTATTTGCCCCGCGTATTCGGCTTCCTTTTCAAGTCTCTTGGCAATATCGTGGGCAATCACCGTTATTTTATCATCGTCAACCTCGTCGGGGTTAACAACCACCCTGACATCCCGTCCAGCTTGGAAGGCCATGGCTGAATCCACCCCGGGGAAAGATGATGCGATTTCCTCAATCTTACTCATCCTTTTGACGTATTCTTCGTGGGGTTCGTATCTTGCACCCGGACGAGAACCTGAAATTGCATCCGCAGTCCAAACCATCACCGATTCAATTGAAGAAAACGGTTTATCTTCATGGTGCTCGGCTACACAATTGACAACCTCCTTGGGAATTGCGAATCTTTTAAGGGTATTCACTCCGGCCTCAACGTGGGTGCCTTCTTCTTCGGTTACGACTTTGCCAATGTCGTGGAGTAGACACCCCAAGCGGACAATATCAACATTTGCACCCAGCTCGGTGGCAATGGCGATACCGATTTTTGTTTCCTCAATGGTGTGGAGTCCCAAGTTTTGGCCATACGAGGTTCTGAATTTGTAGCGGCCGATAAGTTTGATAAGTTCCACCGGAAGATTGTAGACTCCGCATTCCTGGGCAATCTTTCTACCTTCCTCCAAAAGCACATCCTCCATTTCACCTTTGACCTGCCTGACCACCTCTTCAATTCGGGAAGGCTGGATTCTGGCATCCTTGATTAGCCGCTCCAGGGCTCTGCGGGCAATTTCGCGTCTTATAGCATCAAACGAAGAAAGTCTGATTTCTGCTCCTTCGTCGATCTCAATCTCAACTCCGGTCTCCTTTTCAAATGTTCTGATGTTTCTTCCCCCGGCTCCGATTATTCGGCCTTTAACATCTTCGTTGGGAACAGGAACGGAAGAGACTGTGTATTCGGCAACATAGGTCGTGGCCCCGTGCTTCATGGCATCGGCCAGAATCTCGCTAGCTTTTTCCTGAGCTTCTTCGCGAACTCTTTCCTCCGCACTTTTTATCTTTTTGGCAATTTCAGCTGTAAGCTCTTTTTGGACTTCTTCAAGAAGAATCTTTTGGGCCTCGTCTTTGGTCATGCCGGAAGATTTAGAAAGCCGCAGGATAAGCTCTTCTTCCCTTTCTTTGAGAGATTTCTCCTTTTTTTCCAGGGCTTCTCTTTGTTTTCTTAAATCCTCAACCAATACCTTGATATCGTCAGATGTAGTCATATTTATTTTATTTTGGAGAAAAAGAAACTAACCCTTAGGCCTTTTTGGCTGTAAGGGTTGAAGAAGCCAAACTCAGAGTTTGAACTTTCATTGTTTCTTCGACTCCGATAATTATTTTACCTTTTTTCGATAATTTTTTCAATCGTCTCCCAACCAAAGCCTTTTCTGCCCAAAAACTGCGTCATTTTTCTTCTGGCCTCAAGCCTGGGCAGTTTTTCCCAACGGTAGGCCTTCTTTGCCAAAAGTTCTCCGGCGGCTTTTGCCTCATCAATCTTAATCTCAGATAAAGTTTCTTCGATTGTTTCCCTATCCACCCCTTTTTGCCTCAATTCCTGGCTTAGAACCCTTTTCCCTCTGGGTTTAAAAGCAATTCTTTGTTCCACCCACCATTTGGAAAATTTCTTGTCATCCAAAAACTCCAGATGCTTCAATCGATTAAACAGGTCCTGGTGGAGACTTTCGTGTATCCTTTTCCTTTTGAACCAGTCGCGGACTTCTTTTTCGCTTCTGGGCCTGAAAGTAGCAAATCTTAAAAGCTTATCGGATATCTTTTGGAATTCAGCTTTTTTGACTATCTCGGCAATTTTCTCATCGGGTAGTTCCTGTTCAACTTTTAAGCCTAACTTCAGATAATTCTCCAAATCCAAACCGAAGCCAAACTTTCCGTCCAAGTAAATATTTACTCTCTTTTGATTTTTCTGGGGCTTTATCGCGGTAATTGTGGGCACGAAATCTTATTCTTCTTTTTCTTCTCCCAATTCTTTAGGAACCTTTTTGCCGGAAGCAACCATCTCGCGAATCTTTTTGTCCAGTTCTTCCGCAAACTTGGCGTGTTCCTCGATATAAGCTTTGGCTCCTTCTCTCCCTTGGGCCAAAGGTTTACCGTCAAAATTGAAAAAGGATCCACTTTTGGTCATGAGACCAAGTTCAACCGCGACATCCAAAAGTCCTCCCGCTCTTGAAATTCCCTCTTTCTCCATAATGTCGAACTCGGCAACCCTCAAAGGTGGGGCAACTTTATTCTTGACAACCCTGGCTCTGTGGCGGGAACCAATCACCATTTCTCCGTCCTTGAGAACCTCAATTCTTCTTAGGTCGATTCGAACAGATGAATAGAACTTAAGAGCGAGTCCTCCCGGAGTAGTTTCCGGATTGCCAAACATGACTCCTATTTTTAGTCTTAGTTGGTTTGTAAAAATAAGAACCGTTTTGGACTTGGAAATTGCACCGGTTAGTTTTCTCAAGGCCTGGCTCATAAGGCGGGCTTGCATGCCCATGACGGCATCTCCCATCTCTCCTTCTAGCTCAGCCCTGGGAACCAAGGCCGCAACCGAATCAACAACGATAACGTCCACGGCTCCTGAGCGGATTAGGGTTTCGGTAATTTCCAAGGCCTGCTCTCCCGTATCCGGCTGGCTCATCAAAAGATTATCCAAATCAACCCCGATAATCTCAGCCCTTTGGGGATCAAGTGCATGTTCGGCATCAACAAAAGCTACCTGTCCGCCTCTTTTTTGGGCCTCGGCAATAACCGATAAAGCTAGGGTAGTTTTTCCAGAAGCCTCAGGGCCGTAGACCTCGGTTATTCTTCCTCGGGGCAAGCCCCCGACACCGAGGGCAAGGTCGAGTGCTATCGAACCGGTCGGAATGCTTTGGACTTTGAGTTGGGCGTCGGTTCTTTCTCCCAACTTCATAATCGAACCGCGGCCGTACTGCTTTTCAATCTGGTCCATGGCCAGACGAATTGCCTGAAGTTTTGCTGAACTTCCTTCGTGAGGTTTTGTTTCTTGAAGTTCTTTCTTTTTCTTAGCCACTGCGTTTTTCTTTTAACATACCGTCTGCTAAAATACAAGGACTTTCGGGGAGTAGTTTAACGGTAGAATGCGTGGCTGGGGGTCATGCGGCCCGGGTTCAATTCCCGGCTCCCCGACTTAAGCAACCCTCTCTTTAAGGGCTATGTAGAAGCGCTGAAGATAATCCTCTGCTTTTGCCCAATGGTGTTCTCCGAATCCCCTTTCGGCTAAATTCCTCTCGATGTTGGCAAGGACCATAAGGTGGGCCGCTTTAGCTGCCTGGAAAAGGGAAATTCTGTAAACCTCGGCATAAAGTTTTTTGGCGGTTTCCTCTGCATCTCCAACACTCTCGATTCCTTCTTTATCAGCTACATCATTCCAAAACTTAACCTGGAGGGAAGCAACGATTGATGGTTCAAAGGCAAGTTTAAGTTCCCCCTTAATCAGTCTATAGAAACTTTTGAGTTTTTTAATTGCCCTTTCCCAATTCTGCCCATTGTCTTGTTCTAAAAATGCCTCCAGAAAATATTTGGCTGCGTCTTTAGCCAAGTCTTTGGAGAGTCCATATTGCTTTATCAAATGCTGTATTGCGTAGTCTCGAAGTCTAGTACCGTGGGGAATTTTTCTTAGCCTCCACCAGGCAAGCTCTAAGTGGGCAACAACTTCCGGGTCGAAAGCTAAATGTTCAACGTTGTCGTTTCCTCCGAATCTTCTTCTTCGTCTCGAATAATCTAAAATCGCTTCTCTAAGCTTCTCGGGAGTAAAGTCGGGAAGATGGTCCGAATCCCAATAATACTCTGCATAAGCCATTTGCCAAGGCAGAAGTCCGCTTGTTCTTTGCTCTCCTGAAGTCCTTATGAATAAATCGACATAAGGATAAGGTTGATCGTTGGTATCAAGATAAGAGGCAAACAATTTCTCATCTACCTTATCGGAAGGGATTTTCTCGTCGATTATTTTCTTTACGGCTCTTAGTAATTCGTCTCTTCCTCCATAATCCAGAGCCAAATTTAATATGTGTCCCGAATATTTCCTAGTCGATTCTTCTACTTTACTTATGGTTCTGGAAATATCTTCGGGAAATCTGTCCTTCCGGCCTAGATGAACAAGCCTTACCTTTTCCTTGTGGGCTTCCTTTTCGAATTCCCTAAGGCCGATTCTCAATAAATTAAAAATGGCATCAATTTCTTTCTTGCTTCTTTCCCAATTTTCAGTGGAAAATGCCCAGATGGTGAAAGTGTGAATTCCTAGTTGCCTAGCGGATCTGGCTAGTTTCCGTACAGCTTGATACCCAGCTTTGTGGCCCTCACTCGCAGCCAGCCCTCTTGCTCTCGCCCATCTTCTATTGCCATCAAGGATAATGGCTATGTGGTCTGGAACCTTTGTGCCTCTGGGGAGGGCAAGCTCATTATCTGCAGACATGGTCAAAATTATAGCACAGGCTAGCTTTCTCTAGAAATCACAAAGTCTGCAAGATCTTCCAATAATTTTTGCTGCTTTTCGAATCCTGTAATTTTTGAAGCGTATCTTTTGCACTTTATTACCATCTTATTGGCAAGATTCTCAGAATAAGTAAGAGCTCCCGTTGAAACCATAATTTTTCTAATCTGCTCCGCCTGCTTATCACCTAGATCTTTTGCGCCATACCATCTTTGCAAATATTTTCTTTGCTCACCCAAGGACAATTCAAGGCTTTTAGCGTAAAGAAAGGTTTTCTTTCCTTCACGAATATCCGATAAATTGCTTTTGCCCGTTCTTTCAGTTGAGCCAAAAACGCCCAATACGTCATCTGCAAGCTGAAAGGCAATTCCAAGCGGAATTCCGTACTTTTCGATTGCGGAGAGTTGTCCTTTGTCTGCTCCAGTCAAAATCGCACCTACGGTTAAGGGCATCACAATTGTATAATAAGCAGTTTTATAAGTACGCACCTTTAGGATATCGTTCCAAGTTACCGTTTTTTTGAAATCATAATCTATATCCAGAAGCTGCCCGTAAGCGGTTTTTAATAAAAATTCGTCGAGCTTCTTTACGGCCTCCAATGTCTTTTCTTTAGAAAAACTAGATGAGAGAAGAAGTTCATAGGCTAGAAATGCGCCAACGTCGCCTATTATTATTGCCTTTGAATTTCCGTAGTGTTCACCCCGCATCTTGGCGTAGATTGCATGGACCGTTGGCTTTCCACGTCTTTTGCTGTCTTTGTCAATAATGTCGTCATGGATAAGTAGAAAATTATGGAAAAGCTCAATACCACAGGAAATTGGAAGAATTGCTTTGATATTTTTTCCCCCACAGGCTTTGTAACCTAAAACAGTTAGGGCTCCCCTAACCTTTTTCCCTCCTTTTGAATAGTCCTGAAAAACCTGAAGGATATCTGCTAAATCAGGGTCAATTTTCTTGGCTAAAGCTTTCTTTTTTTTGAAAAATGAATCAAGAAATTTAACCGCTTCTTGGGAGTAAGCCTTAAGGTATTCTTTGGCAATCATTTAACGCTTTGGAGACTGTTTTGCGCGTCTGGCTTTTCCACCGGTTCCAACCATTCTTCGCTGTCTAATTCTGGAATCTCGGGTTAATAGGCCGGCTTTTTTAAGAGAAGCTCGGAATTTTTCTTTTCCGGCCTTGGAAAAAGCTCTTGAGACCCCGTGTACCAAAGCTTCAAGTTGGGCGTTTTTCCCGCCTCCTGTAACCCTGGCTGTAAAATAGTACTTTCCCGTTGCTTCGGTTAATTCGAGCGGTCTTCTTAGAATAATTTTATCTACTTCTCTCGGGAAATATTTCTCAGCAGGAATATCGTTGACCAAATTTTCACCTTTCCCCGCAAAAAGCCTTATTCTGGCGGATGCGGACTTTCTTTTTCCTACTGCGTATGTATATGTTTTCTTGACCATATTATTTTTCTTCTACAAACTTTGCCTCGTAAGGATTTTTGTCGCCTACTATAACATTGAATCTTGCCATTCTTGCCTTTTTGAGACGGTTTGTGGGAAGCATTCCCGAAACCGCATGCTCGACTATTCTTTCCGGATGTTCTTTAAGCATCCGTTCAAAAGAAATCTCCTTAAAACCCCCGGGGTAGCCCGAATGACTTCTATAAACTTTTTGCTGCGGCTTTTTACCCGTAAGCTTTACTTTTTCGGCATTAAGAACAACCACAAAGTCTCCGGAATCCATATGGGCCGAATATGAGGCTTTGTGTTTGCCCATTAAAAGTCTGGCAATCTGGCTGGCCATTCTGCCCAAAACCTGGCCATCGGCGTCAACCAGGTGCCACTGCCTTTTAATCTCTTTATTTGTTGGCTGATATGTTTTCATAATTTATTTTGTTTTTGACTTCGATACTGCTTTTTTGGTTTTGCTTGTTTTCTTTTCTTCCTTTTTTGTCTTTTCCTCTTTTTTCGGCTCGTCTATGACAATCTTCTCGACCCATTCAAGAATAACTATTTCTGCGGCATCGCCCCGTCTGGGGGGAAGTAAAATAATTCTTGTAAAACCTCCTGTCCTTTTGGTAAAAGCAGGAGCAACCTTTGAAAAAAGAATGTCGGTTATCTCTCTGTCGTTACCTAGGGCGGCTAATATTCTCCTTCTTGAGGCAACCGAACCCTCTTTTCCCAAAACGACAAGTTTTTCTGCCAGGGGGACTATCGCCTTGGCTTTAGCTTTGGTGGTAACTATTTTTCCATTTAAAACCAGAGCCCTAATTAATGATCTAAATAGAGCCACACGAGACTTTCTCCCGCGGGAGAGGTGACGGCCGAAAACTTTCTTTCTCATTTATTCCTTCCCAAACTCCACTCCTTTTTGGCCTAGAGCCGCTTGAATTATCTTTATCGACTTTTCTCCCAAGTTTCTGACCTTGACCAAATCTTCTTTCTTGGCGGAAACCAGCTGCTCAACCGTCTCGTAGCCTGCCTTAATCAGGGCATTTGCAACACGAGTTGGAAGTCCGATTTCCTCAACCGAAAGCTTGCCAACCGCTCCTAACGTATCTTCCGTTTTTACCTCTTCTTTCTTGGCTGCCTTTTTGGGTGCAACCACTTGGGTAAAATAGGAAACCAGAATTTTGGCGGCTGTTAAAACTGCTTCTTTGGGAGTAATGGTCCCGTCGGTCCAAACCTCAAGAATAAGCTTGTCGTAGTTTGTGAGTCGTCCAACCCGAGTTTCCTCGACTTTGTAGTTGACTCTTTTGGTGGGCGAAAAAGATGCGTCCAAAGGAATAAGTCCGATTTGACCAGTTGCCCGCTCTTCGGCGGGTGAATATCCGGCTCCGGATTCTATTTCCATGTCGGCTTCAAGTTTGGAACCTTTATTCAAGGTTGCCAAAACCATTTCCGAATTTGAGATTTTTACTGTTCCCGGAACTTTAATGTCTTTGGCTCTAACCTCACCTGCCGCTTTGACAGAGAGAGTGGCCTTAACCGGCTTTTCCCCTGAATATGAAAATCTGACCTTTTTAAGATTGAGTAAAAACTCAACCACATCTTCTTTCATCCCCTTAAGGGTAGAAAATTGGTGTTTTACTCCTGAAATTTTGACCGTAGTGATGGCGGCACCTGGAAGCGATGTCAAAAGAACCCTTCTTAAGCTATTCCCCAGTGTGTCTCCATAACCATGTTCCAAAGGAGAAATTACGAATTTTGCGTAATCACCTTTGGTTTCTTCTTGTTTTATTTCAAACATTGGTTCATTCATCAATAATCACCTCCTTTTATCTTGAGTAATACTCAACAATGTCCTGTACTGAAATAGGCTCAAGTATGTCCTCTATTTTGGGAAGTCGCTCAACAATTCCCACTGCGGCTTTTCTTTTTAACCAACCAGGAATTTTTTTGTCCTTTTCCCCCAAAGCCTCTTTGATGGCCGGAATTCCCAAAGCTTGCGTGGTAAGACCAATTGTCTCTCCTGGTCTGACCTGATATGAAGGAATGTTAACCTTCTTGGCGTTTATCAAAACGTGCCTGTGGGAAACCAGCTGTCTGGCTGCCGGCCGGGTTGGCGCAAAGCCCAATCTATATACCACATTATCCAGCCTTCTTTCAAGTAAGGATAGCAGCGTTTCTCCGGTGTTGCCTTTGGTTTTGAGGGCCTGGTTAACGTATTTTCTGAATTGTCGCTCTAAAACTCCGTAAAGCCTTTTTACTTTCTGTTTTTCCCTCAGCTGTCTGCCGTACTGGGAAGGACCCCGGGCGCCTTTTGGCCCGTGAACTCCGGGAGGAACTGCCAAGCGGGTAAGTTTTGCCCCTTTGCCAAAAAGGTCAAAGCCTTCCCGTCTTGATAATCTGTCTTTTGGTCCTGTATATCTTGCCATAATCTTTACACTCTCCTTTTCTTTTTCGGTCTTGGTCCGTTGTGGGGAATAGGCGTCATATCGGCAATCAAGGAAATCCTTAGGCCTTGGGCTCTGATGGCTCTTAAGGCGGCATCTCTTCCTGGGCCTGGGCCTTTGACATAGACTTCGACTTCCTTAAGCCCGCGCTCGTCCTTGGCTTTTTTGATAACTTTTTCGACAGCGGTGGTTGCGGCAAACGGGGTTGCCTTTCTGGTTCCCTTAAATCCGGCTGAACCGGATGAACCCCAAGCAATAACGGCCCCGGTCTCATCGGTTACGGTCACCAAGGAGTTATTGAATGAGGCTGAGATATAAATTCTTCCTGTTTCAACCGATTTTTGTGCCATATTAGTAGATTATTTTTTCTCCTCCTCTTGGTTCCCCTTCATCTGGGTCAATATCTCTTTTTTGAATGCTCCGACTGTCTTTCTTTTACCCCTTTTGGTACGGGCATTGGTGCGGGTTCGCTGACCTCTGGCGGGAAGGTTCTTTGAGTGTCTTGAGCCCCGAAAGCTGCCAATGGCTTGAAGTCTGGCAATATTTCCCTTTACTGCCCTTGCCAGGTCACCCTCGATGGGGTATTCCTCAATTTTGGCATTGATCTTTGCCACCTCATCTGCCTTAAGCTCTGATATTCGTTTGGCAGCATCAATTTTTAGAGCTTGAAGTATTTTCTTGGACAACGACCAACCTATCCCCCTTAGTCTTGTGAGGGCGAAGTCTACTTTCCAGTTGTCTTGAAGTTCGATTCCGGCTATTCGTGCCATATTATCCCTGTCTTTGCTTGTGCCTGGGGTTTTTGCAGATTACATATAAAACCCCTTTGCGTTTAACAATTTTGCAGTCTTTACAGCGTTTTTCTAACGATGAACTAACTTTCATATTAATATTTGTATACTATCCTGCCCCTTTCGGTATCGTAGGGCGTCATTTCAACTTTTACCTTGTCTCCGGGGAAAATCCTGATGTAATTTCTCCTGAGTCTCCCCTTCAGGCTAGCTAAAATTACTTTCCCGTCCGCAAATTCCACCCGAAACATGGTGTTGGGCAAAGCCTGGGTAACCGTTCCGTCAATAAAAGTGGACTTAGTCTCCATAATTGGTTCCCATAAAAATTAGCCTGTCAAAACGAAATGACCGTGCGAATTTATAGCCACGGTCTCCTCGTAAAGCGCTGCTATTTTACCATCACGCATGGAAATTGTCCACCCATCGGAGGCTATCTCGACCTCGGGAGAGCCTTGGGCATACATAACCTCAATGGCCAAGACCATTCCCGGGGCAATTTCCGGACTCTCCTGCCTTTTTCCCAAAGTAAAACAGGGTATTTGCGGGCCCTCGTGAAGCTCTCTGCCCACACCATGCCCCACTAAAGCCTTAATAGGAGAGTAACCTTCGGCCTTAATGGTATCTTCTATTGCCTGGGATATATCGTAAATCCTGTTTCCAGCCTTGGCCTGGTCAATAGCCTTTTCCAAGGCTCCCTTACCGGTTTTAAGGAACTTTTTGGCCGTCTCATCGACCCCCAGACCGACGCTAAATGAGGTGTCGGTATGAAATCCTTTATAAAAAAGGCCCACATCCACGCTGACCACGTCTTTTTCTTTAAAAACAATCTCTGCCTTGGGAATTCCGTGCACCAAGCCTTCATTTACATTGATACAGGTGGCCCAGGAGTATCCCGGAACCATGGCGAAGGATGGTTTTGCGCCTTCTTCTTTGATAAGTTTCTGGGCAAGTTCTTCTATTTCGGAAGCTCTGACCCCGACTTTTACCGCTTTAAGAAGCCCTTTTTTAACCCTACCTAGTTTCTTGCCCCCTTCCTTCATGATTTCGATGTCGGAAGCGCTCTTGACAAAAATCTTGTCCATCCTTTAGGCTCCTCCCTCCACAATTTCTTGTAAATCCGCAAAAATTACGTCGATGGGGCGTTCCCCGTTGACCTTTTTTAGAATTCCTTCCTTCTCCAATTGCGAAACTAAAGGTGCGGTTACTTCCTGGTATTTATCCAGCCTGACCTTGATTGCGTCAGGCTTATCATCTTCCCTTTGAATCAGATTTTCCTGATTTACCTCAGGGAGGGGCGGGGCGGTTACCAGGTTATAGATTTTACCCGTGGTTTTATCCATCCTTCTTGCGGAAAGCCGCCTGACAGATTCCTCCTGGCTTATCTCCAGTAAAATTGCGTGGTCTATTTTGGAACCTTTTGACTCCAGCCAGCCTTTCAGGTTTTCATACTGCACAACCGATCTAGGGTATCCGTCCAGAAGCATGTTTTGGCCGGATGGGGCATTTTTCTCCAGAAAGTCCTTAACCAGCCCAAGCATCTCCTCATCAGGGATAAGTTCTCCTCTGTTGATTCGCTCGCCCACATCGGGCTTGGTTTTGGAAAGTTCCCTCAAGAAATTCCCCGATTCGAAGTAGAAAAGTCCGAATTTTTCGGATAGGAGTTTGGCCTGGGTTCCTTTTCCTGAGCCTTGGGGTCCTAAAATTAGGATATTCATCTTGTGAAAGTTTCGTACTTCCTCATTACCAACTGGGATTCAAGCTCCCGGATGACCTCCAGAACAACCGAAACCACAATCAAGATTCCCGTTCCTCCGATGGCCAAATTGGCAACCCCCACGAAGTTTTGGAAAAAGGATGGCAGAATTGCGATCAGGCCCAAAAATATAGCACCCACCAGGGTAATTCGATTAAGAACGTGGGACAGATAGAGGGTGGTTGCGCTTCCCGGCCTTATCCCGGGAACAAAGCCTCCGTTTTTCTGCAGATTTTCTGAAATCTTCTCCGGATTGAAAACTACGGCCGTATAGAAATAGGTGAAGCCCACAACCATCAAGAAATAGAATACGTTGTAAAAAAGAGATTGGGGATTAAAAGCGTTGGCGATGGTACCCGCCAAATTGGCCAGGTTGGGGTTTCCCACCCCGGTTAGAAACTGACTGATAACGGAAGGGAGTAAAACCAACGACACCGCGAAAATGATGGGAATCACTCCTGCCTGGTTAAGCCGCAGGGGCAAATAGGTTGCAAAAAGAGGGGATGAGCGGCCGGCCCGCCTGGCATAGCTTATGGGAATTCGCCTGACCGCCTCATTCATAAAAACGATAAGCCCGACGATGACTACCGCCAGACCGACAAAAACAATCATTTTTAAAATGTCCTGGGACTGAATAACGCTCACCGTTTGACCCAGGGTAATTGGCAGCCGGGCAATGATTCCGGCGAAGATCAGAATCGAAATTCCGTTGGAAAACCCGTATTCGGAAATTAACTCTCCCAACCAGACCGAAAATACCGTTCCCGCCGTCATGGTTAGGATTAAGGAGACCAAAGCCAGAGGGCCCATGGTTGTCAGTATTCCCTGGGAACGAAGCAGAGAATACATGGCAAATCCCTGAAAGGCTGCCAAGGGAATTGTCAGAAACCGGGTATATTGATTTATTTTTTCCTGGCCGTATTCGCCTTCTTTTTGCAACTCTTCCAAAGACGGAACCACATAGGTTAAAAGCTGCAGGATGATGGAGGCGTTGATGTAGGGGTTAAGACCCAGGGCCATAATCGAGAAGTTGGCCAGGGTTCCTCCCGAAAAAACATCCAAAAGGGAAAGGAGGGGACTGCCCAAAAAGAGCGCCTGGAGGCTCGCCCTGTCGATTCCCGAGGCCGGAATGTGGGCCACAGCCCTGAAAACCAAGATGATTAAGGCTGTGATTAATATCTTTTTTCTGGTTTCGGGTGAGCTTAAGGCTTTTGAGAAAAAGTGGGCAATTGCCGTTAGCATAATTTATTCTGAACTGACCTTACCGCCTGCTTTTTCGATCTTTTTTGCGGCCGAGCCCGATATGGGAACCTCGATCGTCAATTTCTTTTTGATATCTCCGTCTCCCAAAATCTTAACGCCAGCGATAGCGGCATCCTCACTTTTAACTATACCTTCTTTGACCAGTAAATCTAAAGAAACTTTGGAGCCGGCCGGAAGCAAATTTAGATATTCCAGCTTAACGATGACTGGCTTGGGGTGGGGTCTATTTTTGTCCTTGCCTCGCTGCAGCGGAAGCTTCTTGATTAAGGACTTTTTCATTTTCATTCCTTCAAACAAAATGCCAATATGGGACCTGGACTTTTGTCCTTTTTGACCACGTCCCACCGTGTGGCCGCCTTTGCCGCTGCCGATGCCTCGGCCCACTCTTTTTTGTCTTCTTTCAACAATTTTGGGTAAAGAGATTGCCATATTAACCTTCCTTTTCCTTTGCTTTGGCGATTTGGGAAATAGTCTCTAGGGCTTTTAGGGTTGCGTAGACGTTGGAAATTTTATTCTTGGTTCCCAAAATTTTTGCCGATGCGTCCCTGACCCCTGCCGCCTCCAAAACTACCCTGGCCGGGCCTCCGGCAATAAGCCCTGATCCGGGGGGGGCCGGTCTTATCAAAATCTTGGCTGCCGAGAATTTTTCCAGGACTGAATAGGGGACTGTCGTTCCCCTTAAAGAGACGGTCACAAGCCTTCTTTTGGCGGCGACTACGGCCTTGGAAATTGCACTCCTGACATCCTTTGCTTTAGAAAGTCCCACCCCCACCTTGCCCTTTTTATCCCCAACCACGACCAGGGCTGAAAAGCGGATTTGATTTCCACCCTTGGTCTTTTTGGAAATTCTATTTATCTGGACAACCGTCTCCTCGTATTCTTTGGGCTGTCCATAAGGCTGTCGTCCGTATTGAAAATTGTTTCTCATAATCTTTAAAACTCCAAACCTCCCTTTCTTGCACCTTCGGCCAAAGCCTTAACCTGCCCGTGATATTTATATCCGCTTCTCTCAAAGACTACTTTTTTGATCTTGGCCTTTTTGGCTTTACCCGCCAGGCTTTCTCCTACCAGGGAAGCTTTCTCGGTCTTGGTTTTGGCTGCCTTTTGGACTGATTTTTCGGCGCTTGATGCAAAGGCCAAAGTCTTGCCTTTGGCGTCATCGATTATCTGGGCATAGATGAACTTATTTGACCTAAAAACCGAGAGCCTGGGTAAAGATTGCGAATTTGCTATCTTTGCCCTCACCCTTCTTTGTCTTTGCAAAAATCTTTTTCTTTTGATTTCCATATTACGCGGGTGCTCCTACCGTTTTAGCGGCTTTACCTGCTTTTCTTCTTATGACTTCGTCTTTGTATTTTATTCCTTTTCCTTTGTATGGCTCGGGAGGTCTGACTTTTCTGATGTTGGCCGAAATCTGACCGACCAGCTCTTTATCGGCTCCCTCAACGGTGATGAAAGTTTTTTCTACTTTAAAACTAATTCCCTCGGGTGCCTCAATATTTATCGGGTGTGAATAACCGACTGTCAAAACCAGGGTATTGCCCTGGACTTCGGCTCGATAGCCCGTACCGACCAATTCCAGCTCCTTGGTCCAGCCTTTTGTAACTCCATCAATCATACTGGAAATTATTGAACGTACTGTCCCCCAGACGGCCATTGCCGCTTTGGTTTTGCCTTTGGTGGATACCAAGACGTTTCCGTCCTTAACCTCGGTTACAGCGAGTCTGGAGAACTTCTTTGACAAAGTTCCCTTAGGCCCGGTAACGTCCACTTTGGTTCCCGAAATTTCAACAGTGACACCCTCGGGTATTGGAATTGGTTGTTTGCCTATTTTGCTCATGGTCTTTAGCGTAACAGCTTTCGCTATAAAATTTCTGCGATGACTTCCCCACCTAAATTTGCCTTGATTGCCTCGCCTGAGAGCATAATCCCTTTGGGTGTGGTCAAAAGATATCTTGACGGTCCCCTTTTCTTGCCTACATCGTTGGCCCCCATATAGATTCGAAGGCCGGGTCTTGAGATAAGCTTGATATTTAGAAGAACCGGTTTTTTGCTTTTGATTGCCAAGGTAACATTCAAGACTCCCTTTTTCTCTTCAACTTCGGCCAAATAGCCTGCTTTCTTAAGAGCCAGGGCGGTTTCCTTGATTAGCTTTGTTGAGGCCACACTGACCTCCTTTTTGCCTGCCATAGCGGCGTTACCTATCCTTATCAAAAAATCGCCAATCGGATAATTTGTCATATTTACCAGCTAGCCTTTCTAACTCCCGGGATTTCGCCCTTGAGGGCGTGTTCCCTGAAACAAAGTCTGCAAAGACCGAATTTTCTCATATAACCCCGGCTTCTGCCACACAAACGGCAGCGGCTGTGGTATCTGGTTTTATATTTCAGTTTTTTTAGTTCTCTGACTTCTTTGGCGGTTGTTGACATATTTTTTTATCCTTCCTTTTCAAAAGGCATCCCCAAAAGCTCCAAGAGCTTTAAGCCTTTTTCGGGACTACCGGCATTTGTCGTAATTGTAATTGCCAATCCCTTCGGGGTTGTTGCCTTGGTAACGTCTACCTCCGGAAAGACGGTATGTTCAGAAAATCCGAGTGTGTAATTTCCGTATTTGTCGAAACTTTTTCTTGAAACTCCCCTAAAGTCCCTGAGCCTCGGCAAAACTATCGAAAAGAGTTTGTCCAAAAAATCATACATTCTGACACCCCTCAGGGTGACCGCCAGTCCGACCGGCATTCCGGCTCTGATGCCAAAGGTTGCGATGGAAACTTTAGCTGCCCTGATGGATGGCTTTTGTCCGGAAATTGCCGCCAGGTCGCGGGACAAAGATTCTTTAAGTTCCTTACTTTTCGAAATTTCCCCGATTCCCATATTGACGGTAACCTTTAAAACTTTGGGTATCGCCATTTTGTTTTTTATTTCAAATTCCTCAGCAAGAATTCCTTTTATTTCTTTTTGGTATTTTTCTTTTAATCTGGGTGTCATTTGGTATCTATTTCCTTTCCGCATTTCCTGCAAACCCTTACTTTCTCTTTTTCCATAACCCTAAAGCCTACTCTGGTAACCTTTTTGCACTTGGGACAAAGAAGGGCAATCTTGGAAAAGGCGAAGGGTCTCGGAATATCATAAATTCCTCCTTTTTGGCCCTGGGAGCCTTTGACGTGCTTTTTGTAAATATTCAGGCCCGGAATAATCATCAGATTATTTTTGTGGTCGATGGATTCGATTTTCCCTTCCCGGCCTTTGTCTTTGCCCGTGGTTATTTTGACTGTATCTCCGACTTTAAATTTAATCATATGGATAATAAGCGGATTACCGCTTAGACTACCTCCCTAGCCAACGAGGCTATCTTGTTGTAGCCTGCTTCTTTGACTTCTCTGGCAACGGGGCCCAAAATTCTGGTTCCTCTGGGTAGCCCCTGTTTGTCGATAACCACTCCGGCGTTGTCGTCAAACCGGACGTAGCTGCCGTCTTGGCGGCCAACTTCTTTTTTGGTTCTAACTACTAAAACTCGAACCTTCTCATGGTCGGCCACAACACCGGCGGGGTCAGCCCCTTTAACCACGCACAGGATTACATCCCCCAGCGTGGCTTTCTTGCCGATCTTGGGAGAGATTCCGATAACCATCAGTCTTTTGGCTCCTGAATTATCGGCGGGCTTTAATATACTTCTGAATTGAATCATTTCTTGCCTTTCTTATCGGTAACTTCCAAAATTTTCCACTTTTTGAGTTTGCTATATGGCTTTGAGGCCACAAATTTGACCGTTTGGCCTTCAGAAACTCCTATTTCGTCGTGGACGTGATATTTCTTAATCCTCTTGAAACGCTTTTTATAAACCGGGTGGATGACAACCTTCTCCACGGCAACGGTTGCCGTTTTTGGCATTTTTACCGAAACTACTCGGCCTACAAAGATTTTCATTTTGTTTCCTCCTTGGTTTCTACCTGGGTTAACTCTTTTTCTCTTATAATCGTCAAAAGCTGGGCAATTTCTTTTTTCAAATTGGCTACCTTTTTGACATTCTTTTCCTCACCTGAGACGATTTTGACTCGGCTCTTGGCCAATTCCAACTTTTTCTCTTTGACTTTACTCGTCAGATCTTTTGCCTCGCTTTTTCTTAGATCAACCAGTTCGCGCCTCTTCATATACCCTCCTTACGAATCATTTTTGTTGCAAAAGGCAATTTTGCCGACGCTCTTTCAAAACCTATCTTCACAAATTCATCGTTAGCTCCTGCAACCTCAAAAAGAATTCTGCCCGGCTTAACCACGGCAACATACTTTGAAACGTCTCCCTTGCCTCCACCCATTCTTTTGCCTGCTGCCCTTGAGCTTACTGGTTTATCAGGAAAAACCCTGACCCAAACGCGGCCACCTTTTTTGAGGTTATGGGTAATCGTTCGTCTGGCTGCCTCGATTTGGTTTGCCGCGAGCCAGCCTCGACCCAATGATTTTAGTCCATATTCCCCAAAAGAAAGGGTTGAACCGCGGGTGGCGTTCCCCTGCCTTCTGCCTCTAAAATCCTTTGCGTATTTTCTTTTCTTTGGTTGTAACATGTTTTTACTGCGAAGCAGCAAGCTCCGCTTATTCTTCCTCTTTTTTGTGAATCCAAACTTTAACCCCCACGTAGCCGCGCTTCAGGAGCGCGGGTATTTGGGCATAATCGATATTTTCTCGCAACGTCTGGGAAGGAACCGAGCCCTCCTGGAACTTTTCTACCCTGGAAATTTCTGCTCCGCCGATTCTGCCTCCCAAAACAACTTTGACTCCTAAGGCTCCGGCTGCCATGACTCTTTCTATGGTTTTGGTAATTACCCTGCGGTGGGGCATCCTTCTTTCCAGCTCTCCTGCAATTCTGGTGGCAACCAGATGGGCCGAAAGTTCGGGATTTTTAACCTCATTTACCCGCAAATCAATCTTCATATCCTTAATTTTTTCTTTTCTGACCTCACTAACAATTCCCAGGATGAATTTTTTGATATCCTCAATCCCCGTTCCTCCTCGACCAATGACAACTCCGGGCCTGGAGACCGTCATGATAATGACCATGCTTTTGGGAAGTCTTTCAATCTCCACGGACGTAATTCCGGCAAGTTTCAGCCTATCCATCAGAGCCCGCCTTATCTTTATGTCTTCGACCAGATAATCTTTGTAGATTTTGTCGGCAAACCAACGCGACTTCCAAGGGATAAACTCCCCGACTCTTATTCCGATTGGATTAATTTTTTGTCCCATTTATTTTTCCTCTTTTTTTACTTCTATTTCTTCTTTTTCTTTTTTGACTTCCTTGGGCTCTTCTTTTGTTTCAAGAATAACGCGGATATGGCTCATTCGCCTGATAAAAGGGTGCCACCTTCCCCTGGAAACCGGTCTGCCCCGTTTGAGACTTGGTCCCTCGCTGATCCTTATCTCCTTAAAGGTTAAAGATTCTTCGCTGACTCCCTTGACCCGGGCATTGGCAACGGCAGATTTTATGACCTTGACCAAAGGCTCCGAGGCTTTCTTTCCCGAAAAAGGCAAAACGTCAATCGCCCTTATGGGGGTAAGTTTTTTGGCCAAGGAGGCCAAAGGCCTTATTTTCTTGGGCGAAACTAGCAAAAATTTCTGTTCGGAAATAAAGTCCATATGTTTTTTTACGTCTTCTCCAAAATTCTCTTAACTATTTCTCCGTGACCTCTAAAGGTTCTGGTTGGGGCAAATTCTCCCAGGCGGTGTCCGACCATGTCCTCGGTCACAAAAACATCCAGAAAAATTCTGCCGTTGTGGACCTGGAAGTACTTTCCCACAAATTCAGGGGGGAGTTGGGAATTCCTAGCCCAGGTTTTTATCGGGCTTTCCTTGGTCCCCAAGCCTGCCGCAACCTTTTTTATCAGGTTGGCGTCGATGTATGGTCCTTTTTTAGCGGATCTTGCCATGTTTTCCAAGTCTCCTTCCTTGAATTATCAATTTATCCGAATACTTTCTTCTCTTTCTGGTCTTGCCTACCGCCGGCTTGCCCCAGGGAGTCTTTTGGTATTTAAGTCCGATATGGCTTCTGCCTTCTCCTCCTCCGTGCGGGTGGGCGTTAGGATGCATGGCAACTCCTCTGACGGTCGGCCTTCTGCCCATTCTTCTAGCCCTGCCTGCAATTCCCAACCTTTCGGTTTTGAACTCAACTCTACCCAGCTGTCCGATTGTGGCCAGACAAGTGGGGATAAATCTTCGAATTTCTCCAGAAGGCAGCTTGACCAAAACCCACTTTTCTTCTTTACCCTGAAGAACGGCGGTTGTACCTGCTGATTTTACCATTTGTCCGCCCTTTCCGGGTTTTATCTCGAGATTATGAATCTGGGTCCCTGCCGGAATCTTATCCAAAGGCAGAGCATTACCGACCTCGATGGGGGCCGCATCCGAGGCAACCACCCTGGCCCCGACGATAAGTCCACTGGGAGCTAAAATATAGCGTCTTTCCCCGTCCTCATATATTAGCTTGGCAACCTCAACGTTTCGATTGGGGTCGTATTCTAATTCCTCGACTCTGGCCCAAACCTCTTTTTTGTCGCGCTTAAAATCAATCTCCCGCAGGAATCTTTTTTGCCTTCCTCCCTGGTGTCGAACCGTGACTTTGCCTTTGCTTCTGCCTGAATTCTTAGGAAGAATTCTTTTTAGTTTCATTTTTTCTTGCCTTTCTTTTCCTCGAACAAATCTATTTTTTCATCCCCTTTAAGAGAGACAACTACCTTTTTTCCGGCCTTAATCTCCTGCATTTTGCCCCTGGCGTTTCTTTTGCTTCCGCCTTTGTAGTTCATGGTACTGACTCCGGTGACATGAACCTCAAAAACCCTTTCGATTTCGGATTTTATTTCGCCTTTCTTGAAAGAAGGCAAAACCCAAAAGCTGTAGTGTCCTTTTTTAGCCTCAGCCAAACTTTTTTCTGTCAAAACCGGTGTTAATTTCATTTCTTGGTCTCCTTTTTAGCCTTCTTGGCAACAAAAATTTCTTTGTCAAAAACAATAGCTCCACCAAAAAAGATATCGTAGGCATTAATGTCTTTATAAGGTAAAATCCTGACCTCCTTAAAGTTGCGAAAAATCTTCTTGGCCCCTAGATTACCCTCAGACAAAACAAGAGTTACCTTCTTTGTCTTGGTCTCGGCAAGAACCTTTTCTATGAGTTTGTTGGCTTCCTTGGTCTTTTTAAGGCTTCCCAGTCCGTCTGCTGAAACTACCTGGCCCTCTTTAACCTTAAGGGAAACAGCAACTGCCAGAGCTTTTCTTTTTAACGCCAAGGGAAGCTCCAATACCCTTTTGACCCCTCTTGGTCCGTGGGCAACTCCTCCGCCTACAAAGATGGGGGCCGAACGGCTTCCGTGCCTGGCTCCACCGGTTCCTTTTTGCTTGTAAAGCTTTTTCTTGGTTCGAAGAACCTCGGCTCTGGTTTTGGCCTTTGCCAAACCAGGGTGCTGCCTATCCTCATAGACGCGGATTGCCTGGGCCAATAGTGCCAGATTTTCCTTCTCTTCAAAGGTTTTAGGAAGAGTAACTGAGGAAAGTTTAGTTCCTCTGGCTGAATACGAATTAACCTTGAGCATTTGTTTCCTCCTTAGGAGCCTCGGGGGTAGGAGCGGGTACTTCTCCCTCTTTGACCTCACCTACCGGCTCTCCTTCAACAACCTGAGCCTGAACTTCCTGTATTCCTTCAAGCTTTCCCGCACTAAGCTTTTTGACAATCAAAAGTCCTCCGGTAACTCCCGGAACGGGACCTGATATCTCAACCTCGTTGGTTTCGGGATTTACCGAAACTATCTGAAGATTTTTCAAAGTGACCCTCTCTCCACCCATTCTTCCTGCCATTTTCTTTCCTTTCAAAACTCTTCCCGGAGTGGTTGTTTGCCCGATTGAACCGGGAGCGCGTTCGCGGTCTGATTGCCCATGGGTTCTGGGACCTCCCGCAAAGTGCCAGCGCTTGACCACCCCTGCAAAACCTTTTCCTTTGGAAGTACCCGTAACTTGAATAATGTCTCCGACTTTGAAGATTTCTGAAGCCGAAACTATGTCTCCAACTTTAAAAGTAGGCTCGTTTTCAAGCCTAATTTCCCGCAAAAAACGCGGGGCTTTTTGTTCTTTGATTACCCCGCGTAAATGGCCTTGCATTGGGCGGGTTACGTTTTTGATTCTTTTCTCTCCGAAACCAAGCTGGACAGCCCAATATCCGTCCTTGTCTTCCTTCTTTATCTGCGTTACCACGCACGGACCGGCCACAACTTTGGTTACGGGAACCCTTCTTCCCTCGACAAAGGTTTGGCTCATTTTTACTTTTTTCCCTAAAATCGAATCAAGCATATTATTTGAGCACTAAAAAAGGCGCCCGGAGGCGCCCCAATCGGCACATCCTGAAACTAACCTAGTGGTCTTAGACTAGACAAACCACTTTCATGTAACGAGGCAAATTATATCAAATGAAGCTATCCCGTGCAAGAGAGGAACTTACATCTTTATCTCTATGGAGACTCCGGCCGGAAGGTCGAGGTTTGAAAGAGAGTCGATTGTTCTCTCTGATGGGTCAATGATGTCTATCAGTCTTTTGTGAACCAATATTTCGAAGTGTTCCTGAGCGTCTTTGTCCGTAAAAGGGGACTCTTTTACGCTCATCATTGTTCTTTTGGTGGGAAGAGGAATGGGGCCAACTATCTTTGCACCGGTTGCCAGGGCTGTATCCAATATCTTAGCCGCCGCCTCATCTATGACACGGTGGTCGTAAGATTTTAACTTGACGCGAAGTCGTCCTGTTGGCATTTTTTCCGGTTAAGGTGCGAGATTGTTTAAGCTATGACTTTGGTGATGACTCCAGCACCAACTGTAGAGCCACCTTCACGAATTGCGAATCTAGAGCCTTCTTCCATGGCAACTGGCTGAATCAGCTTTACTTTCATCTTGGCGCTGTCCCCAGGCATAACCATTTCTATTCCTTCAGGAAGCGTTACATCACCTGTTACATCTGCTGTTCTGACAAAGAACTGAGGCTTGTAACCCGTAAAGAACGGGGTGTGGCGTCCGCCTTCCTCTTTGCTCAAGATATAAACCTCGGCTTCAAATTCGGTGTGGGGAGTAATTGAGCCTGTCTTGGCGATAACTTGGCCTCTTTCGACCTGGTCTTTTTCAACTCCTCGAAGCAGAAGCCCGACGTTGTCTCCTGCTTGGGCAAAGTCCAGGGTTTTTCTGAACATTTCAACTCCGGTAACAACCGTCTTTTGGGTGTCTTTGAGTCCAACAATCTCAATTTCTTCGTTGGAGTTTAGTTTTCCTCTTTCAACCCTACCTGTTACAACTGTTCCTCGGCCCTTGATTGCGAAAACATCCTCAACTGGCATCAGGAAAGGCTTTTCCGTATCTCTGACCGGGTCGGGAATGTACTCATCAACTGCCTTCATAAGTTCCATTATTTGTTTTTCAGCCTCGGCATCGCCTTCCAGGGCCTTAAGGGCACTACCCTTAATTATGGGGACTTCATCTCCCGGATATTCGTATTTTTTCAGAAGCTCCCTAACATCCGCCTCGACCAAGTCAATAATTTCGGGGTCATCAACTGTATCTACCTTGTTAAGAAAAACCACAATTGCGGGAACGTTAACCTGCCTGGCCAAAATGACGTGCTCTCGGGTTTGAGGCATGGGACCATCTGCGGCGGAAATGACCAGGATTGCTCCGTCCATCTGGGCCGCACCGGTGATCATGTTTTTGATGTAGTCTTGGTGTCCGGGAGCGTCGATGTGAGCGTAGTGTCTTTTTTCAGTCTCGTATTCGATGTGGGAGATATTGATCGTAACTCCTCTTTCTTTTTCCTCAGGAGCTGCGTCAATTTCGTCGAACTTAAGAGGTTTGGTTGAGTTGCCCGGCTGCTTGGATAAAACTGCAGTAATGGCCGCGGTGAGCGTGGTTTTTCCGTGGTCAACGTGACCAATGGTACCAACGTTTACGTGCGGTTTGGTTCTTTCAAATTTTTTTCTTGCTTCAGCTGCCATATTGTTATTTTAGAATAAATTAACCTCTTTTACAAACAGAAAAGGGCATATAAGCCCTTACGATAGGCGTATTATAGATAGGCACGAATGCTCGTGTCAAGAGGCAGTCGTCGGATGAGCCTTGGCAACGATTGCCTCGGCAATGTTCTTGGGAACTTCTTCGTAGTGGGATGGCTCCATATAAAAGCTGGCTCTGCCCTGGGAAATCGAGCGCAACTTGGTGGCATATCCGGCCAGCTCAGCCAACGGGGCCATGGCGTTAATTACGGTCATTAACCCCTTTTTCTCGGTTCCTAAGATTTGGGCACGTTTACTGGAAAGGTCCCCGATGACATCTCCCATAAACTCCTCCGGGGTTGAGACTTCAACCTTCATGATAGGCTCCAAAAGAATCATGTCGGCCCTTCTGGTGGCGTCCTCAACCGCCATTGAACCTGCAATTTTAAAGGCAATCTCGGATGAGTCCACCTCGTGGAAAGAGCCGTCGTAAACTGCAACAAACATATCAACCATCGGGAACCCCGCCAAAATTCCGTTTTCCAGCTTTTCCTTGACTCCCTTTTCAATGGCCGGAATATACTCCGAGGGGATTGCTCCTCCTTTGATTTCGCTTTTGAATTCAAAGCCTTCACCTCTACCCCTTGGCTCAACCCGAATCAAACAGTGACCGTATTGACCCCGGCCTCCGGTTTGGCGGATGTATTTGCCTTCCCCTTCGGCAATCTTTTTGACGGTTTCCTTGTAAGCAACCTGGGGTGCCCCGGTTTTGGCCTCAACACTGAATTCCCTCTTCATCCTATCCACCAAGACCTCAAGCTGGAGTTCTCCCATCCCAGAAATGATGGTTTGTCCAGTTTCGAAGTTGGATTTTATCTTAAAGGTCGGGTCCTCATCCGAAAGCTTGGAAAGGGCCATTCCCATTTTTTCCTGGTCGCTTTTGGTGGCCGGCTCAATTGCCAAAGAAATAACCGGCTCGGGGAAACTGATGGATTCGAGTAAGATTTGGTGTCCCGGATCACAGAGGGTATCTCCAGTGGTAGTGTCTTTGATGCCCACCGCAGCCACGATTTCTCCGGCAAAGGCGTTGTCGATAAGCTCTCTTTGGTCGGCGTGCAGAAGAACCAGCTTGCCGATTCGCTCTGAAAGCTGTCTGGTTGCATTATAGACAACCTGGCCTGCCGAAAGCTTGCCGGAATAAATCCTTAAATAAACCAGCCTTCCCACGTGCGGGTCGGTCGTCACCTTAAAAGCCAAAGCGGAGAATGGAGCTTCGTTCTTTCTTTCCCTGACGGTCTTTTCTCCTGTTTTTGGGTCCATTCCCTCAACGGAAGGCATATCCAAAGGCGATGGAAGATACTCAACTACTCCGGTTAAAAGAAGCTGAACCTCAACGGTTCTGTTGTCTCCCCCAAAAATCGGGAAGAATTTGCCGGCAATGACTCCCTTTCTGATTGCCCTTTTAAGTTCAATTTCGGTTGGTTCCTGGCCCTCAAGATACTTAGACAGCGCTTCATCGTCATATTCGGAGACTTTTTCTATCAGTTCCTTCCTATACTTTTTGACATCCTCGAGTATTTCGGCTGGTATTTCTTCTTCGGAGAGTTTGTTGTCCTCAACCGCTTTATAGGCCAGGGCCTTCATGGAAATTAGATCAACTACTCCCCTGTGGGCATGTTCAAGGCCAATGGGGTAGGTGACCGGGGCGGCATTTGCTCCAAGCCTCTCGTGGATGGATTTGATTGAGCCTTCGAAATCGGCACCGATAAGGTTCAGCTTATTAAGAACACAAATTCTGGGGACGTTATATTTGTCCGCCTGTCTCCAGACTGTTTCGGACTGGCTCTCGACCCCGGTTCTACCGTCAAAAACCATGACTGCCCCGTCCAAAACCCGCAGGGACCTTTCAACCTCGGCCGTAAAGTCGATGTGTCCCGGGGTATCGATGATGTTTACTCGGTAGTGCCCGTTTTCTATGGCTGAGGCGGTTTGTAAGTCCCAAAAGGTTGTAATTGCAGCGGAGACGATGGTAATTCCACGTTCCCTTTCCTGGGCCATCCAGTCGGTAACGGTTGTTCCATCATCAACCGAGCCTTGTTTATATGTCTTTCCCGTTTCGAAAAGAACTCTCTCCGTGGTTGTGGTTTTGCCGGCGTCAATGTGGGCGATAATTCCAATATTTCGGATTTTTTCCAACGGAACCTCACGGTCTTTGGTGACCGTCATGACCATTGCGGATTTTTTCTTGGAAACTTCACCTGCCATATCTTAATTATCGCACAAAAAACCTAAAGCTTATCCTTATTCTTGGAAGGCTTTGGATTTTCCCAAAGCTTACCACCTAAAGTGGGCAAAGGCGCGGTTGGCCTCAGCTATTCTTTCTACATCCTGTCTTTTCTTGACAGCCGATCCTTCACCTTTTTGGGCATCCATTATTTCGGCTGCGATTTTTTCGGCATACGACTTAAACTCTGAGTTTGAGCGGGCTCTGGCGGCTGTAATTAGCCACCTAATCCCTAGCGAATCCCGTCTGGGACCCTTAACCGGGCTGGGAACCTGGTAGGCTGCACCCCCGACCCTTCTGGAACGGACTTCCATTGTGGGTTTTATGTTCTCAAGAGCCTGGTTAAAAACGTTTAGGGGTTCCTCTTTGGTTTTCTCGGCAATTATTTCAAAAGCCTTATAGATCTGCTTTTGGACAACTGACTTTTTGCCATCCAACATGCTTCTGGTAACAAGTTTGGCAACCATTCTGCTCCCATAAATGGGATCAGGAAGAATATTTCTGGGTTTGCTTGGTCCTTTTCTGGCCATTTTAGGCGCTGGGTTCCGAAGCTGGCTGGGCTGCCGCAGCGGGCGCGGCGGTCTTCACAGCTGGAACTCCCCCTTTCTTCGTTCCGTATCTACTTCTGCCTGATTGTCTGCCGACCACACCGGTAGTGTCATATTTGCCACGGACTATATGGTATTTAACTCCTGGTAAGTCTTTAACACGGCCCCCTCGAATCAGAACTATTGAGTGCTCGGCAAGCTCGTGCCCTTCTCCCGGAATATAGGCCGTAACTTCCTGTTTATTTGAAAGCCTGACCCTGGCAACTTTTCTTAAGGCCGAATTTGGCTTTTTGGGAGTCATGGTTCTGACTGCCAAAACGACCCCGCGCTTAAGAGGAGAGGCAATTTCTCCGAAGCGTCTGTCTTTTGAACTAAACCAACGCCGAAGACCGGCTGTCTTGGTCTTTTTTATCAGGCTCCTTCGGCCTTTTCTGACTAGTTGAGAAACAGTAGGCATTGCGGGAGTATTTTACACTTAAATCCCTTGCTTGGGAAGTGCGGCCCTTTCGGGGGTGACCGGAATAAGTCGACCTATAATAACATTCTCTTTTAATCCTATAAGCCTATCTTCTCTCGCCAGAAGGGCGGCGTCTGTTAAGACGTCGGTTGTCTGTTCAAAAGAGGCGGCCGAAAGCCAGCTCTCGGTATAAAGTGCGCGCCTGGTAATGCCCAAGATAACCTGGGTACCTGAAGCCGGCTCTCCCCCTGCAGCCAAGATTTTTTCGTTTTCTTCCTCAAATGACGCTTTATCGACCAAGTCTCCAGGCAAGAACTTGGTGTCTCCGGGGGTCACAATTCTTATCTCATCACTCATCTTTCTGGCAATGGCTTCAAAGTGCCTGTCGTTTATCGGAATTCCCTGAGATTCATAAACTTTCTGAATCTCACTTACCAGATATTCCTGGGCGGCCCTTAAGCCCCTAATTATTAAGATTTCTTTGATATCCAAAGCCCCAACCGCAAGCTGACCTCCAGCCTCAATAAGCTGTTTATCCTCAACCGCCAACTTGATGGTCTTGGGAATAAGATATTGCCTTTCCTCCTTGGGCTTGGTGTTAACCGAGGTAACCGTAATTCTCCAGCCCTCTTCGGTTTCTGCTACCATAACCTTACCTGAAATCTCCGAAAGCGGGGAAAGAACCTTGGGTACCCTGGATTCAAAAAGCTCCTCCACGCGGGGTAGACCCTGGGTAACGTCAAGTCCAACAATACCTCCCGAGTGCTTGGTCTTAAGGGTAAGCTGGGTTCCAGGCTCTCCAATCGACTGGGCGGCAACAACTCCAACCGGAGTTCCGATATCAACCATTTGTTTGCGGGATAAGTCCCAACCGTAGCAGGCCGCGCACATTCCGTAGCGGGCAGAGCAGGAAAGCGGAGAGCGGATGACAACTTCTGTTACCCCCTGCGCATCAATCTCGCCGGCTTTGGCCTCATCAATTACCTCTCCTTTGGCAACCAAGACTTTCTTGTCTTTGGGAGAAACCACATCTGCCGCCGCAACCCTGCCGAAGATTCTGGTTGCAAACTGGTTTGACCTTACCGCCTTTTTGATTGTAATTCCCTCTTTGGTACCACAATTATCCATCCTGATAATAAGATCGTGGGCCACGTCAACCAATCTTCGGGTCAAATAACCGGCGTCGGCGGTCTTGATGGCCGTGTCGGTCAGCCCCTTTCTTGAACCTCGAGAGGAGGTTACGTATTCAAAAACCGAAAGACCCTCCTTGAAATTGCCTTTGACCGGAAGCTCAACTATTTTTCCTAGAGGGTCAACGATCAGACCCCTGATTCCGACCAGCTGCTTGACCTGGTCTCGTGAGACTCGACCTGCCTTGGCCTCAATTACCACCTTGATTGGAGAATTCACATCCATCAGGTCCCAGGTCTTATCAGCAAGGTCTTCAGTCGCCTCGATCCAAACCTCTTGGGAAAGTCTTCTTTTCTCTTCGGCCGTAATTAACCCTTGGCCGAAATTGCCCTCTATCTGGGTTATTTTCTTTTCTGCCTCCCGCAGAAGTTCCGCTTTTTCCGGCAAAACTTTGGCGTCGCTTATTCCAAAAGACAGTCCGGAAATTGTTCCGCCCAAGAAGCCCAAGGTTTTTATGGCGTCAACCATTTCAACCACCCTTTGCTTGTCCGCACTGGCGTAAGCTTGGGTGAACAATTTCTTGACCACCGTGGAATTTACCGGCTCATTGACAAAATCGAAGCCTTCGGGCAAAACCTCGTTGAAAAGAATACGGCCTGCTGTGGTCTCAATAATTTCTTTGCCTATCTTGACACTGATTTTTTGTCTCAATTCGATCTTTCCGGTCTGATATGCAAATATGGCCTCGTCCCTGTCCACAAACACGGACTCGGATGGAGTCAGCCTGGCATCATCGCTGGTCAGGTAATAAACACCCAAAGCCATTTCCTTAGAAGCCGGAGTTGAGATGGGAGAGCCGTCTGCGGGCCTTAAAAGGTTATGCAAGGGCAGCATCAAGTCTTTGGCCTCATCTATGGCTTTTTGGGACAAAGGCACGTGGACGGCCATCTGGTCGCCGTCAAAGTCGGCGTTAAATCCGCTACAGACCGCCGGGTGAATTCTGATGGCGTTACCCTCAATTAAAACCGGGTAAAAAGCCTGGATGGAAAGTTTGTGCAGGGTAGGTGCTCGGTTTAAAAGAACCGGGTGGTTTTTGGTTATTCCTTCCAAAATGTCAAAAACCTCGGGGGGCCTTCTCTCCAGCATGTTTTTGGCGCTTTTGACGTTCGGGGCAATTCCCATGGTAATCATTTCCCGCAAAACAAACGGCTTGAACATCTCCAAGGCCATTTCTTTGGGCAGTCCACACTGGGTAAGGGCAAGTTCTGGTCCGACTATGATGACGCTTCTGCCCGAATAGTCAACTCTTTTACCCAGAAGGTTTTGCCTAAAGCGTCCCTGTTTACCCCGGAGCATGTCCGAAAGGCTTCGCAGAGTCTGTCTGCCCCTTCCCCTTCTGACCGCTTTTCGCTGGGAGGCATCTATCAGGGAATCAACAGCCTCCTGAAGCATTCTTTTTTCGTTTCTTAAGATTATTTCCGGAGCACCCAGAGAAATAAGGTGCTTGAGACGATTGTTCCTGTTTATCACCCTTCGATAAAGGTCGTTTAAGTCACTGGTTGCAAAGCGGCCACCGGAAAGCTGAACCATGGGCCTTAAGTCCGGGGGTAAAACCGGCAGAACCCTCAGAACCGTGGAGGTGGGTTCAATTTTGGCTCTTTTGAGTCCGTCTACGATTTTGAGTCTTTTGGCCAGCTTGATGTATCTGGCGCTTTGACCTTTAAGCTCAGCTATCTCTTTTCTCAAAGAAGCGGCAAGCTCTTCGAGGTTGATTTTTTCGATTGCCGAGAGGACCGCATCCGCTCCCATCTTGGCAACCATAAAGTCGGTGGCGGAGTGCTGGGCCAGCTCGTCGTACTCTTCCTCGCTTAAGACGCTTAAGGGGCGAATTCCCTTAGCCAGGCTCATTAGGTTTTCGAAAAGCTGGGAGGTTTTTTCAACGGTTCCCTTTTCTTCCTCGGAAAGGGCGGTTTCTTTCTTTCTAAAGTCCAGGTCGATTTCGGAGAAAGCCAGTGCGGCCTGCTCCTTGTCTTTAATTTTGCCCTTGGTCTTTTCTTTGGAATCCGATGCTTCCTGGGAAAGAGTATCCCTTCTTTCACCAAACATCATGGCAATCTCTTTAAGCCGCTCGTCCCTGGCTTTTTCCAGATTTTTGATGGCCTCTTTTCTGCCCTTTTCGTCAACATCGTTGACCAGGTATCTGGCGAAATAAATTACCTGCTCGATTGCCCGGGGGGCAATGCCCAAAAGAAGAGAAATCTTGGAAGGGGCACCCTTGAAAAACCAAACGTGGACAACGGGTGTGGCCAAGGTGATATGGCCCATTCTCTCGCGTCTGACTCTGGCCTGGGTGACCTCAACTCCACACTTGTCACAAATTACCCCTTTGTACCTAATTCTTTTGTACTTGCCACAGTAACATTCCCAGTCTTTGGTCGGACCGAAAATCCTCTCGTCGAAAAGTCCGTCTTTTTCGGGCTTTAAGGTTCTATAATTTATCGTTTCGGGCTTGGTGACCTCTCCACGCGACCAGCGCCGGATATCATCCGGAGATGCCAGCTTGACCAGTAAGCTTTTGAAATCGGTTAGGTTTCTAAGATCAGATAATGGTTCCATATTTTATTTTTCCGTAACCTCCTCGACCTCCATTGGGCTTTCGGGAGATAAAACCTCCTCGGGCGCGGCAATAACCTCGGCCCCGGCCGCCTCGGCAAGCTCCGCCCCTTCGGAGGTTGACCCATCTTCTTCGGGGGTAATAACCGCTCCTTTGGCCTCGATTGTAAGGCCTAAGGAATTAAGTTCTCGCACCAGAACCCTAAAGGATTCAGGTACGGTTGCCTCGGGAATATCCGTTCCTTTGACAATTGCTTCAAAGGCCCGGGCTCTTCCCAAGATATCGTCGGATTTTATGGTCAACATCTCCTGCAGAGTGTAGGCGGCCCGATGAGCCTCCAGGGCCCAAACTTCCATTTCTCCGAGCCTTTGGCCTCCCATTTGGGCTTTTCCGCCTAAAGGCTGTTGGGTAACCAGGGAGTACGGACCGGTTGAACGGGCGTGGGTCTTATCCTCAACCATGTGGGTCAATTTCATAAAGTAGCCGATGCCAACAACGGTATCCTCCTTAAACGGTTCACCGCTGCGTCCGTCGTAAAGCCTGGCTTTACCCGAAACTGGCAGCCCCGCGTCTCCCAGCTCTTTGGAGATAACGCTTTCGTCAATCTTGTCGAAAACCGGGAGCGCCGCTTTTTCGCCCTTTTTAGAAAGCGCCCAGCCAAGATGACATTCCAGAAGCTGACCCAAATTCATACGGGCCAAAACCGAAAGAGGGGAAATAATGATATCAACCGGGGTTCCGTCGGCCAGGTACGGCATGTCCGCAACCGGCATGATTTTGGCAATGACCCCCTTGTTTCCGTGGCGGCCTGCGACTTTGTCTCCGACGGTAATCTTTCTCATCTGGGCAACCCGAACAATCACTTTTTTGATAACCCCCGGACCCAGCTCGTCTCCTTTGTCTTTATCCAGTATCTGCACGTCAACCACAATTCCCTTTTCTCCGTGGGGAACTCGCAAAGATGTGTCTCTGACCTCTCTTGCCTTTTCTCCGAAAATGGCTCTTAATAGTCTCTCTTCAGCTGTTAATTCCGTCTCTCCTTTGGGAGCAATCTTGCCAACCAGAATGTCGTTTGGTCCAACCTCGGCCCCGATTACGACGATTCCGTCCCCGGCCAAGTTCGCAAGCTCTGTCTCGGCAACGTTGGGAATATCGCGGGTCAGCTCCTCCGGTCCTAATTTGGTATCAACAATGTCCGCCTCGTACTCCTCAATGTGGATTGAGGTCAAAACGTCTTCCCTAACCAGCCTATCGCTGACCAGAATCGAGTCCTCAAATCCGTACCCTCCAAAAGAGGTGTAGGCAATGACCAAGTTTCTGCCCAAGGCAAGTTCTCCCTCATCAACGGCCGGCCCGTCGGCCAAAAGGTCTCCGGCTTTGGCTTTTTGTCCTTGGATAACAACCGCCCTTTGGTTGTAACAGGTTGAGTGGGCGGTTCTTTTGAATTTGGTGAGGTGGTAAATTTCCCTTTTGCCGGCGTCCACAATTTCGACATCCTCCGAAGGGTCGGTCTCTTCGGCCTTTTTATCAAGCTTGACCTCAATTCTCTGGGCATCTACGTAATCAACCGTTCCTGCGTGCCTGGCCAGAGTCATTCTGCCCATGGCCTTGGCAATTTCACCCTCCATCCCGGTTCCCACAACCGGAGATTTGGGCGCAACCAAAGGAACGGCCTGGCACTGCATGTTGGAACCCATCAGGGCCCGGTTGCCTTCATCGTGGGCTAAAAACGGAATAAGAGAAGCAGAAGCCCCGACAACTTCTCTGGGGCTGATGTCTATATAATCAACCAGCTCGGCCGGTCCTTCAATGAAAGTTCCCTTGTGTCTGAAAGGAACCCTTGCGTCTTGAATAAAACCTCTGGCATCGGTGGTCACACCGCTATGGGTAATGTGGGCCTCCTCTTCATCATCAGCAGCCAGATAAACAATTTCGTCACTAACCTTGACCGAGGTCTTTTTGCCCTTTTTAGTCTTTTCGACTTTTCGGTAAGGAGCCTCCAAAAATCCGTACTCGTTGACCTTGGCATACAAAGCCAGATAGGTAACCAGTCCGATGTTTGGTCCTTCGGGGGATCGCACCGGGTCAATTTTTCCGTACTGTGAGGAGTTGACGTCTCGAATTGAGAAAGAGGCCCTCTCCCTATTGATTCCGCCCGGGCCTAAGACCGAAACCCTTCTTAAATTGTCGATTTCACTTAAGGGATTGGTATCGTCCAAAATGGTCGAAAGCTGATTGGAACGGAAGAACTCGTTAAGGGCGGCAATGAGCGGCCTGGCATTGATTAGAGTTGCCGGAAGAGGTTTATCGTCAGGTGAAATCAAGCTCATTTTTTCCTTGACCGAACGCTCGAGTCTTAAAAGTCCGACCCTAAAGGCATTCATGGCAACCAGCTCTCCGACGCGCCTTAGCCGCCTGTTGGCCAAATGGTCGATATCGTCAAGTCTTCCCTTTCCGTTTTGGAGACTGACCAGGTAGTTGATTGTTCCGATGATGTCCTGGCGAGTCAAAACCCAGGTTGATTTTTCATTGGGAACGGTGAGCCCCAATCTTTTGTTGATTTTGTATCTGCCGACCTTGCCCAAATCGTAGCGCCTGTGGTCAAAAAAGAGGGAATCAAAAAGCGCCTGGGCATTTTCCAAAACAGCCGGCTCTCCCGGTCGAAGCTTTCTGTATATTTCCAAAATAGCCTCGTCCTTGCTTTTGGTCGGATCTTTTTCCAGGGTGGCTTTGATGTATTTGTGTTGGGCATCGGAATCGACAGCCTCGAAGTAAGACAAAATATCGGCATCTTCCTCAACACCCATGGCCCTCAGAAGCACTGTCGCCAGAACTTTTCTACGCCTATCGATTCTGGCTGCAATAACATCGTTTTTGCTAACTTCAAACTCCAGCCAAGATCCATGCAGAGGACGAACCTCAGAACGGTAAAGCATTCTGCCGCTTGAGGCGTCAAGTTCTCCGGAGAAATAAACTCCGGGGGAACGCACAATTTGATTGATTACCGACCTTTCGATTCCGTTGATGACAAAGGTTCCTCGGGAAGTCATTTGGGGCAAATCGCCCAAAAACACTTCCTGGTTTACCTCTTTTCCCGTTTTTTTGTTAATCAGGGTGGCTTTAATCTTCAGGGGGGATGAAAAAGTGATACCTTTTTCCTGGGCAACTCGGGGTGAAAGCGTTGGTTCTCCCAAGGCGTGTTCACCTAAAATCAGCTGCCAGTTTTTACCGGTAAAATCTTCAATTGGGGAAATTTCGGAGATTTCGAGAGCAATTCCTTCGGTCACAAACCAATCCCAAGATTCTTTTTGCACTTGGGAAAGATCAAGTTTGGGCAAATCCTTTTCTTCTTTTCCAAAATTTCGGCGGTTTTGGGTTTTGGCGGCCATTGGCTCTTGGTCTTACAGCACAAAAGCCCCGCATTAAAGACGCGGGACGAGCGTACTAAGGTACGCCTAAGATGCGATTATAGTCACAAATCCTACCTTGTCAAGGGGTTTATTTACCCAGATATTTCCTGACATTTTCGTTGTGCTCCTCTAACGTCTTTGCGTAGTGTGCCTGGCCTTTTGAATCATGGAGATAATAAAGATATTCCGAAGCTTCCGGTTCAACCGCGGCTTTTATTGAGGAAAGGCCCGGACTTGCAATGGGTCCAGGCGGCAGCCCCCTAAACCTATATGTATTGTAGGAGGAGGCAATTTCCAAATCGTCCCTGGTTAAAATTGGCCACCATTCACAAGGAGATTGTGTTTTACAGGTTTTACTTGCAACCGCATATTGGACTGTGGCATCTGCCTGAAGTCCCATTCCTATATTTAATCTGTTAAGAAGGATGCCCGCCACAATCGGTCTCTCGTCGGCAAATTTCGTTTCCCTCTCCACAATCGAGGCTAAGGTAACTGCCTGGTTAAGGGTTAGACTTCCGGAATCAATCTTTTCTTGCAAATCCGCTATCTTTTTGTCAAAAGTCGAGCGCATTTTGGCAACAACGGAGGAGGCACTGGCGGTCTTGGGGAAAAGATAGGTATCGGGAAACAAATATCCTTCTTGGCCGTCGGACTTTTCAATAAATTCCTGTTTAAATTCCTCGCCCTTTCCGAAAGCCGTTGCAAATTTATCAGCAATTTCCTCCCGCCTTAGACCCTCGGGAATGGTCACCCAGATCTCTGTTGGTCCTTTTGTCAGCTCATCCACCAACTTAAAAAGAGAGTAGCTTCCCGAAAGTCTGTATTCACCCGCCGGAATGCTTTTGGCCTTGCCGGTTACCTGGATATAAATTTTAAAGGCCAACGCATTTTTTATTAGACCCTGCTCAAAAAGATTGTTTCCCACCTGCGAGGCGGATGAGCCCTTGACAATCAGAAAGTCTTTCAAGGAATTATCCGAGGAGACTGGGGAGCCTACGGATTTAAACCACAGAAGAAAAGCCACGATTACAATTAAAGATAACAGTGGGACAAAAAGGATGATGGCGCGTTTCATTAAACTTCTTCAAGAAGCGCTCGTCGATACTTTTTCGTTTTGGAGTCAAAGATAAAAATCCGGCCGCAAACACAAGTTATTTTTTCGGTTTCGTCCCGCCTTTTCTCTCGTTTGCCTTCGGTAAGCTCCCTACCGCAACCGACGCACCTTCCTTGGAACAAAAGCCAGGCTTGAATCGGAGCAATTACGTTTTTAAACATTTTGGCTTCTTTCTAGATAGGATTGTAACATAAGCGTTGCCGCAAATGCATCCTCAAAAGACTTTCTTTTTTGCCTTTTGACCCCAGCCTCAACCGAGAGGCGGATTGCATCTTTACTTGTCAGCGTCTCGTCGTAAAACTCCAAAGGAATATTAAGTTCTCCTCGTAGAGATTCTCCGAAAGCCTTTGTCTCCTTGGCCATTTCTCCTTCCGAAATTCCCACAACTATTTTGTCGATGGCTTCTTTTTCAACAATTTGACCTATCTTTTTTCCTAATTCTTGTGGATTTTCGCCTCTAAGTACCAAGAAAGGTTCTGCCAATGGACCTTCGGCCATAGCCAAACCAATTTTTTTTCTGCCGTAATCAACGCCTAGTATTTTCATTTGTATTTTGGGGCGGGACTACCCTGGCCCTAACAATCAATCTTTTTGGTTTCCTGGGGTCTCCCGGCGGAACACAGGTTACCAGAGTCAAGTAAGAATCGGAAGTATCTTGTTCAAGAACCTGGATATCGGTGGGGGCAACCTCGAAGAGATTCTCGACCCGGTATTTATAGGAAACCCCATCGTAATTTACGTTTATCTCGTCTCCTTTTTTGAGAGTCGGAAGAGTGGAAAATATGGAAATATAGTTTTTGGGGTCATAGAAAATCGGTAGGATCGAATGCCCGAAGATTACGGCATTTCCGTTTTTGCCAGGGACTGCGGTCCCCGGATACTGAATAAGGCTTTTGGATAAATCCTCTCCTCCTATGGCCACGGTTGCATTCTCAATTTTAAGTTTGGGGATCGAGAGAGTATAAAAAGAAACGCTCGGGGAGACAAAGTCTTCCGGGTCTGCTCCCCCCACAAACCAGTTGCTGGCCTTGGTGTAGTCAAGCTCCTCGACGGCCTGGTTTTTTACCTCTGGAATTGGGGATAAAAGCCCCGGGGTTTTATAGGAAAGAATTGGAACGATAACTCCGGCTAAAATAATAAATCCTGAAATTGCCGAGATGACAGCCGAAAGTTTAAGAACGTTCTTGCCCATCATCTTTCTGCAGTAACCTCAATGGATATATTTTTGGATAAACGGGGCAGGGTACCAAGCTTTCCCGGAAGGTGGGGTTTAAGCTTTATCTCCGCCCGTGTAAAGCCTGGAATTGTGGCCAGGTAATTTTCGGCAACGGTAGGGAATCTCCCCGCAACTTTTTTGGCAACTTCTTCCGGCTTAACCTCAGGCAGAAGATTAACAACAATTCCCCCTTCTAGCTCGTATTTTCCTTCATCTTCAGATACTAGCTCAAAATCCGTGTCTATCTGGTCGTCCCTAAAAGCGTAGCCCGAGGCAACCTTGTCCTTGAGAACCTCTCTGGCCAAATCGTAGAGCTCTTTTCTGGCAACGCTCACCCCTTTAACCGAAAGGGTCAGGGAAAGTCTAAGTGAGGAGGCCTCGTCTCCTACCTTGTGGCTGAAAGTCTGCGAGGAAACCTCTGAGGTAACTGACCCTTGGATGAAGAATTTGTCTGAACCGATATCTCCCGTAAGCTTTTCTTTCGCCTGTTCCAAAAGCTCACCGGTTAATTCCTCCTCCAGCGTATCCTGGTCATCCTCCGAGACCGCCGAAATATCCCGACTTGACCCTCCGGAAAAGTTGGCCAAAGAGACAGCATCAACATCCGCCTTGGGGTAGTTTCCGACCTTAAAGCTTTCGTCTTTTGCAAGATTGTAATCGGCTCCGATATCGGCGGCGGTTACCTCAACCGTGGCCGTGCCGGGGCTTGTTGTGGAGAGGGCTGCCGAGATAGAAGCTGCCTTATCAAGGGTAAATCTTAAATCTCCAGAGGAAACCAATATCGTCCCTGCTGTCAGGTTGATATTGCTTGCGGTTCCGTTTTGAATCTTGACCGAGCCTTTGGCTTTTTCTCCCACCTTTTTACTTCCTGTTGTGGATTTTGTCTTTTCCGAAGAGACTTCGGTCTCGATAACTTCTCCCGGTAAAACCTTCTCCGCCAAGTCTGAGGATGTGGCTTTGCTGTCAACCAATAGGGTTATGCTTTCTTCCAGCTTTCTCGGGGAAACATAAATTGTCACGGTCGCCTTGGGGAAAAACCACCACCAAACAAAACCAAAGACCAAAACCAGAAGAAAGATTATGCCCCCCAGAGTCCAAATCCTTTTACCCGGAACCGGATATCCCCCAAGACCGATGCCAGAGGGCCTTTTAAATTTGGAAAGAAGAGCGGCTGCCCCAAGTTTTATCTTACTAACCATTCCCGCAGGAACCATTTTTTGGAAAAAAGGTTTTGGGGGAAGACCCGGAGCAGCCTCTGGTTGCGGTGCACTCATGGGGGCCGGGCCTTCTTTCTGAATCGGCTCTCTGGTTGCCACATCCTCCCCGACCACAAAGCCTAAATCCTGGGCAGATATATCGGCCTCGGGCTTTTCGACGTTTTCAACTTCTTCGGGAATTTCTTCTTCCCCTGGGGTTTTTGTCTCCTCAATTTGAGAAACTTGTCCGATTTCGGAGGCTCCAGCCAAACAAACCGCGAGAACTTTTTTGTCGGAGCCGATAATATCAATCTTGGGAGTATGTAGAAACTTAGCCTTATCGTTCTCCTCCCAGGAAGTATCCAGAAGAGACTGTCTCACATCTTCAAGTTCCCCTTCTTTTCCGTCATAGAGGAGGATTCTTGAAGGCAACGATTCGGCCGAGGAGAAGCGGGCAAGGCCCTCAATAACATCGTCCGCAACCGAGACGCTGCGGGCGATAACGCTGTTTCCGACTAAGTTCCCCAGCTTAAAAACGGCAAGTTCCAGCTCCTCGTCTCCCACTCCCAATACAATTGCGTTAAGGGGGCTGCCTTCTTGAGATTTATAGTAGTTGGCTATTGCCTCGGGAAGAACCACAAAACCCGTAGGCTCAAGGGATAGCTCCGCACAAATTTTCCGAATAGCTTCCAAACGTTCTTTTTTGATTTGCCCCTCGGAAACCCAGGAGGTGGGAACTCCAAAGACGGTCTTTGAGGGTTCGGATACATCCTCGGGGAAATTTTGAATTGCTGCCGAAAGAGCGGCGTCTGAGGCTCCGACAAGCTCCTCGTCCGTCTCCCATTTGGCAGGCGGGCTTATCGAGACTACTTCAGCCTTTTCGGCAATTATTTGCCAGATACCTGCCTGAATCCAGCCCCTCTCGATGACCAACCCCCAATAAAAATCACCGTTCTTTCCGTCTCGGCTGGATAAAAAGTCTTTTAAATTCATGATTTTGGGATTTAGGCAATGCCGGCATAAATCCGTATAATACCGGAGCCCACTTTTTCCTGCTTTTTAATTCTAACATTTCCAATCTCGCCCGTACGGGAAACGTGGGGCCCACCGCAGACTTCTCTGGAAAACCACTCTCCGTCCGGGTCCCCAATCGTATAAACCTTTACCTTTTGCCCGTATTTCTCCCCGAAAAAGGCCAAGGCTCTTTCTTTCTGAGCTTCCTCCAAAGTCTTCTCTTCGAAACTTACCGGCAAATCCTTCTTTATCTGCTCGTTTATCAAATCTTCGACTTTTTTAATCTCCTCATCCGAAAGCTTTTCCGGGTGGGAAAAATCAAACCTGAGTCTTTCGGCCGTGATATTGCTTCCTTTCTGGGATACGTGGTCTCCCAAAACTTTTCTTAATGAAGCGTGCAAAAGATGGGTAACCGTATGAAGTTTAGTTACGTCTTCCGAAGCATCTGCGAGCCCGCCTTTAAACATTCCGGCCGACGTTGCTTTCGAAAGTTCTCTGTGTTCATCTAGTAATTTTTCGACTTTTTTGTAATCGCCTTCCCAGTGCAACTCGTCCCGAATGATGTCCAGGGGCAGACCGTATGTCGTGATAAATTTAAAAACTTCCTCTGGGAGTATGGGCCCATACTTCGAGCCTTCCCCGGCCTTCATAGTTCCAATCGGGCCCGGGCCCGATGATTTTGAGAAAAGCAATTTCTGCCAAGCTTTTAAGCCCACGTTAATGGTTGCCATAAATTTCTCGTCTTCCTCATCCACAATTCTTTTCATTTCTGAAGCTCGCCTTATAAAGGGGTATTCCTTTTCGTAGACATCAATGACTTTATCAACCAGCAAAGACATCGGGGAATTTCTCAATCCCCATTTATACTTCTGCATGGTGGCCCTCCTTAATAGCCGACGAAGAACATAACCATGGCCTTTATTAGAAGGGTAGATGCCTCCCGCTAAAATAAAGGTCGCGGCTCTCATGTGGTCGGCAAGAATTCTAAAGGAGGACTGAACATTTCTGTCTCCATAATTAAATTTCTTAAAAATTCCCTCCTCAATTGCTCCTATTACCCCCCCAAATAAATCAATTTCAAAAATATCGGCGGTCCCTTTGACGGCTGCCGCAATTCTTTCCAGCCCTCCTCCGAAATCGACATTTTTCTGGGGCAGTTCCGTTAATGTGCCGTCTTCGTTTTTTTGATATTGGATAAAAACCGAGTTTCCGATCTCCATGAACCTTCCGCACTGACAGTTGGGATGACACTCGGCTCCATATTTAGAATCGTGGGGGGTTCCGAAATCATAAAATACTTCTGAGTCGGGGCCGCCTATTTCTCCGGCCGGCATGTCCTTTGGAGTCCCGCTTCTGCTCCACCAGTTATTCTCCACCCCGTAGTAAAAAATATGGTCATCCGGAACTCCGATCTTTTTCCAAATCTCTGCAGATTCCGAATCTTTGGGAACTTCTTCTGTGCCTTCAAAAACCGATACGTAAAGTTTTTCTGGTTCAAGACCGAGTTCCTTGGTAAAAAACTCCCAACACCAGGGAAGTTGCTCGGCTTTAAAATAGTCGCCCAAAGACCAATTTCCCAACATTTCAAAAAAGGTCGTGTGGCGGTTATCTCCGACCTCCTCAATATCTTGGAGTCTAAGGGAAGGTTGCGAATCAACCAGTTTTTTACCCTTGGGGTGGGGCTCTCCCTTCAAATAAGGGACTAGCTGTTGCATTCCCGATGAGGTAAATAGGGTCGTGGGGTCGTTTTCTAAAACCAAGGGGGAGGGTTCTATGCGAACGTGTCCCTTACTTTCAAAAAATTTTAAGAATTTATCCCGAATTTCATCCGAGGTCATGGCTAGATTATATCCTGACAAGAAGCTATTGGCTAGTTACTTTTGCTGCGATGTCTCCTGACCAAGGGTTTCCAGTTTCTTGGTTTTCCTCAATATCTCAATCACTCCGGTCAGTTTTTCCGGTCGAATGAGACCCCCTCCCAAAATCGCGTCCTCCAAAATGCTATTAAGCCTCTTTATGGCTCTTCTTAAATCGATAATGATGAGAAGAACCTGAAATCCGACAATGATCAGAAGCAGGGTCAAAGAAATGACGACTACTACCAATAGTGTTTGGACTCCGTCCATTTATTTAAATTCCGGTTTTATCTTACGATGAACAACGCTTTCCCGTCCAGAGCGAGAAGTTGCCTTGACCTCTATTTCTTTCGTCCCTTCAAAAATTTCCAATTCCACGGAAAAATTCCCTTCAGAGTCTATCAGTACCGGTTGGTTATTTACCTTGACGGTTGCGTCCGAGTCGGTCTTGCCGGTAACCTTTACTTTTCTCTGGGAGATAACCTGGTTCTCTTTGGGTTCGGAAACGCTTAATGAGGGGGAACTGACAAACCTTTTGTATTGAAAGGCCAGGTATCCCGAAATAAGAACCAGAACCGTGGCCACTCCGACCGCAAAGGTAAGTTTGGGGCTCCAGACGAATTTATTGACAACATCAGGTTTGGGATTTATCGAAAGGGCCTTGGGTGGATAATCGCGCCTTAAAAGTGCCACCAAGTTTCTCTCGCTGATCTTAAGGGCTCCGGCTATGCTTTTAACAAAACCCACCACGACCGGGAACTCGGGCAGGGATTCCCAGTCTTCATTCTCGATTGCCTGAATAAAATTCTTTTTAATCTTTGTCTGGCTCTCGAGTTTGGACAAAGACAGCCTTTTTTGAGTCCGGGCCTCTTTTAAGGCCCTACCTATGGTTTTCATCGGTTAACTTTAATTTGCGGGTTCTTGCGGTTCCTGGGAGGAGGAAGCCAAAAATTCTTCTGCGTTTCTTATCAAAACCTCTCTGGCCTTTGAGCCTTCGGCAGGACTGACCACCCCCGCAGCTTCCAGTTGGTCAATTATACGCGCGGCTCGGGCATAGCCAATAGACAAACGCCTCTGCAAAAGTGATGCCGAGGCCCTTTCGTACTGGCAAACTTCCCTGACGGCCTCGGTAAAAAGAGGGTCCATTTCTCCACCCACACCCGGAACCGCCGCCACCCCCGCCTTGGTCATGGTGGTGACCTCCTCGGTGTATTGGGGCGTTACCCCCTGATTTTTAAGGAAGGCAACCAGGGCGTTTATTTCTTTATCGGAAACGAAGGCCCCCTGAATTCTTATCGGTTTGGCCTGCTCGGGGGGCAGGTAAAGCATGTCACCTCTGCCTAGAAGTTTTTCTGCCCCTTGGGTGTCCAAAATAACTCTAGAGTCTACCTGGGATGCAACCGCAAAGGCGATTCTACAAGGAATGTTGGCTTTAATCAGGCCGGTGATAACATCCACGGAAGGCCGCTGGGTTGCCAAAACCATGTGGATTCCGGTTGCCCTACTCATCTGGGCGATTCGGGTGATGGCATCTTCAACCTCAACCGGGGAAAAAAGCATGATATCGGCAAGTTCATCAATAACCAGGACGATATAAGGTAGAGCCTGGAAGCCGGACATTTCGTTGAAAGCATCGATATTTCTGGCTCCGGCCTGGGCAAAAAGCTTATAGCGCCTGTCCATTTCCGAAAGTATCCATCGGAGGGCCGAGATGACTTTCTCGGGTTCAACTATCACCGGAGTCAATAAATGCGGAATCGAGTTATAGCCGGTAAGCTCAACTCTTTTGGGGTCGACCAAAATAAATTTGACCTCAGTCGGGGCAGCCCTAAAAAGAATTGAGGCCAAAAAAGAATTTATACAAACGGATTTTCCAGAACCGGTCTGGCCGGCGATAAGGACGTGGGGCATTCTGCCAATCTCGGTGACAATAGCTCTTCCCGAAACATCAAGCCCCAAAGAAACGGCAAGTTTGGACTTATGCTCCTGCATGACATTCGACTCCATCATCTTTTTCAATCCGACTATCTCCGGACTTATATTTGGCAATTCGATTCCAACCAGGGCTCTTCCGGGAATCGGCGCTTCAATCCTTATGGTTCCGGTGGGGGCGGCCAGGGCCAGGGCCAGGTCGCGCTCCAGGGCGGTAATTTTGGAAAGTTTGGTTCCCAGGGCAACTTCCAAGGCGTATTGGGTTACGGCCGGACCCAAATTAACCTCAACCACCCTTGCGGTGATGCCAAAGCTCTCAAGGGTCTTTTCAATTGTGGCGGCATTTCCTTTAATATCTCCCCGGTCAGCCTTGCCGGTTTCGATTTCGCTTAAAAGATCCAGGGGCGGATACTTCCAGACTCTTTCTTGGCCCGGAACATTACTTACCAGTTTCTGCTCCAAGGCCTCTGAGGAAACTGCGGCTTTAGGAGGCTGGGCCATCCCAACCCCCGAAACCTTAAGCTGTCCCCGGGAAAGAGTATTTCCGAATCCTCCTCCCCCGACCACATAGCCCCTGCCTTGTTTAAAAATTGAGGCCAAAAAATTGAAAACCTGGTCAAAAGAGGTATTGAAAAGAATAATCAGTCCGACCAGGGAGGTCCCCAAAAGAACTATAAAGGCGCCTGCGGGGGTAACTAACTGGGAAGCCCCGCCCCAGGCAGCCTCGCCGACTGTTCCGGCCCGGCCTAGGGTCGCCAAAGAAATAAAGAAAAGAATGCTGCCCACCACCACATTCGGCTGGGAAAGGGGAATTTTTATCTTGGAAAGCATGAAGGCGAAGGAGAGAAAAATGAAGGGCAGGAAAATCGTTGCCCAGGAAAAGGAAGAGATCAGAAAATCGTTAAGCCTGACCAAAATTAGCCCCTGGCGGGAAAAAGAAATCAACACCAAAAGCGCTAAGGCAAAAAAGAAAATCTGGGTGATGGAAAAAATGGTTTGTCTTTTTAGTCTTAATTTGAACGCTCGTTTGGTAAACCTTCTTCTTGCTTTCGCCATTGCAAATACATTATATCTGACTTGCGCGCATCTGGGAACCTTGGCAAGGAACCTTTAGGCTTCAACAATTACCGGAAGAACCATTGGGCGCCGGCCGGTCTTCTCGTAGAAGTATTTTTCCAAAAAGTCGATGGCTTTATCCCTTAAATATTTGCTATCAAGACTTTTTCCTCCATCGATTGCGCGTCTTAATTCTTTGGCTGCTATTTCCAAGAAACCCTTCTGTTTCTCCTCAAAAACAAAGCCCCGGCTTATTATTTCCGGGTCGGCGAAAAGTTTTCTCTGGGCTCCGTCAAATTTAATTATCACAATCGCCATTCCGTCCCTTGCCAGGATTTGCCTATCTCGTAGCACCACGTTTCCGACATCGCCTATGCCCAATCCGTCAACCAGAATTTTCTTAACAGGGATTTTACTTGATATCCGAGCGATCTTATTTTTGAATTCTATGATCTGCCCCGGGGTCAGCTCGAAAACGTCTTTGGCCTCAGCTCCCATTCCTTGTGCCAAAAGGCTGTAGGCCCTCATATGTCTAATCGTTCCCCCAACCGGGATAAAGTATTTGGGCTTTAGGAGGCCGAAAAGCATTAAAATATCCCCCTGGCTGCCGTGGCCGGAAACATGTAAATCCTCCTGCATGTCGTAGTAGTGGACCTCTGCATTTATCTCAATCAGTTTATCGACAACAAAATCAGTGTTCGTCTTTGAGCCGGGAGGGGCAGGGTCGGAAGAAAAGACCACCAAATCGCCGGGGTTAATCTTTAAGAAATCGTGCTCTCCCATGGCAACCCTGTAAAGTGCGCTCCCGGGCTGACCGTAGCTTCCCGAAATGATATACATTATCTTCTCGGCCGGAAGCCTCCTTGCCTGTTTTGTCTGGACTATCAACTCGGGTGGATAGTGCAGATAACCTAAACTTCTGGCAATTTCTGCCTTCTTGATAATGGAGCGGCCAACAAAAGCAACTTTGCGTCCCAACCGCAGGGAGACGTTTAGGGCTTGCTGCATTCTCGAGATGTTTGAGGATATGGTGGTGAAAAAAACTTGTTTTTTGGACTTGCGAATAATTTCTTCAATCCTGCCCTCAATTGCTTTTTCGCTCTCCGTATAACCGGGAGTTGTCGAACCCAAGCAATCCGAAGCCACAGCCAAAACTCCTTCCGAGGTAAGGGAAGTCATTCTGGCAACATCGAATGGCCTTCCGTCAACCGGCGTCCAGTCGAATTTATAATCGGGGACATGGAAAATTTTACCTTCGGGGGTATCGATGGCAAATCCAACTCCGTCCGGAACCGAATGGGCAACCCTAAAGGGAGTTACCCGAAATGCTCCCAAAGATAAAACGTCCCTTTCGGGGTCAAAAACGTTTATTCTTGGGGGTGGCATTTCGTGATCCGCAAATTTATCCTCAATAAATCCTGCCACCAGTTTACTTGCGTAAATCGGGGCTTTTACTTCCTTGAGCAAAAACGGCAGGGCCCCCAAATGGTCTTCGTGACCATGGGAAATCAAGATTCCTTTGAGCTTGCTGGCGTTTTGCTTGACATAGGTAAAGTCGGGAATGACCAGATCCACCCCAAACATGTCAGCTTCAGGAAATCCCACGCCGCAATCGACGATTATCATATCGCCTCCATACTCGTAGACATAAAAATTCTCTGTAACTCCGGTTGTGCCGGAGAGAGCAATAAATTTAAGTGTATTCATCATCATCTTAAGAACTCAAACTAAATTCATTTGTTCAACTTCTATCTTTTGGTTTTCCTTTTTTAATATTTCAGGAAGGCCCTGGAAATCTTCCTTAATTTGCCTTAAGACGTCGCTACTTCTAAGAGCTGCCGCAGGGTGGTACATGGGAACCACCGTCAAATTTCTGTCCTTCCAGTTTAGCGCGTAGGATTTGCCATGAATAGAAGTAATTTTGGTTCCAGGTAGGAATTTGGCCATGGAAAAGCGGCCCAAGGTAACGATGACCTTGGGTTTTATTGTTTCGATAATTTCATCGAGATACTTTCCGTAGGCTGAGATTTCCGCAGGTTCGGGGTCCCTATTTTCTGGAGGTCGATGGTGGACGACATTGGTAATATAAACTTCTTGCCTGGGCAATTTAATCATTTGAAGCAGACTATCCAGAAGCTTCCCGGCATTACCCACAAAAGGTTCCCCCTTGATATCCTCCCAGTACCCCGGTCCTTCACCTATAAATAGTATCTTTGTGCCTGGGTCTCCCACCCCAAAGACCAGATTTGTTGCCCCGCGCCTTAGGGGCAGGGTTTTGTCCTCAAGCATCTCTTTTTTAAGTTTGAGAAGGGCTTCTTTTTTTTCTTCGCTTCCTGTCATTGTGGCAAAAATTCCTTTACGTTTTCGGGGGTAATTTTAAACGATTGGCCTTTTCCCTCAACAATTGACCTGGCTACTTTCCTGACAATACCCTCAATAGTTCGCTCCAGGGTTCTTATCCCGGCATCGTACCCCAGAGGCCTGACAACCAGCGGCCAGACGTTCTCGTCGATGGTGAGTGCTCCCTCAGGTATCCCCGCCTCCTTAATCAGTCTTGGCAAAACATAACTTGTTCCAATGGCTATCTTCTCTGCATCGGAATACGAGGGCATGCTTAGGGGCTCAAGTCTATCCAAAACAGCGGTTGAGATGGTGGTGGTATTGTTGGCGGTTGCTATAAATAAAACCTCGGACAAATCAACCGGGTAATCAAGGTAGTGGTCGGTAAACGCATAATTTTGTTCCGGGTCCAAAAGTTCCACCAAAACTCCCATTATTGAGGCCCGGCCCGCATCGGTCACCCTGTCTATTTCATCCAAGAGTATCACCGGATTTTTGCTCTGGGACCCCTTTAGGGCCTTGATGATTTTGCCTGGTTCGGCCTCAGCGTGCATTCTGGATTGACCCCTTAAATCCAGAGGGTCGCCCATTCCGCCAAAAGGAATACGGGCAAACTTTCTGCCCAGGGTCTCGGCAATTGAGGCCGCAATTGTGGTTTTTCCTGTTCCGACCAGACCCACAAAACAAAGAATGGGAGCCCTAAATATCTCTTTGCCCTCGCCTTTTTCCTGTTTAAGCTTCATGACCGAGATATATTCCAAGACTCTGTCTTTGATTTCTCCCAATCCCTGGTGATTCTTATCTAAAACTTGCTTGGCGTGGGTTAAATCCAGGTTGTCCTGGGTACGTGCCTCCCAGGGCAGTGTCGTCACCCATTCCACAAAACGGCTGACTCTATCAAATTCGGGTAAAAACGTCGGCGAGGCGGTAAGTTTCCCCAACTGGGTAAGTCTGACCGTTATTTCTTCTTTGAGTTTATCCGGGACGCTTGACCCTTTTACTTTTTCAGCTAAGGAAGCTATTTCCTGGATGGCAGTATCCATAATACTTGGGTTAAGTTAGATTTTACTCCAAAGAGGGAGGGGTTATCTAGAAGGCCTTCTTCTGTCCTCTACAAACCTGCTCGTGGGGAAATGCGGACCAGTTGAACCGGACCTTTCCCTAAAGTCTCTTCTGGGTCCTGGACCAAACTTTCTCGGTCCGAAGCCTTCATGTCTTTCTGTTCTGGGTTTATCTTTGGCCGGGTCCATGTTCATGGAAAGGTTAATTCTTCCCAAGTTGTCGATTTCCTTGACCCGAACTTTAATTTTGTCTCCCAACTTGACAACGTCTTCGGGATTATTAACAAAGCCCTCTCCCATATCCGAAACATGAACCAGACCGTCTTTCCCGGGCAGAATCTCAACAAAGGCCCCGAAAGGCTGAATTCTTTTGACTTCGCCTTCGTAAATCTCTCCGGCCACGACTTCTTTGGTAAGACCCTCTACACGCTCAACCGCGGCCGCGACAGCCTCGACGGTCATACCGGAAATATTGACGCTGCCGTCATCTTCCACCTCAACCTGGGCCCCGGTCTCGGCAATAATCTTCCTGATCATTTTTCCTCCCGGGCCGATAATCTCCCCGATTTTTTCAGGGGAAATCTTAACGACCTTAATTTTGGGTGCAAAAGCGGAAACGGTCTTTCTTGACTCGGAGAGCGTTTCAAGAATGCTCTTTAAGATTTTGGCACGACCTTCTTTGGCCTGAGCCAAAGCTTTGGTCAGAATTTCTCGGCTGAGGTTTAGGGTTTTAACATCAAGCTGCAGGGCCGTTATTCCTTTTTGGGTTCCGGCAACCTTAAAGTCCATATCCCCAACCATATAATCCTCAAGCCCGGTAATGTCCGAAAGAATCACATAGTCTTTGGGGCTTTCGATAACCAAACCCATGGCAATCCCGGAAACGGGCGAGGTTATGGGAACCCCCGAATCCATCAGGGAAAGGGTTGAACCGCAGACCGAAGCCATAGAGGTTGAGCCGTTTGAGCTGGTGACCTCCGAGACCACCCGAATTGCGTAAGGAAAGACATCATTTGCCGGAATTACGGGTTCTAAGGCCCGCTCGGCCAAAGCCCCGTGGCCAATCTCCCTTCTTGAGGGATAACCGACTCTCCCGGTCTGACCCGTCGAATAAGGCGGCATTGAGTAATGATGCATGTATCTTTTTGATTCCTCCCCTTCGGCAGACTCGATCAGCTGCCCCAAAGAAGGTGCCCCCAGGGTTGTCACAGTTAGAACCTGGGTTTGTCCTCTTTGGAAAATTGCACTGCCGTGGGTTCTGGGAAGAATACCAACCTGGCTCGAAAGTTTTCTAATCTCGTCAACCTTCCTACCATCAACCCTTTTGCCTTTTAAGGTCATTTCTCGGGCTTTCTCTTTAAGCATTTTTTCTATAACCAAGGAGACGGCTGCCGGGGATTCCTCAGCCAATTCCTGGGCAATCGCGGTTTTGATTTCGTCAAGCTCGCCTCCGCCTTCGTGCTGGGCCATAACCTTTATCAAATCTTCGGCCTTCCCCTCCATCAGTTTTTTAACTTTGGACTTGGTCTCAGCCGTAAAAAGAGCTTCTCCGACAGATCCTTTTTCCACCCCAACCTCTTTGGCCAAATCCTCAATTGTCTCTATAATTTTCTTGGCTTCTTTTTGGGCATGCTCAATCCCACCGAGAATTGCTTCTTCGTCTACTTCTTTGGCTCCGGCCTCAATCATCAAAACCGAATCGGCTGTGGTAGAAACTACCAAGTCCATATCTGAAAATGGCATTTCTGAATCCAGGGGGTTGGTAAAGAAAGTGCCGTCTTTTTTGCCGACACGTACGGTCCCCACGGGGCCTTTCCAGGGAATAGAGGAAATTGCAATAGCGGCTGAGGCGGCAATGGCCGAAAGGACTGAAGGGTCGTTCTCAATATCAACTGAAAGAACCGTAATCATTACCTGAACGTCTTTTTTGTAGGTCTCGGGGAAAAGGGGACGAATCGAGCGGTCGATAAGCCTTGCCGATAAAATTTCCTCGTCGGATGGGCGCCCTTCACGCTTGACCCAACGGCTTCCTTTGATTCTTCCTCCGGCATAAAGCCTTTCCTGATATTCAACCGTCAGAGGAAAATATCCAAGGTCGACCTTAAGGGGAGCCGCAACCACTGTCGCCAAGACCACGGTTTCGCCATATGTAGCCAGAACCGCACCAGAGGCTTGTTCTGCCAAGACTCCTGTCTGAAGTGTTAACTTTCGTCCACCCAATTCAACTGTCTTTTCGATTTTTTTCATTAACTGTGGTTTTACTTTTCTAGTTTTAATTCTACGATCAGTTTTTTATAGCGCTCTTCGTCGCGCTTGCGAAGATAGGTTAATAGTCTTCTTCTTTTGGCTACCATTCCCAAAAGTCCCCTTCTGGAATGAACGTCTTTTGCGTGCTCCTTCAGGTGTCCAACCAACTTGTCTATCTGGATTGAAAGAAGTGCAATTTGTACCTCTGGAGAGCCAGTATCGCCCTTTTCTCGAGAGAACTTTTTAATTATAGACTGTTTTTCTTCTGATTTAAGTGCCATGTGTCGTGTCAAACAAAGTAGTTCGATTAAACGAAGAACCTTGTCAGCATCAAAAGCAATAATAACACACCCAATTCAAATTTCAAAATTTAACTTATGGAGGTCCCTTTATAGATTTTTGGCTCAAGCCAATCTTTGGGGGTGCTTCCCTGTTCTTCTTCTGTCTTTTTCTCTTCCGGTTCGATAATTTCTCCGGGAATTGCCCCAGTCGGATAGTCGGTCTTTTCCATTCTTTCCTTGGGAAGTCTTTGCCCCCCGTCTCTTAACAGTTGAGCCACGATTTCGAAAGTCTCAGGGGAAACATCGGGTCCGTTAAACTCTCGACTACCATCTTCTATCCCCATTAAAAGATTCGTGGCAATATCGGCATCCATCGTAATTCCACTTTCTTTGATTAAAGCGGCAACGATTTCGGAAGTGCTTGATCCCGGTCTGGCAAATGACAAAACGGATGAATTTCCTGCCAGCGATAAGGGTCTGGTTCCTATATGAACCACTCTGGCTTGGCCTAAATCTTTTGCCGAGAGTGCCGGAAAATGAGATTCGTTGGCTCCACCAACCAAAATTATCGTATCAGCTGAGATTCCAGAGTATTCGAAAGTTACCTGTTCTTTTTTGGGCGAAGAAAAACCTGGTTTGGGAACTACTGTAAGCCTGAATTCTCCGTTTTCGATATCGTAGCTTACTTTTTCGATGTCGCTGGCTTTGTATTCTCTGAATCTAATTGTTAAATTTTTGTTTCCAAATTCGGATGAGACACGATTGACCCCAACCAAGCGGTTAAACTCAACCAACATCGGGGATGGACAGGTAATACCCATTTCTTTACGGTCCCTTAAGGAAAGGTATAAGGCAAGACCGGCCGCCACCTGGTCAAAATACGGCTTTGTAGGCAAAAGGATAAGAACCGATTTTGAAGAATCTATTATTGAGTTGAAAGAATTTTCCATGCCTTTTTTACTTACGCACGGATACTAACACATCACCAATTTGAAAATCAAGTTGGGGTTCAAGAAGTGCACCGAATTCCTCTCCCAATTTTGCCTCGGAGATATCCTGCTTCTGTTTCTTTAAAGAAACCGCTTTTGTTTTGCCTATTTCTTTCTCGGCCCTGAATAATGAGAGACCATCTCCTTTTGAAATTTTTCCCTCGATAACCTTACAGCCTGCGATTTTCTTCTTTTCAAAAGGAAAGGCTGCCAATATTTGGGCCCTGCCCAGGATTTCCACTATGCCTTTTTTGAGTATTTCCTCTAGCCTTTGGATAAGCTCATAAATAATTTCAAAGGTTTCGATAGTTACCCCTTCTGTCTCTGCCAATTTGGAAACCTGGGAAGAGGCTTTAGACCTAAAGGCAAAAAGTAATGCACCGCCAGCTTTGGCCGCTAAGACATCCGACTCGTTTACGTCCCCAACCCCCGAATCGATAACAATAACTTTGGCGGGTAGGCTAGCCACTAGGGCTTCCAGGGCCCCCTGGTTTTCCGCTTTAATAATTGCGGCAATCTCATCTTCCTTGACTTTGCCAGTCCATCTTTCTTCCTTTTTTGAAACTCCGACTCCCAGACTCTCTTTCTTTAAAACCTTGGCTCCCACTGGCGGGGTATCAACAAATCCCAAGACCAAAGCCGGGTACCCCGCTTCTACCTCTTTTACGGAGGCGCCACTGGCGTCAAAAAGGGCCCTTATTTTAGTTTCCTGGCCTTCCACATATATTTGCTCCCCGACTTTCAGGCTTCCATATTTGACAACGACGGCTGCCTGGGGGCCCCTTTGGTCTTTGGAGCTTTCGATTACGACAGCTTCCTCCTCACCCTTGTCTGACTTTAATCCGTGAACTTCAAAGACCAAAGAAATTGTTTCCAGAAGCTCATCGATTCCTTTACCCGCTTTGGCTGAAACTGAAACGACCGGAATGTCCCCGCCTCTTCCTTCAAACAAAGCTCCTTCTTTCTCGAGTTGTCCTTTTGTGCTTTCGACATTTGCCGATGGCAGATCGGTCTTTGTAATGGCAACGATGAACGGAATTTTGGCCTCTTTAATCAATTGAAGTGCTTCTTGCGTTTGGGGTTTTACCCCATCGTCTGCCGCAACCACTAAAACTGCGATGTCGGCTACGTTTGCTCCTCTGGAGCGCATTTTTGTGAAGGCTGCGTGCCCAGGAGTATCAATAAAGGTAATTTTTTTACTCTCTTTTGTGGTAACAACTGAGGCTCCAATGCTCTGGGTTATCCCGCCTTTCTCCTTGGCTGCAACATTGGACTTTCTTATGGAATCAAGAAGGGTTGTCTTGCCGTGGTCAACGTGGCCTAAAACGGTAACTATTGGGGGTCGGATATTTCCTTTTTCCATAACTTATTTTCCTTTCCAAGATACTTCTCATTCTTGAGTCTTGGTTTCTTTATCTTCTTCGCTTTTGGCTTCTTCTTGGACTTCTTCTTTGACCTCATCGGGAGCAGGAAGCTCCTCTGTAACTACTTCTGGTTCCGAAGCCTCGGATACCGGTTCTTCAGCTATAACTTCTTCTTTCGGTTGTTCCGCCTTAACTTCCTCAATTGCCTTCTCTTTCTTTTCAGTTTTCTCTTTCTTTTTGGGCTCCTTCTTGTCTTCTTCTTTCTCTTCGCCAGGAGGAACGGGAATTCCCTCTACTTCAATCCTGTAACCAGTAAGTTTTGCCGCCAGTCTTACATTTTGTCCTTCTTTACCTATGGCCAAGGAAAGCTGGTCTTCAGGAGCGGTAACTCTCGCTACCTTATTCTCCTCGTCGAGTTTGACGCTTAAGCTCTCCGCAGGAGACAGGGAAGACTTGATAAGCTCTCCCGTGTCGTCGCTCCAAAGAACAATGTCTACCCTTTCTCCTCCAAGTTCATTTGTTACCGCCTGAACCCTGACTCCTTTTTGGCCAACACATGAGCCTACCGGGTCTACTCCTGAGGCTGTTGAGGAAACTGCAATTTTAGTTCTGGTACCGGGCTCCCTGGCGATGGTTTTGATTACCACGCTTGCAGAGGAAATTTCGGGAACTTCTCTGGCAAAAAGCTTTTCTACAAAGGCCGGGTCAGCCCTGGAAAGAACAATTTCTTTACCCTTTGGTCCTTCGATAATATCCTTCAGAAGAAAGGTGAGTCTTTGATTGGGGGAGAGTCTTTCGTTGGGAATTCTTTCCTCAGCCGGCATACTTGCCTCGGTTCTGCCCATATCGACCCTTACATTGGGTCCGTCAAATCGAAGAATCATGCCGGAAATAAGGGTTCCGACTCTTCCCGAAAATTCATCCATGATTGCTCCCTTTTCCGCTTCTCTTATTTTTTGGTGGATGACCTGCTTGGCTGTCTGGGCTGCAATTCGGCCGAATCCTGGAGGAGTAACGTCTTTTCTCTCTTTGGGTTTTTCAAGCGGCCAGGCAAAAACTTTAGCCTCGCCATTTGTAGGATTTAGCTCAACATCATAGTCGAATTCTTCGGTTTCCTCCCCGCGCTCTCTGGCATCACGCCTGTAGGCGGCAATAATTGCCTGTTTGATTGTGTCCAAAATAACAGCCGGGTCTAAACCTCGCTCTGTTGCGATGGCTTTTAAGGCCTGGGCAAATTCGGTTCTGGGTGTTTGCATATGGTATTTAAAAAAAGAGGTGGGTATCTCTCCCACCACTTCGAACGAACTTAATCTGAACCGATTTTACTCTAGGGGTAAAAATAAGTCAAACCAAAAACTTATCGGCCGAGAAGCTTAGATAGAAAACCTTTGGGCCTTTCATAAAAACGCTGGAGACTGGGATCTATGTTTCTAAGCTCGCTAATAAGACCATTGGCGGGGTCAAGAATAAACACCATTCCCGCTGAATTTACATACCTAACCCAAGCATGTCCTCCTCTTCCTCCCACGAAATTTCTATCTATAGATACTTTTCCGCGAACTTTACCCTCTCTACCAAGTCTTTCCAATAGATAGGCTGCCAAAAGGGCCTGATGCCTGCAAACTCCACCTTTTTCTCTCAAATAGACATCTAGAGAAATGGGCTGATCTGGCATGGGCCTTACCTTTCTTTCTATCTCAAATTCTTTTTGCCGATTATAAGGAAGTCTTTTTTGTACTAAATCAAAAACATCACTAAGAATGGCTCCCTTAAAACTTTCTCCTCTCTTAACAGCGGCTGTCCGCATTTGCAGAAGTTCTAGGTAAACTGCCTGAAGGGGAGAACCTTTGTCGGAATCATCAACTACTATAGCTTCTCTTTCTCCGCCCCCAACATAGATACCTCCATTTATCGGGGTATCCCTCCCGATAATTGGTCTGCCAAGGTAATACCCCCTTCTGGATTCCCTATCCGGCTCCTCATAAAGCCCTTTTTCTTTAAGTCTTCCAATCGCAAGTACTGTCTTATCCCATTCAACTGGAAGCCGAGATCGAGTTTCGCCTATTTCGCCCATAACCTCACAATAATATTCCTCTAGATTCCTTCTCTTTTCAACTCTTCCATTGTCTTTTTCTGGTCTCTTGTGAGTTTTTCGGGGGTCAAAACATTAAGGCGAACATATTCGTCTCCCCGACCACGGCCGCGAAGTTGGGGAACTCCCCGCTCTCTTAGCCTTATCATTGTCCCCGCTGGGGTTCCAGGCCGAACCCGTATCTTTACATCCCCGTCGATTGTTGGAATCTCTATACTTCCTCCCAAAACAGCTAAAGAAAAAGGAATACCCACTCTGACGAAAATATCGTTTCCGTCCCTCTCAAAAAGTGCGTGGGGTTTAACATTAATCGAAAGGATAAAGTCTCCAAAATCGATACTTGAGCCTTCACCGATCCCTGCCGGAATTTTTATCTTTCTCTTCTTTCCTCCGATATTTATCTCCTTGGTTACTCCCTTTACCGCTTCCATAAAATCAATGGTTAGGCTGTGTCTTGGGACCTGACGCCTTTGACCGAATGGGGTACCACCGCCGAAAAACTGCTCAAAAATCTCAAACGGATCTCCGAAATCAAATCCCGCAAAAGGATTCCCCTTATCGCCTCCATAAGTGGTGTATGTATAGGTAAAAGGGCCATAGCGGCCGGCTTGGGTAAATGGACCGCCGAAGCCTCCCGCGCCCCTAAATCCTCCACCGGGGGAAAAGGCCTCATGTCCAAACTGGTCGTAGGCGGAGCGTTTTTGGGAATCAGAAAGAACCTGGTAAGCCTCGTTTATTTCTTTGAAGCGCCTCTCGGCAGCCTCTTTATCCTCTTTGTGTCTATCCGGGTGCCACTCCAAAGCTTGCTTTCGATAAGCCTTTTTTATCTCTTCAGAAGAGGCACCTTTGGAGACTCCCAAAATATCGTAGTAATCAGATTTGGCTGCCATATTCTTTAAAGTATACTGCGGGAAAAGGTCTAATGAAGTATTCCATCAACCAAATTTTGCCTTCCGACTTCAAAATCAACAAGGTTAACTGCTTTTTGGTACGCCGCGTGTGAACCTGGAATTGAAATAGCAACCTCTGGATAAAGAATTTGCCAAGTTTCTTCCGACAATGGCAATCCCCGTGATCTTCTCATTTCTTCCATTTTTTCCGTCAATAATTCCACCTTCTCCCGTTCATCCGTAGAAAGACGAGACATCGCCAAATCGTAAGCAGTCAAAGCGTTTATTAATCTGTCAGATTCAGGCATTTTTAACTAACTACTTCTCCTTCCTCTACTTTCTCTTCGTCTTTTTTTTCTTCTTTCTTTTCCTTTTTCTCCCCTTCTTTTTCTGGACTTGGTGTTTGCTGTGCGCCCTGGGCTTGGTACATAGCTTGTCCTATCTGGCTTAGGGTATCCGAAAGATCTTTTGAAGCCGAATCGATATCCTCTTTGGAAGCATCTTCTTTCGCCAAAACGTCTTTCAGGGCTTTTACTTTTTCTTCAACTTTTTCTTTGACATCCTTCGGAGCTTTATCGCCAGCGTCCTTTAGGGCCTTTTCAGCCGCAGCCACCAGAGAGTCTGCCTGGTTTTTGGCCGTAATTTTCTCGGCTTTTTTGGTATCCTCCTCCTTGTGCTTTTCAGCCTCTTCCTGCATCCTTTTGACCTCATCGTCAGATAGACCCACTGCTCCCGTAATTTTGATGTTTTGGGATTTACCCGTTGCTTTGTCCTTTGCGGTAACCGTCAAAATTCCGGATGCGTCCATATCAAAAGTAACCTCGATCTGGGGAACTCCTCTCGGGGCCGGAGGAATTCCATCCAAGATAAATCTGCCCAAAGATTTGTTGTCGGTACTCATAGGCCGCTCCCCTTGGGTGACATGAATTTCAACCTGGGTTTGATTATCCGCCGCCGTTGAAAAGACTTCGGTTTTGGAGGTAGGAATAGTTGTATTTCTGGGAATCATGGGGGTTGCAACCGAACCTAAGGTTTCAATTGCCAAGGTCAGGGGCGTAACATCCAAAAGAAGAATGTCTTTGACCTCTCCACCCAAAACTCCTGCCTGGATTGCTGCCCCAACGGCTACAACCTCATCGGGGTTGACGGATTTATTGGGTTCTTTGCCGAAATAATTCTTGACCGTCTCTATAACTTTGGGCATTCTGGTCATACCTCCGACCAAAATGACCTCATCAACATCGTGGGGGTCAATTTTTGCATCCTTCAAGCAAGCCTCGACCGGCTTCATGGTACTTGCAATCAAATCCTCGACCAGCCCTTCGAGCTTTGCCCGGGTAAGCTTCATTGTTAAGTGCATAGGCTGGCTGTCTTTCTGGGTAATGTAGGGTTGGTTTATTTCAATTTCCTCGGCAGCGGAAAGCTCAATCTTGGCCTTCTCGGCTGCATCTCTAACCCTTTGCAGGGCCTGTTTGTCTACCTTCAAATCAACCGCATATTCCTTTTTGAATTCGGAAACAATATAGTCGACTATCTTTTCGTCAAAATCATCTCCTCCCAGGTGGGTGTCTCCATTGGTGGCCTTGACCTCAAAAACTCCGTCCCCAAGTTCCAATACGGAAATATCAAAGGTTCCTCCACCCAAGTCATAAACGGCAATTTTTTGGGCATTTTTCTTGTCCATTCCGTAAGCCAGGGCTGCGGCTGTAGGCTCGTTGATTATTCGCTCAACCTTAAAGCCCGCAATTTCTCCGGCTTGCTTGGTGGCCTGTCTTTGGGAGTCGTCAAAATAGGCGGGGACTGTAATGACGGCCGAATCTACCTTCTCTCCGAGGTAGCCTTCCGCATCTTTCTTGAGCTTCATCAAAATCCTGGCCGAGATTTCCTGGGGAGTATAGACCTTACCGTCAACTTCGACGGCTGCCACCCCGTCTTTTCCGCCCTTGACCTCGTAGGGAACCATTTCGATGGTGCGTTTTACCTCTTTGTCTTCA
>Ga0209619_10000022_pt1 | contig 75619 bp, 60 predicted proteins | sample Rifsed16ft3_FD_184011 | JGI IMG/M metagenome (GOLD analysis project Ga0209619, IMG submission 184011) | Soil microbial communities from Rifle, Colorado, USA - sediment 16ft 3 (version 2) | ecosystem: Environmental > Terrestrial > Deep subsurface > Rock core/Sediment | place: Rifle, Colorado... | reverse complement strand
TCCCCCTTCCCCGTTCCCGCTTCCCCGTCGTTGACGGACAGGGTGGGATTCGAACCCACGAACCGGTTACCCGGTTACACGCTCTCCAGGCGTGTGCCTTCAGCCACTCGGCCACCTGTCCCGGGGTGTGCAGTGCCTGTAAAGAACGCGAGTCAAGCTGTTGCGGTCAACGGTCGTCGTTGGCAGCAATGGCGCAGTAGGGAGCCGGTGCGATGCGCGCATGGACAGCACCCCGTTCGTGCTGGTAGTTTGACCCGGAGTTCACTCGCGGCATGAGGGCACGCACCATGGCCTCAGTCACCACCGCGTTGGAAGAAACGCGTGATGAGATCCGGCGGAGCATGCAGGCGCTCCACAAGAAGTACCCCCAAGAGTACTGGCGCGAGCTCGATCGTAAGGGGGCGTATCCCGAAGCCTTCGTGCAGGAGCTGACTCAGAGCGGATTCCTGAGCTGCCTGATCCCGGAAGAGTACGGCGGGTCCGGCCTGGGCGTCACGGAGGCCGGGATCGTCTTGGAAGAGATCAATCGTGGAGGTGGCAACTCCGCGGCCTGTCACGCACAGATGTACACCATGGGCACCCTGCTCCGCCACGGGTCGGAAGCCCAGAAGCGTCGCTATCTGCCGGGGATCGCCAGCGGCGAGTTACGCCTGCAGGCGTTTGGCGTGACCGAGCCGGATGCGGGATCGGACACGACGCGCATTTCGACGTTCGCCAAGCGCCAGGGAGATGTCTACCTGGTGCATGGTCAGAAGATCTTCATCTCGCGCATGCAGCACTCAGACCTGATGGTCTTGCTCGCTCGCACGACGCCGTTAGACCAGGTCAAGAAGAAGACCGACGGCCTCAGCGTCTTCCTGGTCGATCTCCGTAATGCCGGTGACAGGCTCAGAGTGGATCCCATCGAGACGATGATCAATCACGAGACGAATGCGGTGTTCTTCGATGGTTTCGAGGTGCCGGCCGATAGCCTCATCGGGGAGGAAGGGAAGGGTTTCTCCTACATCCTGAGCGGCATGAACGCGGAACGCATCCTGATCGCGTCGGAATCCATTGGGGATGCGCTGTATTTCGTCGATCGGGCGACGGCGTACGCGAAGCAGCGGGTGGTGTTCGGGCGTCCCATTGGACAGAATCAGGCGATCCAGTTTCCCATTGCGCGGGCGTACATGAACACGCGAGGCGCGATCGAGATCCGTGATCACGCAGCCGCCCTGTTCGACCGGGGAGAGGAGTGTGGCACGGAAGCCAATATCGCGAAATACCTCGCGTCGGAGGCGGCCTGGGAGGCGGCCAACGCAGCCATGACCACGTTCGGTGGCTACGGCATGGCCGTGGAGTACGACATCGAGCGGAAGTTCCGGGAGGCCCGCCTATTCCTGATCGCGCCGGTGCCGAACAATCTCATCTTGAGCTACGTTGGGCAGCATGTCCTAGGCATGCCACGGTCCTTCTGACCCAAGGCAAGGAGTCTGCCGCCGTGCTCCCGGTCTTACGGCCTCGCCGCTGCCTGTTGTTCGTCCCCGCGAACCGACCGGACCGCTACGCGAAGGCGCTGTCCAGCGGAGCGGACTGCGTATGCATCGACTTGGAGGACGCCGTCGCCTTCGATCGGAAGGACGAGGGCCGAGACCAAGCGTTGGCGTGGCTTCCCAGCTGGAGCCCTCAGCCCGTGGAGCTGGTGCTGCGCATCAACAGTGTGAAGACCGCCGTCGGACTGCGTGACCTCATGGCCCTGCTTGATTCTGGAGGCAGGCCAGACGCCCTCATGCTGCCCAAGCTGGACTCGCCCGAAGAGGTGAGGTGGGTCGATGCGCTTCTTGGTGAGCGGCTCGCCGAGGTGCGACTCATCCCGATGATCGAAACGGTCGAGGGACTGGCAGCCGCGGAGGCGATAGCTCGCGCGTCCTCGCGCGCTGCGGCGCTGCTGCTGGGAGGCGTTGACCTCTCGACCGAATTGGGGTGCACTCGCGACTGGGACGCCATGCACTACGCCCGATCCCGGACGGTCCATGCCGCTGCCCTGGCGCGAATCGACGTGATGGACATGCCATTTCTCGACGTGAACGACCTCGAAGCCCTCCGACAGGAGGCGCGCCTCGCCGCCCGACTGGGCTTCACGGGGAAAGCGGTGATCCATCCCAGCCACGTGGCTCCCGTGCTGGAAGCCTTCTCACCCGCGCCCGAGGAGATCGAGTGGGCCCGCCGGATCGTGGACGCCTACGAGCGGAATCGGGGTGGCGTGCTGCTGGTGGACGGGAAACTGGTCGAGCGGCCGGTGATCCGGGCCGCCCAGCGGGTGTTGGCGATCGAGGCCGCGGCGAGGAGAGGCGAAGCTCACTCGGGAGCGGAGCATTGATGTCTGATCTCCTGCGCGGAACCCTGGTGGTGTCGCTGGAGCAAGCGGTGGCCGGACCGTTCGCGTCGGCCAAGCTGGCAGCAGCGGGCGCGCGGGTGATCAAGGTCGAGCGGCCGGAGGGTGACTTTGCGCGCGGCTACGACGAGGCAGCGCGCGGACAGAGCTCCTATTTCGTGTGGCTGAACCGCGGGAAAGAATCGGTCGTGCTTGACTTCAAGGATCCCGAGGACGCCCGGGTGCTCCAGGGCCTCGTCGCGCGCGCAGACGTGTTCATCCAGAACCTCACTCCGGGCTCCACCCGCCGGGCCGGCTTCGGGTCCGGCGACCTTCGCCGTCGCTACCCCCGGTTGATCACCTGTGACATCAGCGGCTACGGTGAAACGGGTCCGTATGGCCGTATGCGGGCGTACGACACGCTGGTGCAGGGTGAGGCCGGGATCTCCGCGGTGACGGGGCACCCCGATGCCCCTGCCAGGGTGGGAATCTCGATTTGCGATATCAGCGCCGGATTCCACGCCTATGCCGGCATCTTGGAGGCGCTACTGCGTCGCGAGCGCTCGGGGGCGGGCAGTGGGGTCAAGGTCTCGCTGTTCGACTGCGTCGCGGACTGGATGGCTGTCCCGTACTTGCACGAGGTCTTCGGGGGCCGCGCGCCTCAGCGGGGGGGACTGCATCACCCGTCGATCGCCCCCTACGGAGCGTATTCGGCGGGAGGCAGGCAAGCCGTGAACATCGCGATCCAGAACGAGCGCGAATGGGAACGCTTCTGCACCGACGTGCTGCAGCAGCCGAATCTGGTCCAGGCAGAGCGCTTCAAGACGAACTCGGAACGCGTGCGCAACCGGCGGGAGCTGGATGCGGTGATAGGGGCTGTCTTCGAGCGTCTTTCACTCAGTGAACTCGAGCGACGGCTGGAGGCCGCCGACATTGCCTTTGGGCGGTTGAACTCGGTAGCGCAGTTCGCGGCTCATCCCCAGCTGCGAACCGTGGAGGCGGAGACGCCGGCTGGATCCATCCGGCTTCCCGCCGATCCGCTGCGTTGGGACGACGAGGCCGGGGAGCAGGTGCGCCGGGTGCCGGCCCTAGGCGAGCACACGGTGGCGGTGCGAGCCGAATTCGGCGCGGCGGCGCAGCATGTCAAGGAGGGCAGCAATGCCGGATCTCGCAGACTGGGTCGGGCGAGCGAGGATTGAGCAGGACCTCATCACGCTGACCCGCGCGCGCAGTGCCGCCGGCCTGTTCGACGAGGATCCAGAGCGGGTTGTGCCGGGCACTGAGCTGCCGGCGTGCTGGCACTGGTTCTACTTCAATCCAGTGGTGCGCCGCTCGGAGCTCGGGGAAGACGGACATCCGAAACGAGGGACCTTCCTGCCACCGGTGGTTCTCCCCAGGCGCATGTGGGCGGGGGGACGGCTACGGTTCCGCGCACCCATCCGCGTTGGAGAGTCGGCCGAACGGCGCTCCGAGATCGCGTCAGTCCAAGAGAAGGAAGGGCGCAGCGGCAAGATGGTCCTGGTCACGGTTCGGCACCGCGTGAGTAGTCGGGACGGCCTGGGCGTCGAAGAGGACCAGGATCTCATCTATCGCGAGGCGACCAAGTTCAGCGAGCAGCCGCGGAGCGCCGCCCCGTCCCCCGAGGCCCAGTGGGAGGATGCCTTTTCCCCGGACACCACCGCCCTGTTCTCGTTCTCGGCCCTCACCGGTAACGGGCACCGCATTCACTACGATCAGGAGTACGCCAAACAGGTCGAGGGCTACCCCGGACTACTGGTGCATGGCCCGCTGACGGCGCTGCTGCTCCTGCAGGCCGCCCAGCGTCGCGCTGGGCTTCGTCCGACAGCCTATACCTATCGCGCCGTGGCGCCACTCTTCGTGGGCGAGCCGATCACGCTGGCGGGCGTGACGCGGGCCGACCACAGCACCGAGGTGTGGGCCCGAGGCCCTCGAGGGGTCGCGATGCAGGGAACCATCGAGTGGTAGAGTCGACCCTCTCGACCCGCCTGGCCCGGCTGATCCGCGCCAGGCCGGCCGGAGTGGGTGACCTGCAGTTGGCCGAGCGGCACGTGCGCGACTGGCTCGGCGCGATGGCGGCGGGGGGGGCGACCTCCGCGGGCCGGGTTCTGCGATCCTACGCCGGCGAGCGCACCGATGTGGAAGGCCGCGTGTTTCTGGCAGCCGCGCTTTCGCACATCACGGAGACCGACGACTTGCACCGTGGCTCGGTCACGCACCCGGGGTGCGTCGTGGTGCCCACGGCGTGGCTGCTGGGCAGCGAGCTAGGTAGACGCGGGCATGCCGTCCTCCACGCCGTCTTGGCCGGCTACGAGGCCGTGTTGCGCATTGGAGAAGCGCTCGGCCCGGGGCACTACCGCGTGTTCCATAACACGGCTACTGCAGGGGTCTTCGGAGCCGCGGCCGCCGCAGCCCAGCTCCTGGGTCTGGACGAAGAGCGCTGGGTGTGGGCGTTTGGCAGCGCGGGGACGCAGGCGGCCGGCCTGTGGCAGTTCAACCAAGACGCCACCATGTCCAAGCATCTGCACGCCGGGCACGCGGCGGAGGCCGGCCTGCGGTCGGCGCTTCTGGCAAAGGGCGGATTCACCGGGCCGGGGGCGATTCTGGAAGGAGAGAAAGGCTTCTTCCGCGGACTCTGTCCCGATCCGATTCCGGAGCGGGTTCTCGCACCGGCGCCTGGATGGAAGCTGCAGGAAACGTCGTTCAAGCCGTACCCCTCATGTCGCCACACGCATGCTGCCATCGATGCAGCGCTCGAGATTCGCGATCGCATGCTGCAGGCTGGAGACTCGCCGAAGGCCATCGCCCAGCTTCGGATCGAGACCTATCCGGCGGCCCTGCGCTTCACGGACAACCCGGCTCCCGTGAGCACGTATGCGGCCAAGTTCAGCATCCAGTTCTGCGTGGCGACGGCCCTGGTGCAGGGCCGCCCGACACTGGGGGCATTCGATGGAGAGCACCTCGCGGACGCCTCCGTGCGCGATCCCGCCGCTCGCGCGTCGGTGGCGGTGCGAGACGCCTTCGCTGAGGCGTATCCGGCGCATTGGCGCAGCGCGGTCGAGGTCGTCACCGAGGCGGGGCGCACCTACTTGGCAGAGCGGGATGGAGCACGCGGCGATCCGGAATGGCCCATGATGGATCAGGAGCTTGACGACAAGGCCCGAGATCTTCTCGCCTATGGCACCATGACGCCGGCGGCCTCGGAGTTGATGCTTCGCGCCTGCCGGCAACTCGTGGAGGATGGTCCTCTGCCGCCCCTGCCGTGGGTTGCGGGCGCGCTGCCCCCCGCCGCGTTCCTCAAGACGTTGCGCCGCTGGGCGCGAGACGCCACGAGCTCGGTATGAATGGACTTCACTGAGGAGTGGCTACCCGCTCTTGACATCCCCCCCTCCAAACACAGCTTTGAACCGCGTTCCACCATGATGGCCTTGCAGGCAGTCCGCCGCCGTCGTTGAGAGCGAAGGCGGCGTCGATCAACTGGCGGTGATTCTCGATTCGCCACCGGAGGTTGCCGTGAACAACACGAGAAGGATGGGCTCGGTCCTGCTGTGGGCGGCTCTGTTGGTCGGCGTGGCGCCGGTGCGGGCGCTGACGCTGCAGCAGCGGGAGACTCCTCCGGCGGGGCGCGACGCGTACCGGCCCGCGGTGCCGGGGGTGAACGGGCTGGTGACCGCGGGGCACCCGCTGGCCTCCATGGCGGGAATCCGCATCCTGATGAGCGGTGGGAACGCGGCCGATGCGTCGGTGGCGGTGCTGTCCACGCTGAACGTGGTGCGCCCGCAGATGTCGGGCGCCGGCGGCAACGGATTCGCCACGATCTACGACCAGAAGACCAACCGGATCTACGCCCTGGCCGCTACCGGGGCGGCCGCCAGGGCACTGGACCCCCAGAAGGTGACGGCCGAACAGCGCCTGAGAGGCATTCATGCCGGGGTGGTGCCGGGTCTGCTCGGCGGCTGGATTGCGCTGCTCGAGCGGTTCGGGACCTTGAGCCTGAAGGAGGTGTTGCAGCCGGCCATCGAGTATGCGGAGAACGGGCACCCCATCGAAGCGTCGGTGGCGCGGTCCATCGAGAGCGGCCGGGCCACGTTCGAGCAGTTTCCGACCAGCGCGCGAGTGTTCCTGCCCAATGGGCGGGTCCCGAAGCCAGGCGAGGTGTTCCGGATGCCGGACCTGGCCAACACGTACAAGAAGGTGGTGGAGGCGGAGCAGGCGGCGTTGCGGCAGGGCAAGTCGCGCTCGGACGCTCTGTGGGCGGCCTTCGATCGGTTCTACAAGGGGGACATCGCCCAGGAGATGGCGCGGTTCTACCAGGAGAACGGCGGGGAGTTCACCCTGGAGGATTTCGCCGCCTACCGGCCGATCTGGCGAGAGCCGGTGCGCACCACCTACCGCGGCTATGAGCTGTTCAGCAGTCCGCCGACGTCGCGCACCGGCCTCGAGGTCATGATGCAGCTGAACCTGGTCGAGGCCTTCGAGGTGCAGAAGCTGGGGCACAATAGCGCGGAGGGACTCCATCTGATCGCGGAAGCGATCAAGGTGACGAAGTCGGACGTCTACCGGTACGTGGCGGACCCGAAGTTTGTGGATGTTCCGGTGGCGGAGCTGCTGTCGAAGGAGTACGCGGGGATTCGCCGCCCGCTGATCGCCATGGACCAGGCGAGTGCGTTTCCGGCGCCGGGGGATCCCCGGCGTCTCCTGAAGACGGAGGCGGGTGGCTCGAGCCTCCAGTTGCCGTCGCCGGACTCGCCGGAGCAGTCGGAGGACGGCTCCACGGACAGCTTCTCCATCGCGGATCGGTTCGGGAACGTCGTCGCGTGCACGCCGACGCACGGGGGGATATTCGGGACGTACGTGGTGGTGGGGAACACGGGCCTCACGTTCAACAACGGGACGCGCGACGGCTCGGTGTCGCCCTACGTCGGCCACGTCAACTACGTCCGGGGGGGCCAGATCCCGATCCTGGGCAACGGGCCGATCATCGTGTTGAAGGATGGCCGGTTCTTCCTGTCGTTGGGGACGCCCGGGGGCGAGACGATTGGGCAGACCCAGTTTCAGGTGCTCTTGAACCTGCTGGACCATGGCATGGGGATTCAGGAGGCGATCGAGGCGCCGCGGATCGTGCTGAATGCCGATCCCAACTTCTATAAGCCCGGCGCCGCGATCACGCTCCGCATCGAGAACCGGCTCTCACCCGAGGTGCTGCGCGGACTCGAGCGGCTGGGCCACAGGATCGAACTGACCGCCGGCTATAGCGGCGGCGTCATGCAGGGGATCCTCGTGGACCTTGCGACGGGCACGATGCACGCGGGGGCCGACCCGCGAGGCGTTGCGTATGCCATCGGGTACTGAGGTTCCGCGCTCGCCGCCGGGCTAAGCGGCTCGCCACGGCGCTGACGTGAAGATCGGCGTCATCGGCACGGGAGCCATGGGCTCGATCTACGCCGCGGTCCTCGGCGGCGCGGGCCACGAGGTGTGGGCGTTCGACAATCGGTGGGATCACATCGAGGCGATTCGCCGGGGCGGGCTCAGGCTGGACGGCGCGAGCGGCGATCACAGGGTTCACGTCCAGGGCACCACCGACGCGGCCGAGGCTGGCACCTGCGAGCTCGCGGTCATCGCCACCAAGACGTTCGACACCGAGACGGCCCTGCGCGATGCCGCGCCGATGCTCGGCCCGGAAACCCTGCTTCTGCCAATCCAGAACGGTCTCGGAAACGGGGAGCGAGTCGCGGCCCTGTTGGGGCAGGACAACCTCCTCGTGGGGATCGCCGCCGCCTTCGGGTCCAGCGTCGTCGGTCCGGGTCACGTACATCCCGAAGCCTTGGGCACCATTCACTTCGCCGAGTTCCGAGGCGGTATCACGCCGCGCCTTCGCAACGTGGCCGGCGTCTGGCAGGATGCGGGCTTTCGCGTCGAGCTGTTCGAGGACCCGCTGCGGATGGTCTGGGGAAAGCTGATCGGAAATGTCGCCTTTGCGGCGCCGTGTGCCGTAACCGATCTCACGATCGGCGAGGTGATGGACAACCCCTGGGCCTGGTCGCTCGCGCTGGCGTGCGTGCGGGAGACGGCGGCCGTCGCCGCCGCCAAGGGGATCCAGCTCCCGTACCAGGACCCGGAGGCGTGGGTCACCCGCTTCGGCAGCATGATCCGCGGGGCCAGGCCGTCGCTCGCTCTGGATCTGAGGGCTGGGCGCCGGTGCGAGATCGATTCACTCCATGGCGCCGTGGCGCGCGAGGGCGAGGTCGTGGGTGTACCGACGCCTACGTGCCGCGTCCTGTCCGCGATCGTAAAAGCGCTGGAGCATAAGGGCTACGCAGGATAACGACCCCGATTGACGGGGAGATCAGGCTATCCTATTATCGCGCGTCGTGGCCGCACTCGTAAGGATGCCGGAAGCGAAAGCCTGCCCCGCGGCCGGAGCCGCGTCGGTCGTGGGGGCAACCCCTGGGGCGCGTGAGAGCGTGGTTGCCGGCCGCGCACCCTCATGCCGTCGAATACGCGGAGTGGAGTGAGGAAGGAGAGGATGAAGACCATGAAGTACACGCGAGGCGAGTTTGTGCGGATGGGCGGCGCCGCGGCTCTGGGGTTGGCGATCCCTGATGCGGCGGAGGCCTTGAAGGCGCCGGCGCCCCAGGAGGGTACGCAGGACGGGAGGGCCGACCTGGTGGTGATCAACGCCCGGGTCTACACGGTGGACGACCGCATGCCGCGGGCCGAGGCGTTCGCGGTGAAGCACGGGCGGTTCATCGCCGTGGGCAGTACGGGGGACGTGAGGAACCTCGCCGGTCGTGGTACGCAGGTCATTGATGCGGAGCGGATGACGGTGGTGCCGGGGTTCATCGACACCCACATCCACCCTCAGGGCGTGTCGGACCTGCTGAACGCGAACTGCGACGTGCGGACGATCGCCGAGATCAAAGAGGTGCTGCGGAAGCGTGCGGCGGAGACGCCGCCCGGCTACTGGGTGGAGGGCTTCAAGTACGACGACACCAAGGTCAAGGACGCCAACGGTCAGTTCCGCCGGATCAACCGCTGGGACCTGGATGAGGCGGTCCCAAACCACCCGGTGCGGGTTTCGCACCGGGGTGGCCACATCGCCTGGTTCAACAGCAAGGCGTTGGAGATGGCGCGAGTCACGCGGGACATCAAGGACCCGCCGGGCGGTCGGTTCGACCGGAGGGCCGACGGTGAGCTGACGGGGCTGGTGGAAGAGCGGGCCACTCGGGTGTTCAGCGGTGTGGGGAAGCAAGTGGAGGTCACCAGGGCTCACCGGCAGGCCGGCGTGAAGTTCGCGTCGGAGATGATGACCGCGGGGGGCCTCACCACCGTGGGCGACGGCGGTGTCAGCCCGGACGCTGCGATGGCCTACCAGGATGCGTTCGCGGCGGGGGAGATGCGCTACCGCGTCTACCTGCACTACGGTGCGGCCAACCTCGAGGCGCTGAAGGCGGCGGGCATCTACACCGGCTTCGGTCACGACTGGATCCGCTTCGGCATGATCAAGTATTCCGCCGACGGCTCGATGTCCGGGCGGACGGCGCGCCTGTCGCAGCCGTACGTGGGGCGGCCCAGCGACTACGGGATCCTCACCATGACGGAGGAGGAAATCCGCGACGGGGTGGAGGCGGCGCACCGGAACGGCTATCAGATCGAGATCCACGCGAACGGCGACGTGACCATCGACCTGGTGCTCAAGGCGTACGAGCGCGCGCACCAGCTGTGGCCGCGGGCGGGAGGGGCGTTCGCGCGGCACCAGATCGAACACTCGACGGTGATGAACCCGGACCTGCTCAGGCGGATGGCGGCGGTGGGGGTGGTTCCGTCGATGTTCACGACCTACGTGTACTATCACGGTGAGAAGTGGGCGGAGTACGGTGAAGATCGGATGCGGTCGATGTTCGCCGCCCGGTCGTTTCTCGACCACGGGATCAAGGTATCGGCCGGATCGGACTACGTGCCCGGCCCGTTCGAGCCGCTGATGGGGCTGCAGAGCATGGTGACCCGGAAGGACTACACCGGGAAGGTGTGGGGTGAGAACCAGCGGGTCACGGTGGATGAGGCGCTGCGGATCTCCACGATCCACGGCGCCTACGGATCGTTCGAGGAGGACGTGAAGGGGTCGATCACGGCGGGTAAGCTGGCCGACTTCGTGATCCTGGGACAGGACCCCCACGACGTGGATCCGGATCAGATCCTGAAGATTCCGGTGGTGCGCACGGTCGTGGGCGGCAAGACGATGCATCCGATCGAGCGAGTCTAGCGAGTGCGTGGGCGACTTCGACGACAGGGTAGAGAGAGGAAGGAGCGATGAGCTACACACGCGGCGAGTTCCTAGAGCTGAGCGCGAAGCTGGCCGCCGTCCTGGGGGTCAGCGGGGTCGCGAGTGGGTGCGAAGGCGGGCTGCGCGGACGCGGCGGCCAGGTGGGTGGCGCGAGCCCCGACCTCGTGCTGGTCAACGGCCGGGTTTACACCGTGGACGATCAGATGCCGCGGGCCGAGGCGTTCGCGGTCAAGCAGGGACGGTTCCTGGCCGTGGGCACGACGGACGAGATCCGTGGCATGGCCGTGCGCGGCACCGAGGTCATCGACGCGGAAGGCATGACCGTGGTGCCGGGATTCATCGACACCCATTGCCATCCGAGCGGGGTGGGCGACCTGTATAACGTCAACCTCGAGAAGGTGAAGACCATCACGGACATCAAGGACCAGCTGAGCAAGAAGGTGGCGGAGACGGAGCCGGGCTACTGGGTGAACGGCTTCATGTACGATGACACGAAGGTCACGGACGTCAGCGGTCAGTACCGCCGCATCAATCGCTGGGACCTGGACGAGGCGGTGCCGAACCACCCCGCGCGGATCTCCCACCGGGGCGGCCACATCGCGTGGTTCAACAGCAAGGCGCTGGAGATGGCGGGAGTCACCCGGGACATCAAGGACCCGCCGGGCGGCCGGTTCGAGCGGAGAGCCGACGGCGAGCTCACGGGGCTGGTGGAAGAGCGGGCGTCACGGGTGTTCAGCGGTGTCGGCAAGACTCGCGAGACGACGCGCGCCGACCGGCAGGCCGGCATCAAGCTCATCTCCCAGCGCATGGCCGCCAGCGGCCTCACCTCCGTCCACCAGACGGGCGGCGACACCAACGCGCTGATCGCGCTCCAGGATGCGTATCACGCGGGCGAGATGAACTTCCGCATGTACTTCCTCCCCCGCGCCAACCTCCCTCGCAGCAACGACGCCTTCGAGGGGATGAAGGCGGCCAACATCCGCACCGGCTTCGGCAACGAATGGCTGCGCATCGGCGCCGTGAAATACGGCGCGGACGGCGCGATCTCAGGACGGACCGCGCGCCTTTCCCGGCCGTACGTCGGCCGGCCCAACGACTATGGCATCCTCACCATGACCCAGCAGCAGATCAACGAGGCGGTGGAGGATGCGCGGGCCCACGACTTCCAGATCGGGATCCACGCGAACGGCGATGTGCCCATCGACATGGTGCTTACCGCGTACGAGCGGGTGCTGAAGCGGTATCCGCTCCGCGACCCCCGCTATCGCATCGAGCATTGCACCGTGGTGAACCCGGACCTGATCAAGCGGATGGCCGCCATCGGCGCCATTCCGACGCCGTTCTACACCTACGTGTATTACCACGGCGAGAAGTTCCCGGAGTACGGCCAAGAACGGCTGCGCTGGATGTTCGCACACCGCTCCTTCCTCGACGCGGGCATCCGCGTGCCGGGCGCCTCGGACTACGGGCCCGGTCCGTTCGAGCCGCTCATGGCGATCCAGAGTATGGTGACCCGCAAGGACTGGCAGGGGCACGTGTGGGGCGAGAACCAGCGGGTCACGGTGGACGAGGCGCTGCGTATCTGCACGCTCCACGGCGCCTACGCCTCGTTCGAGGAGAATCTGAAGGGGTCAATCACGCCGGGCAAGCTCGCGGATTTCGTGATTCTGGAGCGGGATCCGCACGAAGGGGATCCCGACCAGATCCTCAACATCCGGGTCGTGCGCACGGTCCTGGGCGGCCGCACCACGCACGTGTGAACCATTCGATGGGCCGGCGACTCACTCGCGGAGAGATGGGCGGCGATCGGCGGCTGGTTCGGTCGGTGCCCCGGGCTCTGTTATGCTCTCTGCTGGCCGGCTGTCAGACCTTCCAGGCTTTGAGCCTCACGTCACCGCTCCCGCCGGGTGCGCTGGTCCGGGTGGAGCTGGTACCGGCCCGCGACCAGGTCGTCCGCGCGGGCTCCGGCGCGAAGGAGACAAGGGGTGCGGGGTTTCGGGCGCAGGTTGTGGAGTGGGACCCCGACACGCTCACTCTCTCCCTGTGGTCCACTGACCCCTTGGCCCCGCGGGAGACGATTCGGGTTCCGGCGAGCGAGGTGGCCAGCATCCAGGAGATGCGGCCCGCTTGGGGGAAAACGTTGTCGCTGGTCGCCGGCGTGGGGCTGGTGGTGGGCCTCGCGGTGCTCGGAGTGAAGGCCAGGATCGGTTCGGGGCCACCCGGCCCTCCCGAACCCGATGAGGGAGGGATGGTGAGGAAGGGATGGTGAGGCCGGTGGCTCACGGCCGGCATGGCGGCGGAGGGCGGCCGGGCCCGTCGAGCCGGGCCGCGGAACCAGCGGGATCATCTCACCCAACGCGGAGCGTCAGCATGCTACGGATTACCAGGATCAGGACGGCGGCGGTGATCACGGCCGCGTGGCTGGCGGTGGGCTGCAGTGGCGCCGGCGCCCAGGGCGGTGTGGTGGAGGCGTTTGTCCCCGACGCCGTCTACCACAACGCGAAGGTGGTCACGGTCAACCAGAACTTCGAGATCGCGCAGGCGGTGGCGATCCGGGACGGCCGGTTCGTGGCGGTCGGGTCGAACCAGGAGGTGCTGGCGCTGGCGGGCCGGTCGACGCAGGTGGTGGACCTGGGCGGCCGTACCGTGGTGCCGGGTTTCTACGACAACCACATCCACCTGGGAGCGGAGTTGCAGGAGTGGGAGGGCGGGCTCGTCGGTGCAGTAGAGCCGTGGATCCGCGACGCGAAGACGGTGGAACAGCTCCAGGCCGTGCTGCGGCGGAAGGCGGAGGAGACGCTGCGGGGCCAGTGGATCCAGGCGGGCCTGACGCGGGAGGAGTGGCCCAACCAGCGGATCCCCACACGGTGGCAGCTGGACGAAGCGACGCCCAACAACCCGCTGGCGTTGCGCCGGGGCCCGCACACGGCGGTGCTGAACTCCCGGGCCTTGGAGGTGGTGGGGATCGACCGGAACACGCCGAACCCGGACGGCGGCTGGATCATCAAGGACGCGCGAGGCGAACCGACCGGGTTGTTGTTGGAGGCAGCGAGGCGGGTGCTCGCGCCACACCTCCCCGCCGCCGCGAGGCCCGGTGCCGAAGCCACGCTGCAGACCTACCGCCGCCAGCTGCGGGGGCTGCTATCGCTGGGGCTGACCAGCGTCAACGTGGCGGGGATGGGAGCATCGGGGATGCGGCTGCTGCAGGAGCTCTACGAGCGCTACGGAGAGGAGCTGCCGCGCATGACGGTGCAATTGCGCCTGGCGCCTGGGTGGAACGAGTATGACGACCCGGACGAGGGCGCCCGCGCCGCGATCGCGGAGCTGGAGGGGCTAGGCTTCCGCACCGGCTACGGCACCGACCGTCTGAGAATCGGCGCCATCAAGATGAACGCGGACGGCGGGCTGAGCTCGCCGGTCTACTGGTCAACCCAGCCGTACAAGGGCCGGCCGGACTTCTACGGCCGACCCATCATCCACGAGCGGGCGCTGTACGCGGTGAGCAAGCGGGCCCACGAGCTGGGCTGGCAGATCGGTGTCCACACCATTGGTGACGCTGCCGCGGCGCAAATGGTGGACATCTACGCTCGGATCCTCGATGAACTTCCCCGGAACGACCATCGCCACTACCTGCACCACTTTACGGTGCTGCCGCCGGAGGAGACCCTCCGGAAGATGCAGAAGTATGACATTCTGGTGGCGCAGCACCCGTCGTGGCTCTGGGCACTGGGCGGCTTCCTGGTGGAGTCGCTGGACGGCGAGCGGCTGCAGCGGGCGGCACCGACGGCGTCGTTGTTGAAGCGGGGCATCAAGGTCTCCTTCGGCTCGGACCAGCTTCCGTACGGCCCCCTCTTCAACATCTGGGCGGCGGTCACGCGGCAGGGCTGGCCGGACGGGAAGACGGTCTACGGGCTCAAGGCCGAGGGCATCACCGTGCAGGAGGCGCTACGGCTGCACACGCTGGGCACGGCATACCTCACCTTTGACGAAGAGGAGAAAGGCTCGATCGAGGCCGGCAAGCTGGCGGACCTGGCTGTGCTGGGCGAGGACCTGCTCACGGTAGACGCGGACCGGATCCGGCTCATCCCGGTCGAGCGCACCGTCGTGGGCGGGCTGGAGGTCTACGCGCGCGGCAAGGCGGCAGCGACGCGGTAGTCGGCGGGGGCCGCCCGCCCCGCCGCCGCCCGCGTCAGAACGCCAGGAGCTTGGTCGCCTTCAACGTCAGCGATCGTTCCAGTAGATCGCCGGTGCCGACCTTGCGGCGATCGGTGTAGACGAGGTAGAGGTCGCTGAGCGGAGAGTGGATGAAGCGGCCCCGCAGGTTGATGAGCGTCTCATCCGACTGCCCATTGTACTGGATGTGAGCGCTGCCGAATAACCGGGTGGATCCTGCCAGGCTCAGGCGCAGCCCCGCGAGATCGGCGGTGAAGGCGCCGGCCGGCAGCTCGACGTCGTTGCGGCTGAGCGAGAGGTCCATGACGAAGAACCGGTTCGGCCGCCACGTAGCGCCGAGCCCCGCAGTCCACTTGGTCCCGTCGTAGTACCCGCCCCGCGCGAACGAGCCCCGGCCGGAGAACGAGCGCGCGGCGTTCGAGGCGTACGAGATACTCGCGTCGTGGTAGTCGTAGTCTCCCTCGGCGATCGTCACGTTCGGGGCCACCCCAAAAGGACGGGACAGCCGCTCGAACTCGTCGCTATAGCCCAGGCTCAGCTCCCCGCCGTCGGCGAAGCTGACGCTGATGCCCGCCGACGCGCTCCGCGTCTCCAGCAGGGCTGCCAGGTTGGTGATGTAGTCCACTTGGACATACGGATTGATTTCCTGGACCGTGATCCGACCAGGCGAATAATGAACGCCGATAGTGCCGTAGTAGTGCTGCATGCCGCGGCGGCGGACGAAGCCGAGCCCCGGGTCGAAGCCGTCGCCGAAGCGCCGGTACATGGCGCCGACGTTCCAGAAGCGGTCCCGCCAGCCCACGGAGACCCGCCCGGCGGTCGCATCGCCCGTAGCGCTGGTGGCATCCACCGTGGCGAAGTACGAGTTGATGATCAGGTATCCGAGCGGCCGGACATTGGCGTCCACGCCGTACGCCCGGTTGTAGCGGCCTGAGTCCCCGGGGGCGGTGTACTGGCGGCTGGTGACCATGAGGCCCACGTCCGAGTTGCCGAGGAGGGCGCGGCGCAGCCGCACCACGCTGAAATTCTCGCTGGGCCGGTTGGCCGTCCCCTGCGTTTGCATGCTCACCACGCCGACCTGGTAGGGGCCCGTCTTGCCGGAGAGGCGCACGCCGCCCAGCATGGGGATCGGGCGTCCCTGCGGGGTCAACCCGATGCGCCGCGTGTGGAACAAGGTGAAGTCACGCTGGGACACGCTGGTCAGGTACCCCCGCTCGGTCAGGTCGCCGAACAGGAACGTGCCCGAGTTCTCGATGAAGAACTCGCGGCGTTCCGGGAAGAACAGCGGGAAGCGGGTGAGGTTCACCTGTTCCTGGTCGGCCTCCACGTGGGAGAAGTCAGTGCGGTACGTGGCGTCGAAGGTCAGGGCCGACGTCAGGCCGTACTTCAGGTCTACGCCGGCATCGAGGTCGTATCCCACGTCCGCCTCCGCCCGGGCCGCGCCTTCGAGCCGGGCGCCGAGCACGTACGGCTTGACCTGGAGGTTGCGTCCCTGCTTCAGGTCCTCGAGCCCGAAGAGCGTGCCGGCGCGGGAGACCTTGGGGATCAGCTCCCGCCGCCCCAGCGGCGCCCAGTACGAGACCTCATTGGTGCGGCGGACCCGCCGATTGACATTGAGGCCCCACGCCTGCTCGCCCGGCCGACCGTCGAAGCGCAGGGTCGTGAAGGGGATCGCCAGCTCCATGGTCCATCCCGAATCGGTGATCGCGGTGGCCACGCTGACTACGCCGTTCCATGCGTAGTCCAGGCTGCGGTGATCGTCGAATGCCTGGGCATCGCCGATGGCGCCCGCCGGATTGACCGTAAAGAGGAAACCGTTGCGGCGGTCGAGCTTCGGGTCGAAGACGATCGAGATAACGTCGTTGCTGAGCGCCGGAAAGTCCCGCTCCAGGCTGGTCACGATCAGCCGGCCCGGATCCGAGTCGTACGCGACCGCTCCGACGTAGATGTTGTCCCGGTCGTAGAGGATCCGCACGACCGTGGGCTCGGTGGCAGGGTAGCCCAGGCGAGGCTGGGCCTGGATGAACTCGCTGATCGGCTCGGCCCCGGCCCACGCCGGCTCATCCAGCTTCGCATCGATGACGATGCGGCCCGAGGCCTGGGCCGCTCGAGCCATGGGGCGCGGCGCCGTCTCTGGGTCGATCGGCCACCTCCTAGCCCCGTCCGTCGGCTCCAGGCGCCGGCCTTGCTCCTGGGCCACCGCGCCGGGGACCGCCAAGCCCCAGACGAGCACGACCAGGCTGGAGAGGGAAGCCCATCGCTTGAGACGTCTCAGCATGCACCGAACTCCAGAATGCCGGCTCCCGCGCTGGCCCGCGAACGGGGGCGGCTCGCAGGGCATTCTGAAGGAATCTGCAGGGCTTCTTAGTGTCAAAAGTCCCAAATCCGTACCATGCTAGCGACACGCTCTGAGTTTGGTCAAGTCACAGGGCGACATCCCGCCGGTTGTCGTGAGTCTTGACACATGCCGCTTCGTGAGGCACCTTGGCCCGCACAGTCCCAGTCTCCTCCGGTCTTTGCGAGCGGCTTCCTGGTAGTGGTTTCACAGTGGTTTCATTCAATATTCATGGGTGTTGACTGTATATCTATTGCGTAGCGTGGATGGGAATACACTGGGGAATACAATCATGTTGTGCATAATCATAGGCAAAAATTTATAGACCCACCATCACCGCCACTCCCCAAGGGAGCGACGGCGACTCTCCCATGGAGCCGCACCCACGTAAGGAGGTTCCTAATGAGCGCGTCACGTGTTAGGACCTGTGCCATGCCACGCAGCGGGATCCGCTACACCCTCCTCTGGCCACTCGCCCTTCTGCTGTCCCTCGTCGTCACGCCGCCAAGCGTGGTTCTGGGGCAGAATACCGGGACGGTGACGGGGCAGGTGATCAACTCGTCCACGGGACTGCCGCTGGGCAACATTGAGATCGCGTTCGCGGGCCCGAACCTGCGGGGGGTGACGGAGGCGAACGGGCGGTATCGGGTCGCGGACGTTCCGGCGGGAACCCACACGATCCGGGTGAGCAGCATCGGGTTCACGCGCCAGGAGCGGCAGATCCGGGTGTCGGCGGGGGAGACGACGGTGGTGAACATCGAGCTGTCGTCCGCGGTGATTGATCTCGAGGAGATCCTGGTGACGGGGACGCCGGGAGCGACGCGGCGGCGGGAGCTGGGGAACAGCATCAGCAGTGTGCGGATGGAGAACATCACGACGGAGCCGATGGTGGCCACGGACGACATCCTCAAGGGGACGGTTAGCAGCCTGCAGATGACGTCGAACGAAGGGGCCCCAGGCGCAGCGGCTTCGATCCGGGTGCGGGGCGTGAAGAGCCTGACCCAGGGGAACCGGCCGCTGATTTATATCGACGGCGTACGCATGGAGAACGAGCAGCTACCGAACACCGTCTCGCAGGCCTCGCGTTCGAGCCTGAGCGACATCAATCCGGCGGACATCGAGCGGGTCGAGGTGATCAAGGGGGCATCGGCGACGACGCTGTACGGCACCGAGGCGGCAGCCGGCGTGATCCAGATTTTCACGAAGCGGGGGCTGGGCCAGGGGGAGCGCGCGCTGTGGCAGGTGACGATCTCGCCGGGTGTCCTGCACCAGGGGCGGATCGGACCGGAGCCGCCGGCGAGCTGGTTTGAGAAGTACCCTTGTGGCCCCGACGACGATCCGGGCCTGTGCGGGAAGAGCCTGTTCATGGACAAGTGGCTCAAGCCGGGCTGGCAACAGCAGTACGGCCTCTCGGTGCGCGGCCGGACGGAGCGGGTGGGCGGAGTCTCGTATTTCGTCTCGGGCTCCTTGATCGATAACGATGGAGTGCTGCCGCAGCAGCGGAACAAGCAGTACACGCTGCGGGGGAACCTGGGGTTCGACCCGACGGACTGGCTGAGCGTGCAGTTCAACAACAGTCTGACGCAGTCCTACACCCGCTGGCTGCGCCTGGGGAACCTGGCGGAGTCGTTCTCGCTGAACGTGTTCCGGGGTCCCTTCGACTATGTGACGAATAGGGACAGTGTGTTCATCACGCAGTATGACGTGGACGAGTGGGGCAGCCACGTCATCAGCGGTCTGGAATTCCGGGCGAGCCCGACTCCCGATCTCTCCGTGAAGATGGCCGCGGGGCTGGACTACGTGGACAGCGACTACGGCAACACCGCACAGTTCGCGGCCCTGTACGACCCAACCGGCGTGAGGACCGAGCGGCGCTGGAAGAGCGAGACCCGGACGCTGGACTTCGCGGCGAACTTCACGCGCACGCTGGCCGGGATCGCGACGACCACGTCGGCCGGGTTCCAGGCCTTCCAGAGCAAGCGCCTGACCGTGCAAGGCGTGTCCCGGAACTTCGCGGGCCCCGGGCGGCCGACGCTGAACACCGGGTCCACGCAGACGGCGAGCGAGAACCGGCTCGAGGTCATCAACGCGGGCTTCTTCGTCCAAGAGATGTTGGGCTTTGGCGGCAAGTTCTTCGTGACGGGCGGGCTCCGGCTGGACGGGAACAGCGCGTTCGGTAGCGACTTCGGGGTCCAGCGGTACCCCAAGGTCTCGGCGTCGTACGTGATCTCGGAGGAGGGGTTCTGGCCGGACTTCTTCGACATGACGAAGCTCCGGGTGGCGTACGGGCAGTCGGGGAAGGCGCCCGGATACTTTGACGCGGTGAAGACGTGGGAGCCGGTCGCGGCGCTGGAGGCAAGGCCGGGGGTGACGCCCACCAACCTGGGGAACCCGAAGCTGGGGCCCGAGCGGACGCGGGAGATCGAGGCGGGCGTGGAGTTCGCGGTGCTGAACGGCCGGCTCTCCGTGGACTTCAGCGCCTTCACGCAGCGCACCTCGGACGCCCTGGTGGCGGTACCTCAGGATCCCACCTCGGGCTACACGACCCCCCAGATCACCAACGTGGGGATCATCGACAACCGGGGCGTGGAGGTGGAGGTGAACGGGACGGTCCTGCGCGGGCATCGGCTCACGTGGGAGCTGGGGATGACGGCCTCGCTCCAGGAGAATGAGGCCGTGGAGCTCGGTGACGTGTCGTCGATCTTCTTGGGCGGGAGTCTGACGCCGGGGATGTACGCGCGCGAGGGGTATTCGCTGCCCAGTTATTTCGGTCCCGTCCCGCAGAACCCGAACGACAAGGCGGCGCCGATCCTCCAGGACCAGTATCTGGGCGGGATGTACCCGACAAAGATCTTCAGCGGCAACACGAACCTGCGGATCGGCGAGCACCTGTCCGTCTCGGGGCGTGCGGAGTACCAGGGCGGGCACGTGCAGCTCAGCCACACGGTGTACCGGAACGTGCAGCGCAGTGTGTGGCCCAACTGCTTCGACGTCGCGCAGAAGGTGGCCGCGGGTCAGACGAGTGAGCTTACGGCCCAGGAGCGGTGGCGCTGCTCTCCGACGGAAGTGAGCTGGGCGGCCCACGTCTGGCCGCTGGACTTCGTGCGGCTCCGGTCGGTGGGCGTCAGCTACCGGATGCCGGAGAACCTCCTCGGTGGCTTCCTGGGGCGCCTGACGCTGAGCGCCGGGGGGCGGAACCTGTGGACCTGGTCGCGCTACGAGGGGCCGGACCCCGAGTCGTCCGAGGACGGGGACGTGCTGACCCGCCACGACTACTACAACATGCCGATTCCGAAGGCGTTCACGTTCAGCATCACCACCCAGTTCTAAGGGCGGCGAACTGAAAAGGAGAATGGCCATGATGACGAGAAAGATCAGGGCGCTTCGGCTCGCCGTCGCGGCGGCCGCGCTCAGCCTTCCCGCCCTGGGGTGCGATGTGGTGAACCCGGGGCAGATCCTGGACGATGATCTCAACACTGAGGCCGCGCTCCGGATCGTGGTGAACGGTCTGGGCGGCGACGTGTCGGTCGCGCAAACGGACTTGGGCTGGAACCTGAACGTCATGACCGGCGACATGTCCGGGACGTCGGCGTACAAGACCCGTTTCCAGCACTGGCAGGGGCGGCCCGACGCTGAGGACGCCGACGAGTACAACTCGCTCTACAAGGCGGTGGCCGTGGGCGACTTGGCCATCGAGCGGATCAAGACCGTGCTGGGCGGCGGTGAGGCGACGTCTCAGGTAGCGGCCGAAGCGTACCTGTGGACGGGTTTCGCGAACGAGATGGCCGGGGACGCGTTCTGCAAGGCGGTGATCGGCGGCGGGGCGCCCCAGGATCGCAGCGTCTACCATCAGCGGGCGGAAGGGTACTTTACCCAGGCCATCGGGATCGCGACCGCCGCCGGCCCGGCGAACGTGCTGACCGCCGCGTACGGCGGGCGGGCTCACGTGCGGGCCCAGCTCGGGAAGTGGCCGGAGGCGGTGGCGGACGCTGCGCGGGTGCCGACCAGCTTCCAGTTCGACTACAAGAAGGATGCCGCGGCCAGCCGGGAATGGAACCGGATCTTCTACGAGAACCAGACGCGGGTGAACATCAACATCCGCTGGACCTGGTTCCATGACTACGCGCAGAGGACGAGCGACCCGAGGGTGCCGTGGCGGACGGTGGCGGGCAAAACCGCGGCGGACGGGTCCGGCATCCAGGTGATGCAGAACAAGTACGCGAACCTGGGCGCCGACATTGCCGCCACGAAGGGGCTGGAGATGCGGCTCCTGGAGGCCGAGTACTATATCACACAGACGTCGAACTGGGCGACCGGGCTGGCCATCGTGAACGGGATCCGGACAGCGGCAGGCATGCCGGCCTGGACGGCGTCCAACGCCGCGGAGGCCTTCACCGCGCTGAAGCTGGAGCGGGGCATCGTGCTGTGGCTGGAATCCCGCCGAATGGGAGATCTCTACCGTTGGGGCGGCACGGCGACGGGCGATCCGATCATCGCGGCGATGTACCAGCTGACACCGGCGCCAGCCGTGTATTCCGGTGGCGCCGGCGGGCTGGTGATACCCCAGGACCAGCGGGCCGTCTGCATGCCCTTCAGCCTGATTCTCCTCGGCACGAATGAGAACGTGAGAGCTGGGGGGTAATGGGCAGGACGACCTGAAGGCTCACCGCTAAGCAGGGGGCCCAGACGGGTCGGGGGCGGCCGCCCGGGATCACAGGATGGTCCCGGGGGAGCTGCTTCCGGCCCGCCTTCGTTGGTGCGCCTGTGGGAGTCGCTCGCCTCTACCCGCTGCGCCGGTCAAAGGAGGACGCGGGCATTCCAATTCTCGATAGGGAAAGGGCGGAACCGTGAGAGCGAGAGCCTGCTGGAGCGACTGGCTGGGATCGGGTCGTGATGCGGCTGCGCCCGGGGCGCGCGCCGGAGAGTCCCTGATCGATCGGCGCCGCTTGGCGATTGTGGGGCTGGTGGCGCTGTGCGTCCTGGCCGTTGCCCCGCTGGCCGCGGCCGAGCCGGACACGGTCCGCGTGAACGGGCTCGCCGGCCCGGTGGAGATCCGCATCGACCGGTGGGGGATCCCCCACATCTACGCCGAAACCGAGGAAGACCTCTTCTTCGGCCAGGGGTTCAACGCGGCCCGGGACCGTCTCTTCCAACTCGAGATGTGGCGGCGCCAGGTCACGGGGACGATGTCCGAGATTCTGGGCCGCCGGGCGCTGAAGAAGGACATAGGCGCGAGGCTGCTCAAGTACCGGGGCGACCTGGCGCAGGAGCTGAACCATTACCACGAACGCGGGACCACGATCTTCGATGCGTTCGTCCGGGGGATCAACGCCTACCTCGCGGAGGTCGAGAGGCGTCCCGAGCTCCTCCCCCTGGAGTTCCGGCTGCTGGGAATCAAGCCCGGCCGGTGGACGCCGGACGTGGTCGTCTCCCGGCTCAACGGCCTGTTCGGCAACGTCACGGCTGAGGTTCGCAACGCCCAGGTCCTCCGGGTGATGAACCCGGAGACGCTCGTGAAGCTGTCGGATTTCAGGCCGCCGAAGCCGGACCTTTCCGACAACGGCGTGGACCTCTCGCGGATTACCGACGATGTGATCGAGCTGTACCGGCAGGCCCGGGCCGCCGCGCAGTTCCTCCCAGCGGACATCGTGGCCCAGGATCGCGCTGAGAGCACCGGGCGCCGGCTGGCCGTGGCAGCGAACCAGGAGCCTGGGGCGGACTGGATCGAGCCGGGCGACGGCAGCAACAACTGGGTCATCAGCGGGCGGCGTACGTTGTCGGGTAAGCCCATCCTGGCGAACGATCCGCACCGCGCGCTCGACATCCCGCCGCTCCGGTACGTGGTGCACCTGGTGGGAGGGGGCTGGAACGCGATCGGAGCAACCGAGCCGACGGTGCCCGGCGTCTCCATGGGCCACAACCAGTACGGCGCGTGGGGGCTCACGATCCACGGCTCGGACATGGAGGATCTCTACGTCTACGACACGAACCCGTCGAATCCCCATCAGTACCGGTACCGGGGCCGCTGGGAGGACATGAGCATCATCCGGGAGACGGTCCCGGTGAAGGGAGAGGGCACGGTCGAGGTGGAGCTCAAGTTCACGCGGCACGGCCCCGTGCTGCACGAAGACCGAGAGGGCCGCAAGGCGTACGCGCTGCGTGCCGCCTGGCTCGACGTTGGAGGCGCTCCCTACCTGGCCGATCTTCGCTACGGGCGGGCGAAGAACTGGCAGGAGTGGCGGGAGGGGGTGACGTACCACCTGGCGCCATCGCACAACGTGGTCTGGGCGGACGTGCACGGCGACATCGGCTGGCAGGTCGCACACTTCGCGCCGATACGGCGCAACTGGAGCGGCCTGCTGCCGGTGCCGGGCGACGGCCGCTTCGAGTGGGACGGCTACCTTCCGGTGAAGGAGCTCCCCCACGTGCAGAATCCGCCCGCGGGGTTCTTCGCCAGCGCCAACGAGTACAACGTGCCGGAGGGCTATCCGTACGTCTACAACTACGACTACTCGGAGCCGTTTCGCTCGGCCCGGATTCACGAGCTCCTGGGGTCGAGCCTGCAGCGCTATACGGTGCAGGACATGCACGAGATCCAGCACGACTGGTTCTCGATTCCCGCGCGCACCCTGCTCCCGCTGCTCCTGCGCCTGGACTCCAGTGACCGCGATGTGCGGCGGGCCCTGGAGACGCTCCGCTCGTGGGACCTGGTGCTGAATCCGAACTCGGCACCGGCTGCCATCTACGTGGCCTGGGAGCGGCGCCTGCGGCAGGCGGTCTCGTCCGTCTACATCCCCCCGGAAGCGCGCGGCCTGATGAGCAACGTGCCCCTCGTTCGGGTGATGGATTTCCTCACCTCGCCAGACGGACGGTTCGGCCAGGATCCCGTCGCCGGCCGCAATGCGCTGCTCCTCCGGAGCCTGGCGGAGGCGCTGGCGGACCTGCGGCAACGCCTGGGCCCGGACATGAGTGGATGGCGGTACGGCCAGCCGAACTACCACTACGTGCGGACCGTCCACGTCCTGAGCGGGGTCGTGAACCCGGAGATCCGCAGAAAGCTGGACGTGGGTCCTGCGCCGCGCGGCGGAAGCGGCTACACCGTGAATCCCACGGGCTACGGAGACAACCAGACGAGTGGTCCCTCGTACCGCATCATCGCCGACGCCTCGAACTGGGACAACTCGGTGGGGATCACGACGCCGGGCCAGTCAGGCGATCCGGACAGCCCGCACTACCGCGATCTCTTCGAGCACTGGCTTGCGGGCAGGCACATTCCGTTCGCGTTCTCCCGGGAGAAGGTGGAGTCCGTGACGGAGCGGGTGGTGCTCCTCACGCCCGCACCGAGAGCGGGACCGGGTGAGCGATGAGGCCCCGAGCCACGGCGCTTCACGCCAGGGCCGTGCTCGGGACCGATCCCCGGAGTCGCGCATGAGTCGCGTGCAGCGCTTGCACACGCCGCTCACGGAGGAGGACGTGCGGGATCTCCGGGCCGGCGACAGGGTCCTCCTCGCCGGAGTGGTGTACGGCGCCCGGGACGCGGCTCACCAGCGGCTGGTGGCGGCGCTGGCCGAGGGCCAGGAGCTGCCGATTCCCTTGAAGAACCAGGTCATCTATTACGTCGGTCCGGCGCCGACGCGGCCCGGCGAGGTCATAGGTCCCGCGGGCCCCACCACCGCCATGCGCATGGATCCCTACACGCCGCAGCTCCTGGCCCGGGGGCTGCGGGGGATGATCGGCAAGGGAAAACGGTCGCCGGAGGTTCGAGCCGCGATGATGGCGCGGGGCGCGGTGTACTTCGTGGCGGTAGGAGGGGCGGCCGCGCTTCTCGCCGAGCGGATCCGCCGCGCGGAGGTCGTGGCGTATGCGGATCTGGGGACCGAGGCGATCCGGCTCCTCGAGCTCGAGGACTTCCCGGCGGTCGTGGGGAACGACGTGTACGGCGGCGACCTGTTCGAGGCGGGACGCGAGGCCTACCGATCCTCGGTCGCCGTGTCGCCCCCGGGCCGCGCGCCGGGAGAGGCGCCCGGCGCATGAGGACGCTCGAGCTGCAGCACGTGACGCAGGAAGTGCGGCGCCTGGTCCAGAGCATCAACGTCCACACCGCCGAGCCCACGATGGCCCGGCTGGTGCAGATCCTGGAGCGGGAGCCTTCGCCCTCGGGCCGCGAGGCCATGCGGCAGATCGTGGCGAACCGACAGATCGCGTCGGCGCGCCAGGTGCCCATGTGTCAGGACACCGGGATGGTGGTGGTGTTCGCGGAGGTGGGGCAAGACCTGCGGCTGAGCGGCGGGAGCCTGCGGGACGCGGTCGCGGCGGGCGTGCGCGAGGGATACGCGGAAGGCTACCTCCGGAACTCCGTGGTCGAGGAGCCGCTCTTCGAGCGGCGCAACACCGGGGATAACACGCCGCCGGTGATTCACGTGGACCTGGTCCCGGGGGACCGACTGCGGCTCGTGGTGGCGGCGAAGGGCTTCGGTGCCGAGAACATGAGCTGGGCGAAGGTGCTCCGGCCCGCAGAAGGCGTCGAGGGTGTGAAGCGGGAGGTCGTGCGCTGCGTCGAGGAGGCCGGGCCCAACGCCTGTCCGCCGGTGGTGGTGGGGGTGGGGCTCGGAGGCACGCTGGAAGTGGCGGCGCTCCTGGCGAAGAAAGCGGTGGTACGTCCCATGGGCAGCCGCAACCCGGATTCCCGGTACGCTGCGCTCGAGCTGGAGTTGCTGGACTTGGTCAATGCCACGGGAATCGGGCCGCAGGGGTGGGGCGGCGCGAACACCGCCATGGATGTCCGCATCGAGCACTATCCGACGCACATCGCCGCCATACCTCTGGCGGTCAACCTGGATTGCCACCTGTGTCGGCATGCGGAAGCGATCCTCTGATCCGCGTGCCGAGGCGCGCTCCCGTATCCATGACGCGGAGGCTCTGATGAAGAGGGTGATCGCAGCGCTGGCGGCCGTGCTCCTGTGCCCGTTGACGGTTGCTGCTGGCGCACAGCAGTCTGCGTCCTATGAGGTCGTCCAGCACGAGAAGGACCTGATGATCCCCATGCGCGACGGGGTGAAGCTGGCCACCGACATCTACCGTCCGGCGCGCAACGGGAGGGTGGTGGACGAGCGGCTTCCGATCCTGCTGCAGCGCACGCCCTACAACAAGGGCTCGCGGGGGCAGGCGGGAGACCCGGTGGAGTACTTCGTGAAGAACGGGTACGTCGTGGTGGTGCAGGACACCCGTGGGCGGTATCAGTCCGAGGGTGTGTTCAGCAAGTATCACGACTACGACGCGTATGACGGATACGACACGATCGAGTGGCTCGCGCGCCTTTCGTACACGGATGGCAAGGTCGGGATGTGGGGCACGTCCTACGGCGCGCACACCCAGGCCGATCCGGCGAAGCTGGGCCCGCCCAGCCTGGAGACCATGGTCCTGAACATGGGCGGCACCTCGAACGCCTGGAAGCACACCATCCGTGAGAACGGCGCATTCCACCAGTGGCAGTTCTTCTGGGCCTTCGCGAACCTGGTGGGCGAAACGGACAACCCGCTCGTGGCGCCGATGATGGAGGTGGAGAAGCGGGAAAGCTGGCTGACGGCTCTGCCCCTCCGGAAAGGCCTGAACCCCCTCTCCATCGCCCCGAACTTCGAGGACTACTACCTGCGGATGGCCACCCACGGGAACGCGAGCGATTGGAAGGGCCTGGGAAGGAACTGGGAGGACTATTACGCGCAGACCGCGGATGTCCCCATGATCCACATCGGCGGCTGGTACGACGTGTTCACCCGCGGCACCGTGGACAACTACGTCGGGCTCGCCCGGCTCAAAAAGGGGCCGGTGCGGCTGCTCATGGGCCCCTGGACCCATGGCGGGAACGCCCGGAGCTTTGCGGGCGATGTGGAGTTCGGGACCGACGCGGCGATCCCCGACTTCGCGACCGGCTTCCACCTTCGCTGGTTCGACCACTTCCTCAAGGGCAAGCGGACCGCCGTAGAGAGCCAGCCGCCGGTGCGCATCTTCGTCATGGGCACGGGCGACGGTCACAAGGACGAGAGCGGCCGGCTGTTCCACGGGGGCTACTGGCGCGATGCGGAAAGCTGGCCTCTGCCCGGTACGCGGTTCGTGGAGTACTACTTCCACGCCGACGGGAGGCTCGCCCCGGCGCGGCCTGGCGCCGGACCGGCATCCACCACATACACCTACGATCCTCGTGACCCGGTTCCCACCATCGGCGGAGCGTACTACTTCGCGCCCGGGGGCTTCGACCAACGGGAACGGGAAGACATGATCGGCTCGACGCCGCCGTATCTGCCGCTCCACGCGCGTCCGGACGTGGTGGTCTTCCAGACTGATCCGCTGGAGCAGGAGGTCGAGGTCGTGGGACCCATCGTGGTGAAGCTCTACGCGTCGTCGTCCGCGGTTGATACGGATTTCACGATGAAGCTCATCGACGTGTGTCCGCCGAGCCAGGGGTTTCCCTCTGGCTTCGCCCTGAACATCACCGATGGGATCGTTCGCGCGCGCTACCGGAATTCACCGGACCGGCAAGAGCTCATGAGGCCCGGCGAGGTCTACGAGTTCACCATCGAGGTGTTTCCGACGGCCAACGTTTTCAAGCGGGGGCACCGGATCCGGGTTGATATCTCCAGCAGCAACTTCCCGAAGTTCGACGTGAATCCGAACACCGGGGAACCGCTCGGGCAACACCGGCGCATGATCCCCGCGGACAACACCATCCATCACAGCGCGACGCGGCCCTCGCACATCGTGCTTCCCGCCGTCCCCAGCGGGCGGCGATAGTCTCGTGAGGAGGTTTCCATGATAATGCCAGCGTGGTTCACCCGGCGCCTCTGGCCGCTGGTTCCCTCGGCTCTTCTTGCCTGCGGGTCTCCCCAAGGCTTCGAGGAGCTGGCCCGCGAGTCCCTCGCCCGGATCGAGGGCGAGATCCGGCTTCCCGGACTTCAGGCGGAGGTCCAGGTCCTGCGCGACCGCTGGGGCGTGCCGCACATCTACGCGCAGAATCTAGACGACCTGTACTTCGCCCAGGGCTTCGTCCAGGCCCAGGATCGCCTGTGGCAGATGGAGCTGTGGCGGCGTATCGGCCAAGGACGTGTGGCCGAGATCGTCGGACCCGAGGCCGTACGGCACGACCGGATGGCGCGACTGGCCGGGTACCGGGGCCCGTTGGATGACGCAGAGTTCACCGTGTACCATCCCGACGCGAAACGGTTCTTCACCGCCTTCACGAACGGGATCAACGCGTTCATCGCGCAAGCGGGTGACAATCTACCGGTGGAGTTCAAGCTCACGGGTATCCGCCCCGAGCCGTGGAAGCCGGAGGACCCGCTCCTCCGCGTGGGCACCGCGAATCCCCTGAGCGGTGCGGCAGGAGAGCTGGCGCTGGCACGGCGCGTGGCCCAGATCGGTGCAGCGGAGGCGAACCGCCAGGCTCGGCCGGACCCGTGGCGCGAGCTGCGTGTCCCCCAAGGGCTCGATGTCTCGATCATCGGGGAGGAGGTGGGCCGGGCGCTCCAAGGCCTTCAGGGCGGGTTCCCTAGGCCCCAGCTGCTTCCCCAATATGGCGGCCTGCAGGGCGCGGTGGCCTCGCTGGATCTGGGGGTCAATGAGAACTCGCCGGGGAGCAACAACTGGGTGGTGAGCGGTCGCCTGACGGCAAGCGGCAAGGTCATTCTGGCCGGCGACCCGCACCGGCAGGTCTCCCACCCCTCCATCCGCTACATCGTGCACCTGGTTGCGCCGGGGGTTGATGCGATCGGTGCGACCGAGCCGGCGATGCCGGGGGTCCTGATCGGCCACAACGGACGCATCGCGTGGGGGCTGACCATCTTTGGCATCGACATGGCGGACGTCTTCGTGGAGACGGTGAACCCGGCCAATCGCAACCAGGTCATGTGGCAGGGCCGTTGGGAACCGCTGCGCGTGGTGGCGGACACCATCAACGTGAAGGGCGAGGCGCCACGGGTGGTGGAGTTCAAGTACAGCCGCCACGGTCCCGTCTTCTACGAGGACACGCTCCGCCACAAGGCGTACGCCGTCAAGTCGGCGCTGCATGAGCCGGGATCGGCGGGCTATTTCGCGGCGTTCCGCCTGCTCGAGGTCACGAACTGCCGGGAGTTCCTGGAAGCGCTTCGCTACTACTACGCGCCGTCGGAGAACCTGATCTGTGGAGATCAGGACGGGAACATCGCGTGGCGGGGCTCGGGGCTCGCCCCCCGGCGCACCGGTGGCTTCGACGGCCGGCTCCCGGTGCCAGGAACCGGGCGCTACGGCTGGGATGGCTACCGTGAGGACCTGCCCACGGAGTTCAACCCGCCCCGGGGCTGGATCGCGACCGCGAACAACAACACCCTACCGCCGGGCTATGATCCACCCGTCTTCTTCAAGCGGGCCCCTTATCCCCGAGTCGAGCGGATTCGCGAGGTGCTGTCCGCCGGGCGTGACTACACGGTAGATGCCTTCAAGCGCCTGCAATTCGACAGCTACTGGGCGGAGGGGGCCAAGGACAAGGGGCTGTTCTCGGGGTGGACCGGACCCACCGAGGAGCTCGAGCGCGCCCGGCGGATGATCGCCGAGTGGGATGCGTATTACCGGCGGGAGAGCGCGGCGGCGGCGCTCTACAACGTGTGGGCCCGCCGCTTGCCGGAGCGGGCCCGGGCAGCGGGCGTCGCACGCGCTGTGCGGGACTCCCTCGTCCGGGCGGCACTGAGCGAGGCGGTCGACAGCCTGCGCGCGACGCAGGGCGAGGACTGGGCCCAGTGGCGGTGGGGGCGGATCAATCGGGGCGAGTTCCCACACCCCCTCGTCAGCGCCTATGACCTGCCCGCCGTTGAGCGGAACGGTGGCGCTGGCACGGTCGCAGCCGTCGGCGCCACGTATCGCCAGATCACTGACTTCGCGAACCTGGACGGCTCGGCGGCAACGAACACGCCGGGGCAGTCGGGGCAGCCCGGGAGTCCGTTCTACGACAACCTGCGTGAGGCGTGGGCGAACGGCGAGTACTTCCCCCTACTCTACACCCGCGCGGCGGTGGAGGCGAACGCCGCGCACCGGCTCACGCTCCAGCCCGGCGGGCGGTAACCGCCGAATGGTCGAGCCTGGGGGGCCGGCGCCGGCCGGCCTCCCGGCCGCGTGCCGGCGCGGCCCGTTCGATCTCGCAACTCCGCCATGACAGCAATCGACTCGGGGAAGCCTGAAGCCGGAGGTACCGGCGAGGGAAGCGCCCGGATACCGCCGTCGCGGGGTGCCAGGCCGCTAACGTGCCTGGCGGTGGTTCTGGTGGGCGCGTCCGTCTGGCTCGTGCCGCCGCCGGGCGACGTTGATCCCCGCGCGTGGCACCTTCTCGCGATCTTCGTGGCGACGATCGCGGGGATCATCACCCAGCCTCTCCCCGTGAGCGCGGTGGCGCTGATCGGGCTCACCGTGTCTGTTCTCACCCGGACGCTGAGCATGCAGCAGGCCGTGAGCGGATTCGGGAACCCGGTGGTCTGGCTGGTGGTGGCCGCCTTCTTCATCGCCAGCGGCTTCATCCGGACCGGGCTGGGGTCGCGGATCGCCTACGTCATCATGGCGGTGCTGGGCCGGAGCAGCCTGGGACTGGGCTACAGCCTCGTCGCCACGGATCTGGTACTGGCGCCAGCGATTCCCAGCAACACGGCGCGTGCGGGCGGCGTGGTCTTCCCGATCCTCAAGTCGCTGGGGAAGACGTTCGGCAGTGAGGCCGAGTCGGGTACGTCGCGCCGGATCAGCGCGTTCCTCACGCTCACGGCCTACCAGGGCACGGTGATCACCAGCGCCATGTTCCTCACGGCCATGGTCGCGAATCCTCTGGCCGCGGAGCTGGCCCGGGGTATGAACGTCGAGATCACCTGGGGGACGTGGGCGCTGGCAGCGGCGGTGCCGGGCCTGCTCAGCCTGGTGTCGGTACCGTACCTGATCTACCGGTTTTATCCGCCGGAGGTGCGCGAGACACCCGCCGCCGCGGCGATCGCGAGGTCGGCGCTCGAACGGATGGGACCGATGAGCGCCAGCGAGTGGATCATGCTGGGTGTCTTCATCCTGATGCTGGCGCTGTGGGTCTTCGGCTCGGCGCTGCGCGTGGACAGCACGGCGGTCGCGCTGGCCGGCGTCGCGCTGCTGCTCGTCACCGGCGTGCTGACCTGGGACGACCTCCTGCGGGAACGGGAAGCCTGGAACACCATGATCTGGTTTGCGACGCTCGTGATGATGGCCGGGTCGCTCAACGAGCTGGGCCTGGTCCCGTGGTTCAGCGCGGCGGTCGGGAGCGCGTTCGCGGGCATGAGCTGGGTGCCCGCGTTCCTCGGACTGGGACTCACCTACTTCTACAGCCACTATTTCTTCGCCAGCAACACGGCGCACATCAGCGCCATGTACGCGCCTTTCCTGGGCGTCGCGCTCGCCGTGGGGACGCCTCCGTTGCTGGCGGCTCTGGTCCTGGCGTTCTTCAGCAACCTGTACGCCAGCCTGACGCACTACGGCACCGCGCCCGCCCCCATCTTCTACGGGTCCGGCAACGTCCCCCTGGGGGTGTGGTGGAAGCTCGGTGCGCTCATCAGCGTAGCCAACATCCTCATCTGGCTCGGCGCAGGAGCCGTGTGGTGGAGGCTGCTGGGGATTTGGTAGGAGACGTTGTGACGCCGACCGCCCCGCGCGGCTGGCGATCTACGGCGGCTCGCGCGGCGGCTATGCGGACGCCGTGCCCCTGTACTGGTTATGCGGACCAACCACTTCCGGGCAGCGGCCCGCTACCACTCCCCGCCGGGGCGGGCTTGCCCGCTCAGGCTGGCCCTCGGACCACCGAGCCACAGGAGCCGCCGCAGCAGGACGGAAGCGTCGTCGTCGATGGCGGCGAGGACCGACGCGATCTCTCCGGGCGTCCGGGCCTCCGGGTCGCCCGACTGGGCCAGCGCTTCCTGGGCGCCGCCACCGAGCCGCCGTCGCGCGTCCGGTGACATGAGCGCCTCGCCACTCTCTTCGGGGGACAGCTCGCCCTGGTCGCCCAAGCCGCTGCTCGCGTCCGACTGGTCGATCGCCTCGAGGCCGACCGGCTCCGCGCGCGTTGGAATGCCCCGCAGCACGGCCATGTCGCGCATGGTCAGCGAGTCCAGCGCCTGCATCGCGAGCGCCAGGTTCCAGCGGGCGTCGTCGGACTCGGGGTGGGCGCGCAGCGCGTCCCGGAACGCCAGCACCGCCTCACCTACGAGTCGCGCCGCCATCGCGCGGTCCCGCAGCCCGAGACCCTCAGTGTAGAAGAGGTACCCGAAGTTGAAGTGGGCGCGGTAGCGCACCTCCGGGTCCTCCGCGCCCCGGGCCCGCTCGAGATTCGCCTCCGCCTCGGCCTGGGAGCCGAGCGCCAGCCAGGCGGTGCCGAGGTTGTAGCTCACGGCCTCGCTCGACGAGTCGGGCGGAACGTGGCGCCGGTAGAGCCGGACCGCCCCCGCGAACCTGCCGGCTCGGTAGAGACGGTTGCCGCGCTCGAGGCTCAGGTAGTCCCGCCAGGCCGCGAGGGGCAGAAGCATGAGCAACGCACCCGCCGCCGCCACGAGCAGCATCCGCACGTTCGGGAACGACCGGCTCACACGCGCCTCAACGGTCGGCGGGGCGGCCGAACGGGGGCACGCAGGCGCCCCAGACTCTCGGCCAGAAGCAACCCGACCGCGGCCAGCGCGAACCAGAACTCGGAGCCCACCGCCGAAAAGCCGCCACCCTGGCCGGCGCCCGAGTCTTTGAGAGCAGCGAGGGCGCGGAACTGCGCCTGCACACCCCCCTCCGCTGCCGCGTTGGCGTACCGGCCGCTCCCGCGATCGGCGATCTCCCGAAGCAGGGTCTCGTTGAGCCGCGACACGACCGGCGCCCCGTCTTCACGGAGAATCGGTCCGCCCCACCGCCCGGGCCGGTGCGGGCGGGTCAGGCCCACGCCTTGCGCGGTCCCGACACCGATCGTGAACAGCCTGACCCCGCGGCCGACCAGCTCACGAGCGGCCCGCGTCACGCCGGCGTCCGATTCTTCGGGCGAATCGCCGTCCGACAGGAGCACGACCGCGCGCCCGCCCGTTGGCTCGGGCTGGGCAGCGAACATCTCGACGGTTCCGGCCAGCGCTGCGGCGATCCCGGTGCCCTCGTCGTTCTCGCTGACCAGCTGCGGGTCGATGCCCTCCACGAAGAAGCGGAGCACGTCGTGATCGAGCGTCGGCACGCTGACCGGGTACGGCGCGCTGGCGAAGAGCAGGAGCCCGAGACGGTGCGCCGGGAGCGCGCCAATCAGCTCGAGCAACACCTCACGAGCGCCGGCGATCCGGCTGGGTGCGACATCCGTGGCCTGCATGGAGCGCGACACGTCCACGGCCAGCACGACGTCCCATGGCTCGCCGGGCGCCACGGTGCCCAAGGGCGCGTTTCGCGGCGCCGCGATGGCCAGCGCCAGCGCCACCGCGGCCGCGGCGATGGGAAGGGCGCGCCCCGAGGGGAAGCGGTAGAGATTGACGCCGGTCAGGCGCCACGAAGCGTCGGGCCCGCCGAAGAGGTCGCCAAGGTGGCGGCGACGGCGCGCGTAGCGCAGGAAGCTCCATGCGATGAGCGCGAGCGCAGCGGGAGTCAGCCACAAGAACTCGGGCCGCTGGAAGCTCACGGCACCGTCCCGTAGCGCGAGCCCGTCGCGGTCGCCTCGGCGCAGAGGAAGAGCAGGCCCGCGAAGAGGAACCAGACGTGGGCCGGCTTGGTCTCCGTCTCCTCGATCAACGCCACGGACGTCGTCTCCAGGCGATCGATCTGGCGGTACACGCTGTCCAGCGCCGCCCCGCCCGACACGTGGAAATACCGTCCGTTGGTCACCCGCGCCACCTGGGTGAGCACCGTCTCGATCTCGCGGGCCAGCTCGGTGCGCTGCTGGATGGCCATCTCGCTCGACGGCTCGGACGTGGTCGAGTCCGTGGGGCTACCCAGGATGCTGATCGCGTAGATCTTCACGTCGTGGGCGGCGGCTGCCTGCGCCGCGGCGAGCGGTGTTACGCCGTGGGCGTTGTGCGCCCCATCGGTGAGCAGGATGGCGACTTTCGTGGCGTGCGGCTCCGCGATCAGCCGGTTCGTCGCCGCGATAATCGCGGCGGAAATGTCCGTCCCGTCTTGAAGCATTCCCGCGTCGAGCTTCTCGACGCCCGCCACGATCACATCCAGATCGTTCGTGGGCGGCACCCGGGTGAACGCTTCGTTGGCGAACACCACGAGCCCGATGCGGTCGTCGGGCCGGATCCGCAGGAAGCGGACCGCCGTCTCCCGCGCGACCCGCATTCGGGTCTGGCCCTCCTCCATGTCCTCGGCGAGCATCGAGCTGGACAGGTCGACGGCGAGCACGATCGCGATCTCTTGGCGCTCGACCCTTGCGCCACTCAGGATGAGTACCGGACCGGCGAGCACCGCGATGAGGCTGGCGAACGCGGCGGCCCGGAGCATCCGAGGCAGCGCGGCAAGCGGCGCGGCACGCCGGTGCCCGCGGGAGAGCACACCGGCGGTGCCGGTGCGTGGGAAGGTCATTCCTGAGCCACGACCCGCCCGGGCGATCAGCCACCAGCCAGGGATCAACACCAGCAGCCCGAGCAGCTCGATCCGGGCGAATTGCAGGCTCATGACTGGCCGTTCGCTGAGGGGTACTGTCCGATCCAATCACGGAGTAGAGCCAGGTCCGCTTCGGCCTCACCCGCCCCGGGGCGCCGGACCCCGAAGCGTACCACCTCCGCCCGTCGCACCACGCTCCCGAACGTCGCGACGCTGCCCGCGCCGGCTGCAGCAACGAGGTGCCCGATGATCTCCCGGTCCGTGAACGCGGGCCCGCACCCGACATGGACGCTCTCCACGTATCGGCGGGCGGCGTGCACCGTGCGTGTGTAGAACTCGTCCGTGCGGCCGCTCCGGTGGAGCCCCAGCGCGAGGATCGCTTCCAGCTCGGCCAGTGCGCGGCTCCGCGGCGACTGCGCGGGGGGCAGTGGTGCGGCGCGCCGCGCCGACAGCCACGGGCGGATACGATCCGCCGTCCGGCGGACGGCGAGCCCCGTGGTGCCCAGGACCAGGAGCGTCGCGAATCCCAGCAAGCCCAGCACCGGCTGGCTCCAGTCGTGGCCCAACACGTCCGCCGCGGGTCGAGGGTGGAACCCCTCCTGCGGTTGCCCCCCCGGGAGCACCGGGGCCACTCGCACGTTGCCCGGCAAGATCATGCGGCGGGTGAACTGACCCGGCTCCAGCGCGGACGCGTCCGCCCACCGCCCCACGCGCCCTCCATCGCCTCCGGGGCCCGGTGCGGGCACGGCGCCGCCGGCCGGGCGATGGAGCACAAGCTGCGGCTCCGGGAGTGCGAGCGACCCGCCCGCGAAGGAACGCAGCGCGTAGACGATCGTCATCTCCACCGAATCGCCCGCGATCGGCTCGGCCACCCATCGCGCCGCGCCCACGCTTTCGATGCCGTTCCTCGGGTCCAGGGTATCCGGGAAGTAGAGGATGTGCCCAGGCGGAATCCGCGCCACGATCGAGAGTTCGAACGGCTCGCCGAGCCGCGCCATCGTCGTGGACAGCCTGGCGCCCATGAGCACGACGTGACCCGGCGGCGTATCCGCTGGCGCCAACTGCTGGGGTGGAGCGACGCTCAGCAACAGACAGGTGACTGCTACGCCGCTCATCGATACCTGCGCTCGCGGCGAAAGAAGAACCGCATCAGGGGAGGGATGTAGCTCTCCTTCGTGTCCACCTCGATGATGTCCAGGCTGAGCCCGCGGAAGAGCGCAGAGACCTGGTCCCGGGCGCGCGCCACATCGGATCGATAGCTATCGCGGAACGCCGCGTCCCCTGCGTCCACCACCCGCCGCTCACCGGTCTCGGGATCCAGGAGTGCGACCATCCCCACGTCGGGCAGCTCTTCCGACCGGGAGTCCACCAGCCGGACCGGAATCAAGTCGTGCCGGAGCTGCACGATCGGGGCGACCTCCGAGAGGGCCTTCAGCTCGGAGGCATCCAGAACGAAGTCACTGATCAGGAAGAGAATGGACCGCGGCCGGCAGACCCGCGCCACGAAGTCCAGCCCCTTGCTCGGCTTGGTGCCGCGACGCTTCGGGCGAAACGTGAGCAGCGTCAGCAGGAGCCGCAGGGAGTGACTGCGACCTGTACCGGGCGGGATGAACAGCTCGACTTCGTCCGTGACGAGTAGCAGTGCCACCCGGTCGTTGTTTCGGTTGGCGGACAGCGCCAGCACGGCGGCCAGCTCGAGCGCGATCTCCGCATTCGCTCGCGCACCGGTGCCGAAGTCCTTCGACCCGGAGACGTCCACGACCAATACGGCGGTCAGCTCCCGCTCCTCGACGAACTGCTTCACGTACGGGTGGCCTCGGCGCGCCGTGACGTTCCAGTCGATGGCCCGCACATCGTCCCCGACCTCGTACTCCCGGAGGTGCGAGAACTCGAGGCCCTGGCCGCGGAAAACCGACTGGTACTCTCCGCCGAAGAGCGAGTCTACCAGCCCTCGGATCTGCAGCTCGAGCTGGCGGATGTGAAGCGCCGCGGCATCCGAGAAGAACTGCTCGGGGTTCGGTGCCTCCAGCTGGATCTCACTCCCGGCCCCCCGCGCCAGCTTTCCGATGCCGGCAACCGCGCGGGCTACGCCCGGAATAAAACGTGCAATCGGGCTGCCCAGCCATTCGACCACGATAAGGACCTTCGCTTCGTCTCGGTTAGCTTCCGTCCCCGCTCATCCCGAACCCTTCGCCGCCCCGTGCTCCGCCGGGGCTTCCACGACGACGTCAGGGCGTCGGCACGGCACCCAGGATCTGACCGACGATGGCGTCCGCGTCGATCCGCTTCGCGTCCGCTTCATACGTCGTGCGCAGCCGGTGACGCAGCACCGCCGGCGCGATGGCCTTCACGTCGTCGGGGATGACGTAGTCGCGGCCCACGAGATACGCGTAGGCGCGGGCGGCTCGGGTCAGGAAGATCGTCGCCCGCGGAGACGTGCCGAACTCGAGCAAGGTCTCCAAATGGGGCAGTCCGTAGGCCCGCGGCTCCCGCGTAGCAAACACCAGCTCCACGATGTACTTCACGACCTTGTCGGTCAGGTGGACACCCACCATCTCCTCGCGGGCCCTGAGGATGTCCTCCACGGACGCAATCGGCTGGTACTGGATCGTCTTGCGGATGTCACCCGACCCGTCCCTCGCCACTCGGTCGACGATCTCCTTCTCCTGCGGCCTCGACGGATATCCGATCCTCAGCTTCATCATGAACCGGTCGAGCTGCGCCTCGGCGAGCGGATACGTGCCGTGATGCTCCACGGGATTCTGGGTCGCCAACACCAGGAAGGGCTCCTCCAGCGGATAGGACACACCGGCAATCGTGACCTGTTTCTCTTCCATGGCCTCCAGCAGCGCAGACTGCACTTTCGGAGGCGCCCGGTTGATCTCGTCCGCCAGGATGATGTGCGCGAAGATCGGTCCCTTGTGCACCCGGAACTCGTCCGCGCCTAGGCGGTAGATCGGCGTGCCCACGATGTCCCCGGGCAGGAGATCCGGCGTGAACTGGATCCGCCGGAAACCGGCGTTCACCGCGTCCGCCAGTGAGCGGACCATGAGCGTCTTGGCCAGCCCGGGCAGCCCTTCCAGGAGGACATGGCCGCCCGTGAGCAGCGCGACCAATAGGCCGCTGACCGCCTCGTCCTGTCCCACGACGCGGAGGTGAACCGTGTCGGCGACCCGCCCGAGTAGCTGCGCTCCCGCCGTCTGGACGTCTGTTTCCGTGCGCACCATCGCGATCCCTTCCTCGTGTGAATCAGGGCCTCACCTGCGTGACGGAGCGCAGATCCGCACCCCGGGCGGCGTGGGCCGTCTGTCAGCCCCTTCGGGCTCGGTTCCCCCTCACGCCTCGTGCATCGTCTTCCCGCCCACCACAGTCCGGGCCACCTTGATCTCCTTGATCCGGTCCGGATCCACGTCGTGCGGGTCCTCGGCCAGCATCACGAAGTCGGCGTACTTCCCCGCCGTGATGGAGCCCTTTACGCCCTCCTCGAAGGAGGCGTAGGCCCCGTTGATCGTGGCCACCACCAGCGCCTCGTCCACCGAGATCCGCTGGTTGGCCCCCCACACCCGGCCCTTCATGTCCTTCCGGGTCACCATCGACTGGATGGCCATCAGCGGCTCGAAGGGCCCGGGGATGTAGTCCGACGCCCCCGGCACCTTGATCCCGTAGTCCAGGAAGGAACGGTGGGCCCACATCCACCGGGTCTTCTCCTCCCCGTACTCCGCCCACTTGTCTCCGTGGTAGTGGCAGTAGGTCCAGAAGGGGGTCGGAATCCAGCCCCCGGCGGCGATTCGGCGCAGGATGCTCGGGTTCACCAGCGTGCAGTGCTCGATCCGGTGGCGGGGATCGGTCCGCGGCCACAGCCGCTGCACCCGCTCGTAAGCGTTCAGCACCTGCTCGATCGCCACGTCGCCGTTGGCGTGAATCGCCACCCGCCAGCCGGCCCGGTGGGCTTCCTCAACGGCCTCGTGGACCTCGGCCTGGGTCATGGTGAGGATCCCGTAGTTGTTGGTGCCGACGTACGGCGTGCTCATGGCCATGGACCGACCCGAGTTCGAGCCGTCAGTGGAGTACTTCACCGGCCCGATCCGCAGCCACGGGTCGCCGAAGCCCGTCCGGACCCCGGCCTCCTTGAGGAGCGGGAACACTCCCCGGGGGAAGAAGTACATGCGGAAGCGCATCTCGCCCGCGGCATAGGCGTCCTGGAGGGCGATGAGGTTGTCCGCGTCCCCTCCGGTCTGGTGGACCGAGGTGAGTCCGGCGGCGGTCATCATCTTGGAGATGTAGGCGACCCCCGCCTGCCGTTGCTCGCGGGTGTAGGCCGGCTGGCGCGCGATGTTGTCGAAGGCCCTCTGCGCCCGCTCCTCCACCAGCCCCGTGAGTTCGCCCTTCTCGTCCCTCTCGAAGCGGCCGCCCTTCGGGTTCGGCGTGTTCCGGGTAATCCCGGCCATTTCCAGCGCTTTCGAGTTGTACCACCCGATGTGGCCCCCACGGTGGCTGACCCGCGCCGGATGGTTGGGCACCGCCTCGTCCAGGTCCCACCGGTTGATCCGGCGGTACCGGCCGCTGGCTTCGTCGACGACCTTGGTGTCGTCGTAGCGGGCCCCTTCCACCCACTGGCCCGGCGGCGTCTCCCGCGCCTTCTCCGCCAGCCGGCGCTTCACCTCCCCGATGGTGGTCGCGTAGGCGAGGAACACGTCGTAGAGCTCGGACAGTCCCTGTGGGTGGCAGTGACAGTCGATGAACCCGGGGGTCACCGTCATGCCGCCGGCGTCGATGACCTCCGTGTTGCGGGTGACCAGGTTGCGGATGTCGTCGTTGGAGCCCACGGCGATGAAGTCCCCGTTCTTCACCGCGAAGGCCTCGGCCCGCGGCTGGGCGTCGTCCACCGTGTAGATCTTGCCGTTCAGCAGGACCAGGTCCGGGGCCTCGCCCCCGCTCGCCGCACGCCGCTCTCGCTCGCCCGTCCCCACGCACCCACCCAACCCGAAGCCGGCCGCCAGCGCCCCGCCGATTCCCAGAAACTCGCCCCTCGAGTACTCCTTGCTCATGCTGTCCCTCCTTTCACGGTTCGTTCACCCGCCCCGGTTGGTGACCGGATTTCGGAGGTGCGCGCAGGCGGCCCCCACGGGCACGGTTCCCCATCACGCCTCGGGCATCGTCGTCCCAGCCACCACGGTTCCCACACGCAGCGTCACCGGAGGTTGCAGGCCGTCACATGACGCTCGTCGGATCCTGTGCCGATAAGCCGAAGGCTTCTGCCACCCCCCGACACACCAGCTTTCCCTCAACGACATTCAAGCCGCGAAGGAGAGCCGAGTCCGTCTTGCAGGTGTTTCGCCACCCGTCGCGGGCCATGCGCCGGGCGTACGGCAACGTGGCATTGGTAAGCGCCAGCGTCGAGGTGCGCGGCACCGCGCCAGGCATGTTCGAGACTGCGTAATGGATGACCCCATCCACCGTATACGTGGGATCTGCATGGGTTGTGGGTTTGGCGGTCTCGACACACCCGCCTTGATCGACCGCGACGTCAACGATCACGGCCCCGGGTTTCATCCGCCGGAGATCCTCACGCCGGATCAGCCGGGGCGCTCTGGCGCCGGGCAAGAGCACGGCTCCCACGACGAGGTCGGCCCGCTCAAGGTACTCCAGCACGTTGTGGCGATTCGAGTGGATCAGCCGAACATTGGCGGGCATGACGTCTTCGAGATATCGCAGACGCGGCAGCGACACGTCCAACACCGTGACGCTGGCACCCAGGCCGGCGGCCATCTTGGCCGCGTTCGTCCCGACGACACCACCCCCGAGAATGAGGACCTCTCCAGGCGCCACGCCCGGGACGCCGGCGAGGAGAATCCCTCGCCCGCCTCCGGCGCGCTCGAGATACTTAGCCCCTTCCTGGACGGCCATCCGCCCGGCCACTTCGCTCATAGGTGTGAGGAGTGGCAGTTCGCCTGAGTCGAGCTGCACGGTCTCATAGGCGATGGCCACGCAGCCGGAGTCCATTATGGCGCGGGTGAGCTCCTCGCTGGCGGCGAGGTGGAAGTACGTGAAGACGATCTGGCCAGGCCGCAAGTGCGGCCATTCGGTCGCAATTGGCTCCTTCACCTTGATGACCATTTCGGCCTGCTCCCAGATCTCTTGGGGGCAAGAGGCCACCGTCGCACCAACGCCGCCGTACGCGTCGTCGGTGAACCCGCTGCCGGTGCCCGCTCCGGTTTCCACCAAAACCGTATGTCCGTCGCCCACCAGGACCTCGGCACCGGCCGGGACCAAGGCCACCCGATCCTCATTCGGCTTGATTTCCTTCGGGACTCCGATCTTCATTCACTGCTCCGCCTGGCAGGCCCGGTAGCTAGAAGCCCTGACCTGCCCGCTCCGGTTCGGGCCAGTACCGTTCGGTGACGATCTTCTGCTCGGTGAAAAAGTCGATGATCGCCTTGCCCTGCGCCTTGATGTCGGCGAACTGTGACTGCTTCATCCCGCCGAACGGCAGGTAGGCGACCGGTGCCGGAATGCCGACGTTGACCCCGATCATACCGGCCTCGGCTTCGAGCTTGAACTTCCGAGCGTAGTAGCCGTTCTGCGTGTAGATCGAAGCCCCGTTGCCGTACTGGTGGCCGTTGACGATCTGGATGGCTTCATCGAGGGTTGCGGCCTTGAGTATGACAACGACTGGGCCGAAGATTTCGGTCTTGTGGATTTCCATTCCAGGCTTGACATCGGTAAAGACCGTCGGGCCGATGAAGTGGCCGTTCTCGCAGCCCTCGACTGTGATGCCCCGACCATCGAGCGCCAGCGTGGCACCTTCTTTGATGCCGACCTCGATCATCCGTTCGATGAACGCCTTGGCCGATGCTGAAATGACCGGCCCCATGACCATGGACTCGTGGGCTACTTTCGGGTCGAGCGGGTTGGCGACGATGACCTCCTTCGACGCGGCGACATAGGCCTCGCAGATGTCCCGGTAGTTCTTCTCGCCGACAGCGACGATGGCGGAAGAGGCCATGCAACGCTGCCCGGCACAGCCGTAGCAGGAGGTCACCATGTTGCGGATCATGTCGGCCAGCTTGGCGTCGGGCATCGCCACCAGGTGATTCTTCGCACTGCCCATGGCCTGAAACCGCTTGTTGGTTTTCGCACAACGCTCGGCTACCTGTTGGCAGACCGCCGTGGAGCCGACTAGCGAGACCCCTTGCACGTCCGGGCTGTCCATGAAGGCGTCAGCAACGGTGCGGTCGCCATTCACGAGATTGAACACTCCCGGTGGGAACCCGCAGGCCTCGATGTACTCCGTGAGGGTCTGCATCGTGCACGGCACCTGCTTGGAGGGCTTTACCACGTACGTGTTGCCGGTCGCCAGCGCGTAGGGAACGAACCAGAACGGCACCATGGCCGGGAAGTTGAACGGCGCGATCATGGTATACACGCCCTTCGGCATCCGGATGACTTCGCCGTCCATGTCGAAGGAGCAGCCGATGATCTTGTCGCCTTGCTGCAATACCGGCATCCCGCAGGCGACCTCGACGTTCTCCAGCGTGCGCTTCAACTCGGCGCGGGCATCCGCCAGCGACTTACCCATTTCCTCGACCAGCCCTCGCGCGAGCGTTTCCTCGTTTTTTCTGATCAGCTCGGCGAGCGCGAACAGCATCTCGCAGCGTCGTGCCACCGGCGTGGCGGCCCAGGCCGGCCACGCCGCCTTGGCGGCCGCGATGGCCTGGTCCGTTTCTTCCTTAGTGGACAACGGAGATTGCGCGATGATCTCGCCCGTGCTCGGATTCTCGACATCGATGTATCGGTGGTCCCGTGGATCCACCCACCGGCCGTTGACGTAGTTCTTGAGCCTTCGCACTGCCTGCTTCCGCCGTCCGCCGACGTCGCGGGCTTGGGAGGCCGTGAGTTGTCCTTGAGGCGTCATGGTGGTTCCTTGGCTGAGAGTCAGCGGGGATCAGGCGTGGAGCAGGCCGTGATCACCGTCCGAGTGGTCCGGAAGCGACGGCGACTTGTGGTGGATTAGGTCCGTTCCCGGCACGCGCGATTTCGGCCTCGAACGCGACCTGCGTCAGGCGCATGTTGCTTTCGAAGATCGACAAGGCCCTCTCGTACTCTTTGCGTTCGAGGGCGGCTATCAACTCGTTGTGCTCACGAATGGACTGCTCCGTGTGCTGTCGGTATGAGTAGTACCAGGTTTCGAGACGCTTCAGTTGGGAGCGGAGGCCTTCCAACAGCTCGCCCAGCCGCTGGTTGCCGCTTCGCTGGGCGATATAGTGATGAAACTCGTTGTTCAATTGCCGGGCCTTCGAGACGTCGGCGTTGTTCATGGCTGCTCGCAGACTGTGATTCACCGCCCGGAGGTGTGTGAGATCCTCTTGACTCAGGCGGGGGAACGCGAGCGTCCCCGCCAACCGGTCCAGGGCCGCCACGACGGGGTAGAGGTCGAGGAGGTTGGTCAGCGGCTCCGCCGGAACCCGAAAGCCGCGATGGGGGATGCGTTCCAGGAATCCCTCGCTGGCCAACCGCCCCAAGGCTTCTCGCACCGGCGTCCGGCTCACCTGCATGGCCTGGCTGAGTTCCTGTTCGCGGAGAAACTCGCCGGACCGGATCTTCCCATCCAAGATCCGATCTCGGATCTCTTCGTATACCTGGCCTGCCAGGGTGATTGGGATGACGTGCGACCAGCGCTGGTTTGCCATGCCGCCGATTTCTCCTCTCCTAACTCGCGGCGCCATCCTAGGTACACTGTCGCCTGTATACAACATACACAGTACACGGATCAGCCGTGCAAGTCAAGCCAGCCAATGGCGTTGCCGCTGCCGCGGGCTCTGCTCGCGGGCGTCCGGGGTCTTCACGGACCGGTGATCCGCATTGGAACCTCGATGCTCATCACGGAGGCGGAAGTTGACGACGCCCTGGGGCGACCCCGCCCGCCGACGTGAACGTAGGGTAAGGCTCCTGGGTGCGAAGGCGGCCGGCGTTCCCGCGCGATACTAGACCGTCAAACGGGGGTCCTCATCGCCCTTTCACCGCACCTTCACAGCCCTTCGTCTACCTAACAACTCAGCTGAGTAGGCTGACCTCCACTCCCTCGCCCAGGACGGGGGTACCAAGTGGATGATCGGAATCAGCAAGCGCGGGCGCGGAAGATCGCAGTAACGGGTGGTGGACTTGGCGTGGCGTGCTTCGAGGCCCAGGCCGACGGCGTCCCCTGCTCCGACCTGGGCGTGCGGTGTGGGGACTGCGATCGGTCGCAATCCCGGCGCCAGGCCCGCCACCCTCCGCCTCCGAATGCCTCACCCGGTCGCCCGGCGAGCGACTATGCGTGAGTTGCGCTTCCACGGCCGCGGCGGTCAGGGCACCGTGGTGGCGTCCAAGCTTCTGGCGGTTGCCCTCTTCCGCGAAGGGCGCCAGGTCCAGTCGTTCCCCGCTTTTGGGGTGGAGCGGCGCGGGGCGCCGGTGACGGCGTTCCTCCGCGTGTCCGATGCTCCCATTCTCCTCCGCTGCGAGATCATCGAGCCTGACGACCTAGTCATCCTGGACGCCACGCTCCTCGGCGCCACTGACGTGACCGCGGGCCTCAAGCCCGGCGGCTCCATCCTGATCAACGCCGAACGGCCGCCCGATGCGTACCCGGATCTCTCCCGGCACTTCCGGGTCGCCACCGTGGACGCCAGCGGGATCGCGCAGCGCTTCGGCCTGGGATCGAAAACCCAGCCCATCGTGAACACGGCTGTCCTCGGTGCCCTCGCGCTGACCACCGAGCTGGTGACGCTCGACTCCGTGTGCGACGCGATCCGCGAGGAGGTGCCGCACCAGGCGGAAGCCAACGTGAGCGCCGCGCGCGCGGCTGCGGAGGCCGTGCAGCGCGCGGCGGAGCCGACGCTGCTCCATGTCTGACGCCCCCAGCCGAGTGACCCCGGTCGCGGTCAGCAGTACCTCGACCCTGGTGAGCAAGACCGGCTGCTGGAAGTACATCCGCCCCATCTACCAGGATGGCGTGGCGCCGTGCAACGAGGCCTGTCCGGTAGGCATCGACATCGAGGGTTACCTCAACCTGCTGCGCGAGGATCGCATCGACGAGGCGTGCGACCTGCTGGTGCGCGAGAACCCCATGCCGGCCATCACCGGCCGCGTGTGCCCTCACCCCTGCGAGACCCCCTGCAACCGGCGGCCGTTCGACGAAGCGGTGGCGGTGCACGCCATCGAGCGCATGCTGGGTGACCGGGTGCTGGAGACGCCGGTGAAGCGCCCGGCCCGGACCTCGTGCGCCTCGGTGGCGGTCGTGGGTTCCGGTCCCGCGGGGCTGGCTTGCGCCTACCATGCGGCGCGCCTGGGATATGCGGTCACGGTCTTCGAGGCGGCCCAGGAGGCCGGCGGGATGCTGCGCGCTGGCATCCCGGAATACCGACTGCCGCGCGCCGTGCTCGACCAGCAAATCGCCTGGCTCCGCGCCTACGGCATCACCATCGAGTGCGGCGTTCGGGTCGGGACCGACGTGCCGTGGTGGAGCGTGCTGGGTGCCTTCGACGCGGTGTTCCTCGGGTTCGGCGCGCAGCAGAGCAAGGCCCTGGCGATTCCCGGCGAGAAACTGGCGGGCGTGGAGTCCGGACTCGACTTCCTCAGGAAGGTGAACGCGGGCGCGCGTCCCTCCCTGGGGCAGCGGGTCGTGGTCGTAGGCGGTGGCAACACCGCCATAGACTGCGCCCGAACCGCGCTGCGCCTGGGCGCGGAAGCCACCGTGCTGTACCGGCGGACCCGCGCGGAGATGCCTGCCATTCCGGATGAGGTAGACGAAGCCGAGCGCGAAGGCGTGCGGTTCGTGTTCCTGGCGGCGCCCATCCGGCTGCTGAGCAGCGACGGGCGGGTGCAGGCGATCGAGTGCCAGCGGATGCAGCTGGGCGAACCGGACGCGAGTGGAAGGCGCGCGCCAGCGCCGGTCGAAGGCGCGCGGTTCACGGTGCCAGCCGACACGGTCCTGTCGGCTATCGGCGAGTCGGTGGATCTCGAGTCGCTGCCGGGCGAGATCGAGCGAGTCCCCGCAGGCCTCTTGACCGGCGAGTACGGGGAGACCACCCGGGCGGCGGTGTTTGCCGGCGGAGACATGGCTCAGCAGCCGCGCACCGTGGCCGATGCGCTCGGAGCGGGGAAACGCGCCGCCATCGGCATCGACCAGTATCTGCGGCTGATCACGGGCCGGCCTCTCGAAGGCCCCGGCACGGCGGCGCTCCGCTACGGGCGGCGCGGAAACCTGAGCATGACGCGTTGGCGGGGAGACGATCCCATCAGGCGGGCCTCACCGGTGAACCAGGTGGTGCGCTACGAGGATCTGAATATCAGCCACTTCGTCCACGCGCCGCGCGCCGGCGACGGCCGGCTGGACATCGGGGAGAGCCGCCAGGGATTTGGCGAAGTCAATCGGGGCCTGAGCAGCGATGCCGCCCTGGACGAGGCCCGCCGCTGTCTTAACTGCGGCGTGTGCAACCGGTGCGACCTCTGCCTGGTCTTCTGTCCCGACGCCGCCATCAGCCGTGACGACGGCGGCTACGCGGTCGCCATGGAGTACTGCAAGGGCTGCGGCGTCTGCGCCGAGGAATGCCCGCGCGGCGCCATCGTCATGACGAGGGAAGGCCTGTGAAGAAGGTGATCATGGGCAACCACGCCGTCTCCTGGGGGGCCAGGCTCGCCCGGGTGGAAGTGATCTCGGCGTACCCGATCACGCCTCAGACGCAGGTGGTGGAAGAGCTGTCCGAGATGTGCGCCGACGGCCGACTAGGCGCCCGGTTCATCAAGGTGGAGTCTGAGCACTCGGCGATGGCCGCGTGCATCGGCGCCTCCGCGGTGGGAGCGCGCGCGTTCACCGCCACCTCCTCGCAGGGGCTGGCGCTGATGCACGAGATGCTCCATTGGGCCGCCAACGGCCGGCACCCCGTCGTGATGGCCAACATCAACCGGGCACTGGGACCCGGGTGGAACATCTGGACCGACCAGAGCGACAGCCTGTCGCAGCGGGACACCGGCTGGGTCCAGCTCTATTGCGAGACCAACCAGGAAGTGCTGGATAGCACCATCATCGCCTTCAAGCTGGCGGAGACTCTGGACCTCCCGGTAATGGTGGTGCTCGACGCGTTCTACCTGTCGCACACCGCGGAGCCGGTGGACATCCCCGAGCAGGAGGTGGTGGATGACTTCCTGCCGCCCCGCCAGGCGCGCTACCAGCTGGATGTCCGGGAACCGCGCTCCTTTGGCGCGCTGGTCAAGCCCGATGCGTACATGGAAATGCGCTGGCAGCTTCAGGAAGCCATGCTCCGGGCGCCGGCGGTGCTGGAGGAGATCGAAGCCGACTGGGCGCAGGGCTGCGGCCGGCGCTACGGCGTGGTGGAGACCTATCGTGCCGAGGACGCGGAGTTGCTGCTCGTCACCTCGGGGACCGTGACCTCCACCGCGCGGTTCGTGGTGGACCAGCTCCGAGAGGGCGGTGAGGCGGTTGGGCTGGTCAAAGTGAAGATGTTCCGACCGTTCCCGTCCGCGGCGATGCGTGACGCGGTCGCCGGGGCCGCGCGGGTGGCGGTGCTGGACCGCAATCTCTCGCCCGGGCGCGGCGGCATTTTCGCCGAGGAGCTGCGGGCGGCCCTGTACGCCGGCAACGGGTTCCCGCGACCCGAGGTGTACGGCTACGTGGTGGGACTGGGAGGGCGGGATGTGACGCCGGAGGTGATCGAAGACATCGTGCGGCGCACTTGGCAGGCCCAGGGCCCGGAGCGGGAAGACCTGTGGGTGGGGCTCAACCTGTGACCCAGACCCGTTTTACCGGGCGCGTGCCGGAGCAGGAACTGATGACATCGGGGCATCTGGCCTGTCCCGGCTGCGCCGCGCCGCTCGCCATGCGGCTGGTGCTCAAGGCGCTGGGGCCCAACACCATCGTGGTGATGCCCGCGTGCTGCTGGTCCATCATCGCGGGACCCTGGCCCCAATCGTCGCTCAAGGTTCCCCTGTATCACACCGCCTTCGAGACCGGCGCCGCCACGGCCTCCGGCATCCGGGCGGCGCTGGACGTGCGGGGGGAGTCGGATACCACGGTGATGGTCTGGGCCGGCGACGGCGGGACCTTTGACATTGGGATTCAGGCGCTCTCGGGGGCGGCCGAGCGGAACGAGGACATCCTCTACGTCTGCTACGACAACGAAGCCTACATGAACACCGGGATCCAACGCTCCTCGGCGACGCCCTGGGGTGCGTGGACCACGACGACGCCGGAAGGCCATCCGGAAGCCAGCCCGAAGAAGGACATGCTGGCGATCATGGCGGCGCATCGCATCCCCTACCTGGCGACGGCGACTGTGGCGTACCCCCTCGACTTGATCGAGAAGGTCCGCAAGGCGCACGCCATTCGGGGCACCCGGTTCTTACACATCCTGTCGCCCTGCCCGCCCGGGTGGAAGTACGCCGACGAGGAGACCATCGAGCTGGCCCGCATGGCCGTGAGCTGCCGAGTCTTCCCGCTGGTGGAGGTCGAGGGCGGCCAACGCTGGCGGGTGACGCTCGATTCGCCCCCGGAGCCGGTGGCGCCGTACCTCCACAAGCAAGGACGGTTCCGTCACCTCACCGAGCAGCACGAGGCCTACATCCAGCGCGAAGTGGACGCGCGGTGGGAGATGATCCAGCGGCGCGTGCGCGAGAGCGGTGGTGCTCCGTCGGACTGGGAGCCGGCAGCCGGGATTGATGCCCGATCTGAGGGCTCGCAGGCAGGCCCGGTATCGCAGGAATTCACCGCAGAGACCACAGAGGACGCGGGCCCGGCTTGAAGGCCGGGCAACTTCAGCACAGATTCTCCCTACCCCTGACCCCTCACCCCTCACCTCTTACACAGTCGTTGTGACTGTCGGGAGGCAGCTTATGAAGCTTCGCCATGCCGTGGCCGCCCTGTTCGTGCTGCACCTTGTCGTTGGCGCATCCCCTGCGGACGCCCAGGGACGGCGCCGGAGTAACGTCATCACGCAGGAGGAGATCGAGAAAGCCGCGGCCCAGAACGCGTACGAACTCATCCGGGAGTTACGGCCGGCCTGGTTTCGCGCCCGGGGAGTGACGTCTACGCGCGACGTGTTTGCGGGCGGCCTGGCGTTCTTCGTGGACGGGATACAGGTCACCTCCATGGACGCCCTGGAATCGCTTGGCGCGGAGCGAATCAAAGAGGCGCGCTACGTGAACGCCGCGGACGCGACCACGAAGTACGGAACCGGCTACACCGCGGGGGTGGTGGAGATCACCACCAAACGGTAGGCCTGCGTCGTGGGGCGTTCCCTGGGTCCGGCGCTGACGCTGGCCGCGATGGCGGCGTGCGCCACCGGCCGGCCCCAGCGGTTGAGCGCTCCCGCCCTAGCTGATCCCAACGAGCTGTACTTCTGCGTCGTGGCACAGGTCAACGCGCTGGGCTACCGGATAGAGCGCGCCGACCGCGAGAGCCAGCTCATTCAGGCGCGGAGCATCCGGCCGCAAGGCCGGGATGCGAACCTCGATCCCCTGTATAACGACATCACCGTGACGGTCTCTCACGACGCGTCGGGCGACACCATGCACGTGACGGCCACGGATCGCCGGCACGCCCAAGCGGTCGTGACCCGCTGCGCGGCCACACGGTGAAGCCGGCGCTCCACCGGACCCTCACCACCGTCGAGTACTTCACCTTCGGGTTCGGCACGATGGTGGGGGTGGGTTGGCTCGTCATCATGGATGATTGGCTGGGCCGCGGCGGGCCCGGCGGCGCGGCCCTGGGCTTTCTCATCGGCGGCGTGCTCTTGTTGCCGATCGCCGCGACCTACGGGCGCCTGGTGCGTGATATCCCGGACGCCGGCGCGGAGATCGCCTACACCGACGGCGTCTTCCCCCGGTTCCTGAGCTTCGCCACCGGGTGGACCATGGTGCTGGCCTACGCCATTGTCTGCCCCTGGGAGGCCGTGGCGATCGGCAACCTGCTGGCGCGGATCGTTCCGTCGCTCAACACCATGGAGCTCTATGCGCTGGCCGGGCACCCGATCTACCTGCCCAGGGTCCTCGCCGGCCTGGTGCTGACCGCGTTGATCGGGGCGATCAACTATCGGGGCATCCGGTTGAGCGGCGTGTTCCAGGACGTGACCACGTTCGGCTTGCTGGCGATCTTCGGCGTGTTCGTGACGCTGGGATTCGTCAAGGGCGACGCTGCGAACCTGACCCCGGCGTTCGCCCGTCCAGGCGGCGTGGGCGCGGTGGTCTCGACACTCCTGGTTCTGCAGATCGTTCCCTACTTCATGACCGGGTTCGAATCGGTCGCCAAGGGCTCGGAAGAGGCCAAAACGGGCTTCGACCCCCGCGATTTCGGGCGCGCCATGCGGGCCGCGGTCCTGGCCGGCCTGATATTCTACGTGCTGATCGTGGTGGTCGTGAGCTACGTGTACCCTTGGCGAGACGTGGTAGCCGGGCAGGTCGGGACCGAGACCGCGTTCGAGCGCGCGTTCGGCTCGCGGCGCATCGCACAGTTCATCCTGCTCGGCGCGTTCCTGTCCCTCTTCAAAGTGTACAACGGCAACTTCGTGGCCGCGACGCGCCTGCTCTTCGCCATCGGGCGGCGGGGCTTGGTACACCAATCGCTCGGGGGAGTGCACCCGCGCTTCGGCACGCCCGCCGGCGCCATCCTGCTGCTGGCGGCCATCACGGCCGTGGCGTCGCTCCTGGGCGATGCGGTGTTAGTGCCGATCTCGGAAGTGGGGTCCATGGCCGTCGGAGTCGGCTGGTGCTCCGCCTGCGTGGCTTTCCTGTTGCGAGGCCGTCGCGCCTCACGGGAGACGGCGCTCGCGACCCTCGGCGCGATCGTCGGTGCGGCCATCGTTGTCATGAAAGCCGTGCCGCTGGTCCCGGGCAGCTTCACCTGGGTGGAATGGACCGCGTTTGCCGGTTGGTGCGCTCTCGGACTGGGATTCTGGCTCGGCGGCGGGAGGCAATCAGCACACAGCAGTCAGCATTCAGTGGTTGATAGTTGATCGGTAATTGCTGACAGCTGGCCGCGGAGGCGTCCCGGCTGGCCTGAATGAGCCCACCTGCCCAGATTACCAGGCAACGGTGGCGATTCATGACGCTCATCAAGTGTCCCGGCTGCGGCCACACGGTATCCAGCGTGGCCTCGAAGTGCCCGCAGTGCGGGACCCTGCTTTCCGAGTTCCGCTTCGTGCAGGGGGAGGGCGGTGCGTTGACCGAGTGTCGCCGCTGCTCCAGGAAGGTACTGTCCGGCGCCACCACCTGCCCGTACTGCGGGATATCGCGACCAGGCCGGCGCCCGCCCTATATGGTCGTGGCGCTCATCGTGGCCTTCGCCGTCCCGGCGCTGGTGCTCGCGGCCCTTCGCGAGCGCGGTCGGGAGGCCACGCCCGCGGCGCCCTCGGAGCCCCAACAGCCACAGGCGGTTGCGGCCGCGGCTCCCGCCCCGGCGCCGGTGCCGGAGGTAACCCTTCCCTCCGAGTCCGCCGAAGCGATTCCCGAGGCACAGGCGTCCGCCGCGGACTCGGTCGAGACCGAGGCCAAGTGGACAGTGGACTGGGCCAACGTGCGGGAAGGACGAGCCTTGGGGACCCGCGTCCTCCGAGTGTTACGCCCCGGTTCCTCGGTCCGAGTCGCCGACCGGCAGGCTGGGTGGTGGGCCCTCTACGCGGACGGCCGTGTGGTCGGCTACGTGGCGGGTTCCCTCCTCGCCGATCAGCCGCCCCCCGACACGCGCCCGGAAGCTGAGGGGTCGCCATGAGTGACCCGGCCATGGGCGTCTTGCTGGTGGAGGACAACCACGAGGTGCGTGAAGGCCTGGCCCGGGTGCTGCGCCGGTCGGGTTTTGAGGTCGCCACGGCCGAAAACGGCCTCGAGGCGCTGGCCAAGCTCGAAGGCGGGCAGTTCCGGGCCGTCATCTCCGACATCATGATGCCCGTCATGGACGGGATCCGACTCTACCAGCTGCTCGAGATTCGCCACCCGCAGGTGACCAAGCACGTCATGTTCGTCAGCGCCTGGTTTGACGACCCCGAGGTGCAGGCGTTTCTGGCCCGGACCGGGCGCCCCATCCTCCGGAAGCCCTTCGAGATTCCGGAGTTCATCCGCGCCGTTGAGGAAGTCGCCGCCTAGTCATATCTTGTTGTTATTAAATAACTTACAGCCAGCACCTTGAGCTGACTGGAGCGCGGGTGTAAGCTACCTCGAGACGGGACCTCAACCTGAACGGTGGACCATGTACCGACGAAGCACGGGGCGCCGCTGGCGCCAGCGGGACCTCAGGGGGATCCCCTACGAGCCGCCCGAGCCGGAGCAGACGCTCCCAAGGGAGTCGGCTGGGAAGCCGTTGGCGGCTGCCACCTGTTCGCAGTGCGGGGAATCGCGGCCAGGGGACGAGCGGGTGGCGGCAGGGTTGCCCTGTAGATTCTGTGAGGACTGACCGGCAGTGAGACGTCAGAAGTGAGACGTGAGAAGTGAGACGTACCCGTCTCACACCTCACGTCTCACTTCTCACAGACGACGGAGCCCGGCGTGCCGCTACCGGCTTCCGTCCACCGCCGCCGAGACTTGCTGCAACAGCCCATCCAACTGCTTCCGCAGCTCATCGTATCGCTCGAACCCGTCGCGGCCGACTTTCTGGTCGCTCTGGGTGATCATCCCATACAGATACGAAAGCTGATCGATCAACATCGGCTGCGGGTAGCGGATGCCGTTGGCAGAGGCGGTGGCAAGCTGTGTTTCGATGGCGTCTAGGCGGCGCCACCCCTCGCTGTTCTGCGGCTGCGTTTTCTTGGTGTCCCGCACGCGCTGTAGCGCCATCCGGGCTTCACCGAGCGCGTCACGCACTTTGAGGCTCAAGCCCAGCTGGCCCTCCAGGTCGGCCAAGGTGACGCCGTCCTGGGCGATCCGCGGGTCCATCAGTACCCGGAACGACTTGGTCTCGCTCCAGCCCCCGGCGCTGAGTCGGACCTGGTAGCTGCCCGGCACGGCCAGCGGGCCGCCACTTCCGGCGCGCTGCGGGCTTTCGTCCCAGGCTCCGGGATGGGCCAGGTCCCAGGTGAACCGGTGCATGCCAGCGCCCTTCTCAAGCCGCGGTGAGACCGCTTGCACAATGACCGGCGCACGCATGCCCAACTGCATCTGGCTCGCTGCAGCTGGCCCTTCACTCGAGAACTCGCGGATCACGTTGCCCTGGGTATCCAGGATCTCCAGCTTCACCTCACCGGCAGGCGATTGCGCGAAGTAGTAATCAACGATCGCGCCCGGCCGGATGTATTGCGGGCTAGCGGGGTTTTGGGGTCCAAAGCCGCCGCCGTACCGCATGCGGTAGGCATCCCGCGGCTGGAACAGGTGACGCGGCTTGGACGCGACCTGCTGCGACAGCTCCCGGAGCGGTTGCACGTCGTCCATGACCCAAAACGAGCGACCCATGGTCGAGATGGCGAGGTCGCTACCGACCACCTTGATGTCGGTCACCGGAGTCCCGGGCAGGTTCTGTTGGAAGCGCTGCCAGTGGGCGCCGTCGTCGAAGGAGACGAACATGCCGTACTGGGTGCCCGCGTAGAGCAGGCCCTCACGGGCCGGATCTTCGCGCACCACGCGCGTGGGGTAGTCCGCGGGGATCCCATTCTGACCGGTGGTGAGGCGGGTCCAGGTCTTTCCGTAGTCGTTGGTACGGTAGATGTACGGCTGTTCATCGCCGAGCAGGAACCGATTGACGGCGATGTAGGCCCTGGCTGCGCTGCGCGGTGACGGTTCGATGTTCTGCACCCGCCCGTCCGGGGGAAGATCCTTGGGCGTCACATTGGTCCAGGTCTTCCCGCCGTCCCGGGTCACGTGCACCGGGCCGTCATTCGCGCCGGCCCAGATCAAGCCCCGCTCCAGCCGGGATTCCCGAATGGCATAGACCACCTGGTAGTGCTCTTCGCCGGTGATGTCGCGCGTGATCGGCATCCCCGAGGCCATCTGGTACTGCGGCTTATTGGCGGTGAGGTCCGGCGAGATGGTCTCCCAGGTGGCGCCGTCGTCCGTGGTCCGGTGCACGAACTGCGAGCCCATGTACACCGTATTCGGATCATGCGGTGAGACTTCGATAGGCGACGTGCGTTGGAAGCGGTACTTCAGGTCCTTGGGGTTGTGCCCGTAGATGTTCTGCGCGCCGATATAGAGCTGCTTCTCCTGTCCCGTGAGCTTGTTGTAACGGCCGAAGAGCCCCTTGCAGTTGGCGTACACGATGTTGGGGTTGCCCGGCTTGGGCACGGCCGGCCCGGTCTCGCACCCCCCGATCTCACGCCAATAGCCGCTCGGGCCGGAGGGGTGGGGGAAGGGGGGCAGGCTCGGCACCGCGATCGTGCTGTTATCCTGCTGGCCGGCGTACATCCAGAAGGGGAACTGGTCGTCCACGTCCACCTGGTACAACTCGGCGGTGGGCTGGTTGTCCTGGGTGGACCAGCTCTGGCCGCCGTCTTGCGTGATATTGGCGCCGCCGTCGTTCGACTGTATGAAGATGTTGGGGTTGGCAGGGTTGATCCACATGTCGTGGTTATCACCGTGCGGCGTCGAGAGGCGCTGCCAGTTCTGCCCGCCGTCCACCGACTTGAAGAACCCCTCGTCGTTGACGTACACCACGTCCGCGTTGGTTGGGTCGGCGTCCACGTTGGTGTAGTAGAACGGCCGGTTGAGCAGAGGATTGTAGCTCGACACCAGGCGCCAGGTTTGCCCGCGATCGTCTGAACGATATAGGCCGTCTTCGGGCTCCGGCGCTTCGATCAGCGCGTAGACGCGCCTGGCATCGGCCGGCGAGACCGCGAGGTCGCTCTTCCCGAAGAGGCCCTTGGGCAGCCCATTGGTAAGCTTGGTCCAGGTGTCGCCGCCGTCGCTGGACTTATAGATGCCGCCTTCGCGCGCGCCGGAGATGATGGTCCACGGCTTGCGCTCGCCGCGCCACATCGAGGCGTAGATCTCGTTCGGATTGTCGGGAGCCATTTCGAGGTCGGTGGCTCCGGTCGAGTCCGAGACGAACAGCACCTTCTGCCAGGTCTTCCCCCCGTCCTTCGAGCGATAGACGCCCCGGTCTCGGGTGGGCTTGAAGGCGTTCCCCTGGGCCGCGATGTAGACCAGGTTCGGATCGCGCGGGTGAATCACGACCGCCCCGATCTGACCCACTTCCTTGAGCCCCACGAAGTGCCAGGTCTTGGCCCCGTCCGTGGACTGATAGACCCCGCGCCCCTGGATCACGTTGCTGCGGATACCGTCCGAGCCGGTACCCACGTAAATGATGTTGGGGTCCGTGTCGGCCACGCGAATCGCGCCGATGGACCCGGTCTCGAGGTAGCCGTCGGTGACCGGGCGCCAGGAGAGGCCGTAGTCGTCCGTCCGCCACACCCCGCCGCCCACTGCACCCAGGTAGAAGACGCTGGGTTGCCGCGGCACACCGGCGACGGCGGTGACGCGTCCGCCGCGCGAGGGGCCAACCATGCGGTAGTTGATGCCCTGGAACAGGGTAGGGTTGTAGATGGTGTTCTGATCGGCGCCTTGCGCACTGAGCGAGGGAGCTCCAGCGGCCATGGCGATGGCGGCGGAGCAGAAGAACCGGGTGCATGAGGAGATGGTCATGGCAACGTCATTTGGCTGGGGTTAGACGCCGTTACGCGAACGCTTGAGATTGCACCAGTGGAGTGCGGACGGCAAGCGGCGAGCGGGAGCGGAGCGCGAGGGGCTCTCTTCGCCCATCCCCTTGCGCCCAAGCGTCGAGTCCACGCCTCTCCACAGCGCGCGCAGGGAGCCCCTCGCGCTCAGCCGCCGCTCGTCGCTTAAGGCAAGCGCATTTTCTCCCAGGCCAACAAGCGGGCCTGGAGGTCCCGTGGCCGCGTGGCGATCACGCGGCCGTTGTAGGAGATGAAGATCTGCGCCCGGGCCACACCCGGCAGCTTGCTACGGCTGTAGGTAAACACCCAGGCCCGGGGTGTCCCGGGCAGGTCCGGCACGCCCTCGAAGTTGAACTCCACGGTCCGCCCGGTGAGCGGCGGACTGACGCCCAGGAGCCGGCCGGCCGTGAACCGCGCGCCCAGGTAGGAGTAGGCCGCGAAGCCGGCGGCCAGCAGCGCGGCGATGAGAACGAACTTGAAGAGGCGTCGCATCAGGGTCGCCTGCCGTCGCCCACGGTCGAGCGGCTCAAACGCACCCAGCCGGTCACCAGCTCGAGGTTGCCGTCCGGCGGAATCCGTACCATCAGGTCGCGGCCCGTTTGGCTCGGTGCCCGGTACTGCCGCGCGACGCTAGACATCAAGGCGTTGAGCACCATCTCGGGCATGGGGACGTGGTTCACCCGGATGGTCGCCAGCCGGAACCGCACCCTCTCGCGCTCGACCCGGTTCACCTCGATTTCGGCGGCCACCGGCGTATCCAGCGGCAGCATGGCGAACATGGGGCCGAGCGCGTCCCGGGCCCGGACCGGCAGGTCCCGCCACCGGCCGGTGAGCGCCAGGTGCTCCCGGTTCACCACCACGCGCAGCGTGAGGTCGGCGGGGATGGGTGCCACGCCCAGGCGCGCAATCAGGTACGAGCCGAAGTCGCCGCCCTGGATCAGGACGCGAGGTGCCGTACGTGACACGAAGACGGAGTCCAGGCGGGCGGCGGCGCGCTGGACGCCGGCATTGGTGAGCAGGTCGCCGGGCAGTCCTTGAGCGGCGGTGCCCAGCGTCGCCGCCAGGCCCATGCCCAGCAAGGGCCGCGGCACCCGGGAAGGTCCCATGGCTGAAACGTCGTAGGTTGCCGTCGGCTATGGAAGGCCCTGGGGCTGTGCCTGGCCCTTCGGCGTCGATCGAGGTATTTCAACGCAGAGACCGCAGAGCGTGCAGAGGACGCAGAGAAGCGATTGGATGGGTCTCTCAACAGAACATCTGTACTATGTCTCTGCGCTCTCTGCGCTCTCCGCGGGCCCTGCGTTGAATTACGCCGTATGCGGAGATGCGCCACCCAAGATCGAGGAGGACACATGCGTATCGCCCTGTCCGCCACCCTGGCCTTGGTCCTGACGGCCTCGACGCTCGAGGCGCAGCGGACCGTGAAGCCCGTGCTGCACGGACGGCACTGGGTGGCGATCACCGGCAAGCCGCTCGGTGCTGCGGCCGGCGCCATGATGTTCCAGAAGGGCGGCAACGCGGTGGACGCTGCCGCCGCGATGCTGGCGGCGGTATGCACCATGTGGGATGTCCTGAGCTGGGGCGGCGAAACCCAGGCGTTGATCTACCATCCCACCACCGGCAAGGTGATCGGGCTCAACGCCCTGGGCGTGGCACCCACAGGTGCTACCGCGGATTTCTTCCGGGGCAAAGGGATGCGCTACCCGCCCGAGTACGGGCCGCTGGCGGCGGTCACGCCGGGGACACCGGGCGGGCTCCTCACCATGTTGGCGGAGTGGGGCACCTTGAGCCTCGAGGACGTGCTCGAGCCCGCCATCCAGCTGGCGGACGGGTACGCCATCGACGAGCAGACGGCGAACTCCATCGAGCGCAACAAGCAGCGGATCAAGGAGTGGAAGTACTCGCGCGCGGTGTACTTGCCGCACCTGGGTGAAGAGCGGGAAGCCCCCAGCGGGGGAGAAGTCTTCCAGCAGCCCGATCTCGCGGCCACGCTGCGCAAGTTGGTCGAGGCGGAGCAGCAGGCGCTCCGGCAGGGCAAGAGCCGGAAGGACGCCATCTACGCCGCCTACGACCGGTTCTACGAGGGCGACATCGCCCAGGAGTTTGTCCGGGGGGCGCGCGAAGAGGGCGGGCTGGTGACCCTCCAGGATCTCGCCAACTGGCGGGTGCGGATCGAAGAGCCGGTGATGACCACGTACAAGGGCATCGAGGTCTACAAGCTCAACGTCTGGACCCAGGGGCCGGCGCTGCTCCAGGCGCTGAATATCCTGGAGAACTTCGACGTCAAAGCCCAGGGCTACAACAGCGCGCGATACATCCACCTGTTGTATCAGGCGATGAGCCTAGCGTTCGCGGACCGCGATTTCTACTACGGTGATCCCTATTTCCCGCCGGACGAGCCGGTCCGGGGGCTCCTGTCCAAGGACTACGCCAGAGAGCGCGCCAAGCTGATTCAATGGGAGCGGAACGACCCCAACGTCAAACCGGGCGATCCCTATCCGTTCCTGGGCGGGACCAACCCGTTCGCGGAGTTGCTCAAGGCCTGGCCACCCAAGCCCGCCGCGACCAACTCCACCGGCGGCGGCGATGCCCGGTTCCTGGAGGCCTTTAACGCGGGGACCACGTCCATTGAAACGGCGGACGAGAAGGGGTGGGTGGTCTCGGTAACGCCCAGCGGGGGGTGGATTCCGGCGGTGATCGCCGGCCGGACGGGCGTTGGGATGAGCCAGCGGGCGCAGAGCTTCGTCACGGACCGCTCAGAGAGCCCGTTCAACGTGGTGGAGCCGGGCAAGCGGCCGCGTGTCACGCTCACGCCTAGCCTGGCGCTCAAAGACGGCAAGCCGTTCCTGGCGTTCGCGGTGCAGGGCGGGGATACGCAAGACCAGAATCTGCTGCAGTTCTTTCTGAACGTGGTCGAGTTCGGGATGAATGTGCAGCAGGCCGCGGAGGCGGCGAACATCAACAGTTACCAGATGCTGAGCTCGTTCGGCGACCACGAGTCGCGGCCGGGGCGGCTCTTGTTGCAGGAAGGGGTGCCCGAGTGGGTGCGGAGCGACCTGCGGCGCATGGGCTACACGCTGGAGTTCGAGCGGCTCACCTCAGGGCCGATCAACGCGATCTTCTTCGACCGGAAGCACGGGACGTTCTGGGGTGGGTCGAGTACGCACGGCGAAGACTACGGGATTGCCTGGTGAACGAACTGCGTTGACCGTTGTCCGTTTTCCGTTGTCCGTGAAGCACGGATTGAGATCACGGATAACGGATAACGGACAACGCCCTTCTATCCCGCCACCGTCCAGGTCTGCCCCTGATGTAGCAGCTTCTCAATGTCCGCCTGCGCCGCGTTGGCCCCTTGGGGAATCTGGGCGTACACGGCTTCCTCATAGGTCGGCGCCGGATCGCAGTAGACGACGCCCAACGCCATGGGGAACGCCGGAGGCTGGAGCGCCAGCAGCATGGCGGCGAGCCCGCGGTTGCGTTCGTCGTGCACCACCACGTCCTTCTCAGTGGCGCCGTTCTGGCCCAACGTCACCACCTCGAGTTGCAGGGTCGCGGTGTTCAGCCGGAGCCCCTTGTCCTTGGCCTTGCCGAACAGCAGCGGCTTCCCGTGTTCCACCGGCAGCTGTGCCTCCGGGGCCACGGTCTTCTCCGTGAAGTCCGCGAACACCTCGTCGTTGAACACCACGCAGTTCTGGAACACCTCCACGAACGAGGCTCCCTGGTGTGCGTGCGCGCGCTTCAGCACGCCCACCAGATGTTGCTGGAGGGTGTCGATGGATCGGGCGATGAACCGCGCCCCGGCCCCCAACGCGAAGGCCCCCGGCGAGACCGGGTAGTCCACGGAGCCAGTCGGGGTCGACGGCGACCGCGTCCCCTGGCGCGAGGTGGGCGAGTACTGGCCCTTGGTCAGGCCATAGATCTCGTTGTTGAACAGAATGATCTGGAGGTTCAGGTTGCGGCGCAGCACGTGCAGCATGTGGTTGCCGCCTATGCTCAACCCATCGCCGTCGCCCGTGATCACCCAGACGTCCAGTTCGGGATTGGCCAGCTTGATGCCGGTGGCCATGGTGGGCGCCCGGCCGTGAATGGTATGGAACCCGTAGGTGGAGACGTAGTACGGGAAGCGCGACGAGCAGCCGATTCCGGAGACGAACACGGTGCGCTCGCGCGGCACCTGCAGGTCCGCCAGCGTCTTGAGCACGGCCTTGAGGATGGCGTAGTCCCCGCACCCTGGGCACCAGCGGACTTCCTGGTCCGACGCGTAGTCCTTGGGTGCCAGCGGCTGGGTAGGTTGCGTCGCAACAGTCATATGAGGCCCCGGTACACTATCTCGTTGACACGGCGAGCGAACGGTGAGAATTCACCGCAGAGGGCGCAGAGATGGACAAGAGAGAGCGCAGAGGTGGTCGGTGTGAAAGCCCCCCCACGGTCCCTTCTCTGTGCGCTCTCCCCTCCTCTCTGCGTTCTCTGCGGTAAGAACCTCATGGTACGTCGTCCAATGTCGAACGGATGGCTGCAAGAATCTCACGCACCTTGAACGGTCTGCCCTGGATCTTATTGAGGCCCCGTGCCGGGATCAGGTAGGCGGCCCGGAGCAAGGTCACCAGCTGTCCGTTGTTCATCTCGGGCACCAGCACGCGCTCGAACCCCTTGAGCAACGGGCCCAGGTTGCGCGGGAAAGGTGAGAGGTACCGCAGGTGGATGTGCGAGACGTCCAGCCCGTCCTCGCGTGCCTGCCGCAGGGCCTGGAGAATGGGTCCGTAGGTGGAGCCCCATCCCACCACGGCCAGCTTGCCGCTGGCCGGGCCAAGGACGGTCTCCTGGAGCGGGATGTCATCGGCAATCCTCGCGATCTTGGCCGCCCGGACCCGGGTCATGCGCTCATGATTGTCGGGATCGTACGAGATGTGGCCGGAATCGTGATCCCGCTCGATCCCACCGATCCGGTGCTCCAGCCCCGGCGTGCCCGGGACCGCCCAGACGCGCGCCAGCGTCCTGGAATCGCGCACGAACGGATGGAAGCCCTCGGGATCGGTCCGGAAGCGAACCGGGAAGGTCGGCAGCTGATCGGCATCCGGGATGAGCCACGGCTCTGCCGCGTTCGCCAGGTAGCCGTCCGTCAACAGGATCACCGGCGTCATGAACTTGGTACCCAGCCGCACGGCCTCCATGGCCACCGGAAAGCAGTCGCCCGGCGTGGCCGCCGCCAGCACCACCAGCGGGGCGTCCGCGTTACGGCCCAGCACCGCCTGATAGAGGTCTGACTGCTCGGTCTTGGTGGGCATGCCGGTGGACGGGCCGGCCCGCTGGCTGTTCACCACCACGAGCGGCAGCTCCGTGGCGATGGCCAGGCCCAACCCCTCGGTCTTGAGCGCGATGCCGGGGCCCGAGCTGGACGTGACGCCCAGCGCGCCGGCATACGACGCGCCGATCGCGGCGCCGATGGCGGCGATCTCGTCTTCCGCCTGGAAGGTGACCACCCCCTGCGCCTTGAGCCCTGCCAGCGTGTGGAGCAGCGACGACGCGGGCGTGATGGGGTACGATGCGAAGACCAGCTTCTTGAGGCCCGCCGCCCGCACCCCGGCCAGCAACCCCCAGGCCAGCGCTTCGGTCCCGCTCACGGTGCGGTACTCGCCGGGCTCGGCGGTGGCCGGCGCCACCCGGTAGCCCACGATCGCCGCCATCTCCGCCGTCTCGCCGAACGCGTGGCCGGCGTTCAACGCGGCGACGTTGGCGCGCGCCAGCTCCGGACGCGTGGCGAACTTCTGGTTGAGCCAGTCCACCGTAGCCTGGCGGTGGCGGTCGTACATCCAGAGCATGAGTCCCAGCGCCCACATGTTGCGGCAGCGCAGGGCCTCTTTCTGACCCAGGCCGAAAGGCTCCACCGCGTCCAGCGTGAGCTTGGAGACGTCCAGCCTGATTACCTGATACGGCGTGAGGCTTCCGTCTTCCAGCGGGTTGGCCGAGTAGCCGGCCTTGGAGAGATTGCGCTCCGTGAACGACCCGCCGTCCGCGACGATGGTGCCTCCCCGGCGCAAATCCCGGAGATTCACGCTGAGGGCGGCCGGATTCATGGCCACCAGGACGTCCACCTCGTCGCCGGCGGTCCGAATGTCGGTGGCGCCGAAGTGGATCTGGAAGGCGGAGACGCCGAACGTGGTCCCGGCGGGCGCGCGGATCTCGGCCGGGTAGTCGGGGAACGTGGCGAGGTCGTTGCCCGCCAGCGCCGTCTCGACGGTGAACTGCGACCCCGTGAGCTGCATCCCGTCCCCGGAGTCTCCGGCGAACCGGATGACCACGTGGTCGCGGGATTCGCGTAAGGGCGCGACGGGAAAGGTCGTCGTCATGGGCCTGAAGAGGGGCGTGGGTTGGGGCGCCCCGTCATTCAATATATACTCCGACCCCTCGCTGGCGGTAACGTCACCCCTCGATCCTCAGGATCGCCTCCCGCACCGCCGGCGGAAGCGGCGCTTTGCGATCGTGGGTGTAGTCGTAGGACACGATAATCGCGCTCCCCTCGGCCACCGTCTGGTTCTGTGCCCGCGAGACCACGCGGTACTCCATGGTGAGCCGATCCTCTCCGAGGTCGCTGACCCGGGTGCCCACCAGCGCCGTATCCGGGCAGAACAACGGCCGGCGGAACCGGCAGCTGGTGGAGTGCAGGATGGCCCCGATCCGGTCGCGCTGGTACGAGCCGGTGAAGCCGCAGCGCTCAAAGTAGGCCATGCGGGCCGACTCGAAATACCGGAACAGCACGGTGTTGTTCACGTGCCCGTAGGCGTCCATCTCGCCCCATTGCACCGGGAGCTCGATGACCACCGGAAAGCCGGCCAGAAGCTCATGGCTCACGGACAACGGACAACCGACAACGGGGGAGGGCGGATCATGGATCGGGAGAAGATAGTCGCGGGGGGCGGCAGTGGCGAAAGCGGAGAGGGTGGGATTCGAACCCACGAGACCCTTACGGGCCTACCGGTTTTCGAGACCGGCTCCTTCAGCCACTCGGACACCTCTCCCGGCAGACCATTATAACCAGAAACGGACACGGATTCACCGCCGACGGTCTCTGCGATCTCTCCGTGTGCACTCTGCGTCCGCTGCGGTGAAATCGGTGATAGGGTGTAGCTCAGGAGAACATGGATCGCACCACGAACCACACGTTCGCCGGTCGCTCGGCCAGGCGGCGCATGTACCAGGGGAACCAGTAGCTGCCGTAGCTGATCAGGACCCGCATCGCGTGGCCGGCCTGGGCCAGGCGCACCTGATCCGCCCCCCGGATGCCGAAAAGCATCTGCAGCTCGAACGCGGAAGTGGGGATACCAGAGGCACGGGCGTGAGTGCAGATGCGCTCGATGAGATTGACGTCGTGCGTGCCGAAGCCATGGGGCTGCGGGGGGCGCGGCGTGGCGGCCAGGAGGCGTTGGGCCAGCTCCAGGTAGCGCTGGTCCACGTCGCGTTTCTTGGGAAAGGCGACGTTGGCAGGCTCGTTGTACGCGCCCTTGACCAGCCGAATCGTGGGCTGGAGGGGGCTAAGGCCGTCGAGGTCGTCCGGGGTGCGGTACAGGTACGCCTGGAGGCAAACACCCACGTTGGGGTGCTGGGGGCGGAGCCGGCGATAAAGCTCGAGCGTCCGGTCCACATACGGGGAGCCCTCCATGTCGATCGAGACGAAGGTCCCCACCTTGGCCGCGTGCGCCACCAGAGCAGTCAGCTGCTCCAGGCATAGGTCCTGGCTCAGGTCGAGGCCCAGTTGCGTGGGCTTGACCGAGATGTGGGCCGGGAGCTTGAGCGCCTGGATCCGGTTCAGGATGTCCGCGTAGTGCCGGGTGACGGCGCGAGCTTCGTTGGCGTCGGCCACGTTCTCGCCCAGCTGCGTCAGCACCGTGGTCATGTTCCGCTGTACCAACTGCTGGGCGGCTTGCAGCGCGGAGTCGAGATCTTCGCCCGGCATGAACCGGGCGACGGCGCGGCGCACGAAGCGGCGGCCGCGCACCTGATGGAAAAGCCACTGGCTCTGAGAGGCGCGGAGCAGCGCCGTGCGCATGAGTCCCATAATGGCAGGCATTATACACGAGGAGCGGGACTCCTTCCATGGCGGATTGGGAGATTCGGATTGCGGATTGGTGGCGGGGGGGATTAGCTTGTGCCGCAGCTATGGTCGTTGCCGGAACGCGCAACGCTCTCCTCGATGCCCGCGGCGTCCAGCGGGCGCTCCAGCGCATGGCAAAAGAGATCGTTCAGTTCGCCGAGGGCACCGATCGCCTCGTGCTGGTGGGGATTCACCGCCGCGGCCCGGAGCTCACCCAGCGCCTGGCCCGGTTGATCGAGGCGGAGGAGGGGGGCTCGGTCCCGTGGGGCACGCTCGACATCACGCTGTATCGGGACGACGTGGGGACCATCGGCCCGCGGCCGGTCGTGGGCGAGACCCATCTGCCGGAGAATCTGGACGGCCGGTGCGTGGTGATCGTGGACGACGTCCTGTATACGGGGCGGACCGTGCGCGCGGCGCTGGATGAGATCACCGACTTCGGCCGGCCGGCGCGGATTGGGCTCTGCGCCCTGATCGATCGCGCAGGTCGGGAATTGCCGATCCAGGCCGACATCGTGGGCAAGACCGTGCGCGCGTACCCGGGAGACCGGGTAGATGTGTTCCTTCAGGAAGTGGACGGCCGGGACGCGGTGGAGCTGGTCCGCGGGGAAGGCGGTGGGGGCCGGTGACGGAACGCTTCCTCGGGAAGGACTTGCTGGGCCTCGAGCCACTCACCGCCGATCAAATCCGCTTCATTCTCGACACCGCAGAGCCTTTCAAGGAAGTCAGCGAGCGCACCATCAAGAAGGTCCCCACGCTGCGCGGCAAGACCATCGTCAACCTGTTCTTCGAAGCCTCCACCCGGACCCGGATCTCGTTCGAGTTCGCCGAAAAGCGCCTGTCCGCGGACACCGTGAACGTGGCCGCCGCCGGCTCCTCGGTGGAAAAGGGCGAGACCCTGGTGGACACCGCCCGGAACCTGGAAGCGATGCGGATCGACATGGTGGTGATGCGGCACCCCTCGTCCGGAGCCGCCCAGTTCCTGGCCGACCGCATTCGCTCCAACGTGGTCAATGCGGGGGACGGCACCCACGAGCACCCCACCCAGGGATTGCTGGATCTGCTGACGCTGCGCGACAAGTTCGGCCGCATCGAGGGCCTCAAGGTGTGCATCTGCGGCGACATTCTGCACAGCCGCGTGGCCCGCTCCAACATCTGGGGCCTCTTGAAGCTCGGTGCGGAGGTCGCGGTCTGCGGGCCGGCGTCGCTCCTCCCGCTGGGCATCGAGGCGCTGGGCGTCACGGTGTTCCGCCGGATCGAGGACGCCGTCCAGTGGGCCGATGCCCTCAACGTGCTGCGGCTCCAGCTCGAGCGGATGCATGCGGGCTTCCTCCCCTCGCTCCGCGAATACAACCGGGTCTTCGGCGTGACGGTGGAGCGGCTCGAGAAGGCCCCCAGGGACCTGGTGGTGCTCCACCCGGGGCCCATGAACCGCGGGGTGGAGATCGACTCCCGCGTCGCCGACGGCCCGCACAGCGTCATTTTGGACCAGGTGACCAACGGCGTGGCGGTTCGGATGGCCGTGCTCTACCTGCTCGCCGGGGGCCGGCCGGAGATGGCCGAGGCGGCGAAGGGCAGAGCGGGCGAGGCGAGCGAATGAAGCCCGTGGTGATTCGCGGGGGGCGAGTGATCGACCCCTCCCAGGGGCACGACGCCGTCGCGGACCTGCTGATGGCGGACGGCCGGATCGCGGGGCTGGGGCAGGGCTTGGGCGTGCCCGACGGCGCGGAGATCGTGGACGCGCGCGGTAAGGTCGTGGCACCCGGCCTGATCGACCTTCACGTGCACTTGCGAGAGCCGGGGCGTGAAGACGTGGAGACGGTGGCCACCGGGGCCCGGGCCGCGGCGGCCGGTGGATTCACCGCGGTGTGCCCCATGCCCAACACGGATCCGGTCACCGACAACCAGGCGGCGGTGGGCTTCATCGTGAAGCAGGCCCAGGCGGCAGGGGCGGCGCGGGTCTACCCTATCGCGGCGATATCGTTGGGTCAGAAGGGGCAGCAGCTGGCAGAGTTCGGTGAGCTGGTGGGCGCGGGAGCCGTCGCCGTGAGCGATGACGGACATCCGGTGGTCTCGAGCCATCTCATGCGTATGGCCCTGGCCTATGCCCGCACGTTCGACATTCCGGTGGCGGATCACTGCGAGGACCCCACACTGAAGGCCAACGGCGTCATGCACGAGGGGCTGGTCTCCACGCGCCTGGGGCTGCGCGGGATCCCCGCCGCGGCAGAGGAAATCATGGTGGCGCGGAACCTCCTGCTGGCGGAGTTGACCGGGGGACACATCCATCTCTGCCACATGTCCACGCGCGGTTCGGTGGAGTTGATTCGGCGTGCCAAGGAGAAAGGGGTCCGGGTGACGGCCGAAGTCACGCCACACCATCTGACCCTGACCGACGAAGCGTGTGAGGGCTACAACACCAATGCCAAGATGAACCCGCCGCTCCGCGAAGCGGCCGACGTCGCCGCGCTGCGCGCGGGCGTGAAGGACGGCACCATCGACGTGATCGCCACGGACCACGCGCCCCATCACTACGACGCCAAAGAGCGTGAGTTCGACGATGCCCCCTTCGGCATCATCGGTCTGGAAACGGCCCTGGGGCTGGGTATCACCGAGCTGGTGCGGGGCGGGGTCCTCACGCTCGCCGAGTTGATTGATCGGATGAGCACCGCCCCCGCCAGGGCCTTCCATCTGCCGGGGGGCAGCCTGAAACGGGGGGGTCCGGGTGACGTGGTGATTTTCGACCCGGAGGCCCGGTGGCGGGTGGATCCCGACAGGTTCTACTCTAAGAGCCGGAACACCCCCTTTGCCGGACGGGAACTGGCCGGCCGAGTGGTCCGGACCTTCGTGGCGGGCCTCACGGTTTTTCGAGGTGAGGTCACGTAACTGCTTATAGTGCTGTCTGTTAGCTTTGACGCCACGGACGCTGGGCGCCCCGTTTTGCCATTTTGTCACTATCTTGTAGGCTGGGTCTCCTGGCTCTAGGCTTGCACGAGGACGAGGGAATGGCGAGAGGGTTTTCCAAGGCGACGGCGGCCATCCAGCGGCTGCTGGACGAGCGGCAGCAGATCCAGATCTGGCTGCAGCGTCTCACGATGGCGTCGGATACCACGCCCGAGCCGGTACGGGCGCGGGTCCGGGCGGACTATGAGCGGCGCCTCGGCGAGGTCATGAAGGAGCTCCAGACACACGAGAGCGAGCTCCACACGACGATGAATCGGCTCGAGACTACCCGCGCCGGACTGGCGCGCCAGGAGACCGAAGCCGCCGAGCGCCTGGCCGAAGCGGAACTGCGCCACGCCGTGGGGGAGTATGACGAAGGCCAGTGGCGGCAGGTGCATGCCGATCTACTGGGTGCCCTGGTGAAGTTCCGAGAGGAGTTGAAGCAGTGCGACGATGAGATCGGGCGCCTTGAAGAAGTGATGTCCCTGATCGAGGTGCCGCCGCCCCCGCCCCCGCCTGCCCGTGCCGTCGGGCCCCAGAAAAAAGTGCCTCGGAAGGAGGCGGCCGCTCCGGCCCCGGGTGGCCGGCAGGACGAGTTGGCGTTCCTCCGTTCCGTGACCGAGGACGAATCGCAGGGGCCGGCCCCCGCACGGGCGAGCGGCGCGATGCGGGCGATCCAGGAACCGGCTCCGGCGGCGCCCCCGCCAAGCAAGGAATACCCCGATTCGGAGGCCCAAAAAGGGGCCGCGCCGCGCTCGAGCAAGGCGACTAAGTCGCTCAAGTGCAAAGAGTGTGGTGCGATGAACCTGCCGACGGAGTGGTACTGCGAGCGCTGCGGCGCGGAGCTGGCTGCCCTCTAGACCGTCACGATTTCTGGCTGGCCAGCTTGTGCAGCCGGGACTTCTGCCGAGCTGCGGTGTTGGGATGGACCAGGCGCTTCCGGGCGGCGCGGTCCAGCAATCGCTCCGCCGCGAGCAGCGCTTTGCGAGCCTCGGCGCCCGTGGTGGCACTGCGAACCTTCCGAACGGCGGTCCTCAGCGCGGATCGCTGCACGCGGTTCTCCGCCGCGTGATGGCGCGACTGCCGGGTGCGCTTCTTGGCGGACCGGGTATTTGCCACAGAAACTCCTTCAGAGACTGGGTTGGAATCGCCCACCTGGCGGGCCGCGAATCGTAGCGCGCAAGTGTCGGTCAGTCAAGGCACTAGCGCTTTGACTTAGGGTCAGGAGGCCGTTACGTTTCTCGCTCACCCGACCACAAGATCCGCCCCGACGTGCAAGAAATCCCCTTGTGGCTCCCCGTGCTGCTGTTCTCCATGGTGGCCCACGAGTACGCGCACGGATACGCCGCGCTGCGCCAGGGGGATCCGACGGCATACCAACTGGGACGTCTCACGTTCAACCCGTTGAAGCACATCGATCCCTGGATGACGATCGCGCTTCCGCTGCTCCTGGGCCTGAGCTCAGGCGGGCGGCTGATCTTCGGCGGAGCCAAGCCGGTCCCGGTGAATCCGCGCAACTACCGGAACTACCGGCGGGGCGACATCATCGTCTCGCTGGCAGGCGTCGCCGCCAACGCCGCCTTGGCGGTCGCGTGCCTGGTGGTCGGTATTGGGTTGGGCCTGCTGGGGGACGCGCTGCCCGCGGCGAGCGGAACGCTCGCGCTGTTGCAGCGCATGATGTTCTGGGGCGTCTGGCTCAACCTCCTCCTGGGGTTCTTCAACCTGATCCCCATTCCCCCGCTGGACGGATCCCACGTGCTGTACCACCTGCTGCCGCCGGCGCTGGGGGCGCATTACCGTGCCTTGTCGCAATACGGGTTCCTGATTCTCTTAGCCCTGATCCTGTTCTTCCGGGGGCTGTTCAGCGTGCTGTTGCTTCCCGCGATTGCGCTGAACGCGCTGGCGATGCATGTGGCGCAGCCGTTCTGGCTGATGCCGCCGCCCATCATGTAGGCCATGACGCTTCCCACCGCTCCCGCCACCGATCGTCCCTTCGTGGTCCAGCTCGAGGAATTCTCCGGGCCCCTGGATCTGCTGCTCCACCTGATCCGGGAACAGGAGATCGAGATCACCGACATCCCCATCGGCCGGATCGCGGATCAATTCCTGGCGGTGATCCACGGGCTCAAGCTCAACGAGGCCGCCGAGTACCTGGAGATGGCGGCCTATTTGCTACGGATCAAGATCCTGATGCTGCTCCCGCGCCCGCTGGACGCCGAGGAGTGGGAGGACCCGCGGGCCGAGCTGGTGCGGCGCTTGCTCGAATACGAGCAGATTCGGGAGGTGGTGGATTGGATGCTGCGGCAGGCGGGCCAGCGTGCGGATCGGTTCCCCCGCGGCCTGGTGCCGGAGGCTCCGGAGCTGCCGCCGCCGCCCGTGGAAGCGACCGTGGATCAGCTGCTCCAGGCGGCCGAGCGCCTGGTCGAGCTGCTACCCGCCCGGGTGATGCACCGGGTGGTGCCCCGTCCCTTGGATACGGAAGGCGCGACGCGGCGCATCCAGGAGCTGCTGCGGGAGCGGGAGCAGGTGGAGTTGGCCGAGCTGTTGGGAGAGCGTCCCACGATTACGGATATCATCTCGGTGTTGATCGCGCTGCTTGAGCTGGCGCGCCTCGGCACCCTCGGTCTGTCGCAGGCCGGCGGCTTTGGCCCCATCCTCATCATCCGTGCAACCGCTCACGAAGCTGCTTGAGGCGGCGCTGTTTGCCGCCGCCCGGCCGGTCACCCTGGACGAGCTCCTGGGACTGGACCCGGGCGTCACGGAAGAGGACCTGCGCGCGGCGCTGAGCGAGCTCCAGGGGGTGTACGACGCCGGGGGACACGGCGTCGAGGTGGTGGAGCTGGCGGAGGGCTTCCAGATCCTCACCAGGCGGGAGTGCGCGGAGGCCATCGCCCAGGCGCAGCTGGTGTCGCGCCCCCGGCGCCTGTCCGTGGCGGCCATGGAAACGCTGGCGATCATCGGGTATCGGCAACCGGTGGGCCGTGCGGAGATCGAGGAGATTCGCGGGGTCGCCGTGGACGGGGTGCTGCGGTTGTTGCAGGAGCGGGGGCTGATCGACGTGGTGGGCCGCGGGGAAGGCCTAGGGCGCCCGTTGCTCTATGGGACCACGCCGGCGTTCCTCGAGCTGCTGGGCCTCAAGGCGCTCAGCGACCTGCCGCGGCTGGAAGACCTGTCGGTGGCATTGAAGCCGCTGACGGAAGAGGTGGCGGGCGAATGACGCTCATGCGGTTGCAGCGGGCGATGGCGCGCGCCGGATTCGGCTCGCGGCGGGGGGCGGAGGAGTTGATTCGCGCGGGACGGGTCCGGGTGAACGGCGCGGTGGCCGAGCTGGGGATGTCGGTGGATCCGGAGCGGGACGTGATCTTGGTCGGGTCACGGAGGGTGGTGCCGGCGCGAGCGGAATGGATCGCGTTGCACAAGCCGCTGGGCTACGTGGTCAGCCGTCGCGATCCGCGGGGACGCCCCACGGTGTTCGATCTGGTTCCGCCGGTGCGCGGGCTCACCTACGTAGGCCGGCTGGACGTGATGACCTCCGGGCTGTTGCTCCTGACCACCGACGGCGAGGCGGCGCACCGCTTGATGCACCCGCGGTTCGCCGTGGAGCGGGCCTACCGGGCGGTGGTCCACGGGCGGCGCGGTGCCGACATCCGGCGGGCGCTGGCGCGGCCGGTGGGGATCGACGGCCGTCCCGTGCAGGTGATCCGCTTCCGCGTGGAAGCGGCCGCAGGGAACTCCAGCCAGCTCATGCTGGTGCTCGCGGAAGGACGGTATCGCATCGTCCGACGCCTGTGCGAGCGGCTGGAGCTCAAGGTGGAGCGGCTCATTCGATTGAGCTACGGGCCGATTCGGCTGGGGACGCTGAAGCCGGGAGAGTGGCGCCGGCTATCCGCCGGCGAGGTCCGCGCCGTAGGGGCGACGACCGGGAAGGCGAGTGGTCATGCGGCTTGAGGGAAGCACCGTGCTGATTCTGGGCGGGAGCGGGCTGGTGGGACACGCCGTAGCTCGGCGGCTCCTCGGGTTCCGTCCGGCGCGGCTGGTCCTGGTGGCCCTGCGGGAGCCGGAAGTGCGTCGGGCCGCGGAGGAACTGCGCCGTCGGGGCGCGGGAGACGTCTCCATCGACGTTGCCTGGGGCGACGTCTTTCTGCCGGCCGAGCTGGCCCAGATGGACCGCGCGGCGATCGCGGCTGATTCGGCGCGGCGGGCGGCGCTGGTGGCCGACCTGTTCGGCGACTTCACGGAAGACGTCCTTCGGCGCAGCCTGTTTTTCCAGCTGTTGGACCGCCATCGGCCCGACGCGGTGGTGGACTGTTTGAACACGGCTACGGCCTTCGCCTATCAAAACGTGTACCAGAGTATCCAAGATCTGCTGGCGGCGGCCCGGCGGGGCGGGGTCACGGCGGAGCTGGCGGAGCGCCACGTCCTCACCTTGCCGCTGCCGCAGCTGATCCGGCACCTGCAGATCGCCAGCGAGGCGTTCCAGCGGACCGGCGTCGGGATGTACCTGAAGATCGGTACCAGCGGGACCGGCGGCATGGGGTTCAACATTCCCTACACCCATTCCGAGGAACGGCCCTCGCGCATGCTGCTCACCAAGAGTGCGTTGGCGGGTGCCCACTCGCTGCTCCTGTTCCTTCTGGCCAGGACGCCGGGCGCGCCCGCCACCAAGGAGATCAAGCCCACCGCCGTGGTGGGCTGGCGGGAGATCTGCTATGGGCCCATCAAGCGCGCGGGGCGCGCGCTTCGGCGGGTGGATTGCCCCCAGCCCCTGCCGCTGGCGCGTGCGTTTGGCGAGGGGGCGCGGGGGTGGCGTGATACCGGTGAGCCGATCGTCTCGGTGTACGCGGACACCGGGGAGAACGGCTTGTTCGCGCGCCAGGAGTTCGAGGCCGTGACCTCGCTGGGCTCCATGGAGCTGATCACGCCCGAGGAGATTGCCGACTACGTGGTGACCGAGCTCCAGGACCGGCCCACCGGGCACGACATCGTGGCGGCGCTGGACGGCGCGACGTCCGGCCCCACCTACCGGGCCGGCATTGTGCGGGCCGCGGCGCTGGCCAAGCTGGCGCAACTGGAGCGCCAGCACGGGGTGCGCTCCGTCGCGTTCGAGTTCCTGGGGCCGCCGCGGCTCACTAAGATGCTGTACGAGACGCAGATTCTCTCGGAGCTGGTACTCTCGGTCGAGGCGCTGGCGCAGGCGAACGGCGCGGACCTGGCGCGGCGGGCCGCCGACCTGATGGCCCGGGATTCCGATCTCCGGTCCACCATCCTGTCCATCGGGCTGCCCATCATCGTGCCGGGCGATCAGGTCTACCGCGGTGAGACCGTCCTGATGCCGCCTCGGGACGGCGACGCCGAAGCCGCCATCGGGCGCGGTTGGGTGGACCTGCGGACCGCGAATTGCGCGGTGTGGATCGCCCGCGCGCGGCGCATCGTGGAGCAGGCCGAGGCGCGCTCGCAGACGGCGGGCACCGGGAGCGACGAGGACTGGGAAGCGATCGCGCCCGAGGAGCCCATCTCGCCGGCGCGGTTGGCGGCCTGGGTGTTCCAGTACGAGGACGCCGGCCAGCGTATCAAACGGTGAACCCAGGAGCACGCTGATGGGGGGACGCACGACGGCTACCGGTCACGCTTCGCTCACGACCACCATCGTCCAGGAAGTCGGGAAGCGGGTGGTGGGGCAGGAGGCCATGCTCGAGCGGCTGGTGGTCGGCCTGCTGTGCGGGGGCCATATCCTGCTCGAGGGCGTGCCCGGCCTGGCCAAGACGCTGGCGGTGCGCTCGCTGGCCGAGACCATTCGCACCAGCTTCCAGCGCATCCAGTTCACCCCGGACCTGCTGCCGGCGGACATCATCGGCACCATGGTCTTCGACCAGCGGACCGGCGAGTTCCGCGCCAAGCGCGGTCCCTTGTTCGCCAACATCGTGCTGGCCGACGAAATCAACCGCGCGCCGGCCAAAGTGCAGGCGGCCCTGCTCGAGGCCATGCAGGAGAAGCAGGTGACCATCGGCGGGGAGACCCACCGGCTGGAAGAGCCGTTCCTGGTGCTGGCGACCCAGAACCCCATCGAGCACGAGGGCACCTACCCGCTTCCCGAGGCGCAGCTCGACCGCTTCATGCTCAAGGTCCACGTGGGGTACCCCTCGCGCGACGAAGAGAAGGAGATTCTCTGGCGGATGGCGGGCGGGCGGATGCCGGAGGTGGCGGCCGTGGCAGACCCGGAGGAGATCCTCACGCTCCGCGGCGCGGTCGCCGACCTGTACATGGATCAGAAGATCGTGGACTACATCGTGGACCTGGTCCGCGCCACGCGCGAGCCGCAGGCGCTGGGGTTGGCGGAGATCAAGCCCCTGATCGCCTGGGGGGCGAGCCCGCGGGCCTCGATCTACCTGGCCCAGGCGGCGCGCGCCCACGCGTACCTGCGGGGCCGCGCCTACGTGGTGCCGGAGGACGTGAAGGCCATGGCACCCGACGTGCTGCGGCACCGCGTGCTGCTGACGTTCGAAGCGGAGGCGGAAGACGTGACCTCCGACGGCATCATCGCGCGAGTACTGGACGCCCTGGACGCCCCATGACGGCGCTGGTCCGGGTGGTGGGCCCCGAGGTCCTGCGGCAGGTCAAGGGCATCGAGCTTCGAACCCGGCGGCTGGTGAGCACGTTGTTCTCCGGCGAGTACCGCTCGGTGTTCCGGGGGCAGGGCATCGAGTTCGCCGAAGTGCGCGCCTACCAGCAGGGCGACGACTACCGCTCCATTGACTGGAACGTGTCGGCCCGCATGGGCTCGCCCTACGTCAAGACCTACGTCGAGGAGCGCGAGCTCACGCTGCTGTTGATCGTGGATCGCTCCGGATCGGTGGAGTTCGGCCAGCCGCGGGCCAAGTCCGAGTGCGCCGTGGAGGTGGCAGCGGTGCTGGCGCTGGCCGCCGCGCGCCAGAACGATCGCGTCGGCGCGGTCATCTTTTCGCAGGGCGTGGATCACGTGGTGCCGCCGGCCAAGGGTGGGGCGCACGCGCTTCGGGTGCTGCGGGACCTGGTCGCCTTTCGTCCCACCGACCGAGGTACCAACCTCGCGGCGGCGCTGGCGTACGGCGCCCGCTTGCTGCGCCACCGCGCCGTGGTGGTGATCCTCTCCGATTTTCGCGCGGCCGACTGGGAGCAGCCGCTCCGGCGCCTGGCCCGCCGGCACGAGGTGGTGGCGATCACGGTGGACGATCCGCGGGAGATGGAGCTGCCGGATGCCGGATGGGTCGAGCTGCGCGACGCCGAATCCGGGGCGCCGCTGCTGGTGGACACCTCCCACGGGCCCACCCGGGTGAAGCTGCGGATCGCGGCGGAGCAGGCGCGGCTCCAGCGCGCACGGATCTTCACGCAGGTGCAGGTGGACCACGTGGCCCTCCGTACCGACCGGCCCTACGCGCAGGCGCTCCATCGCACGTTCGCACTCCGCGCGCGGCGCCTGCGGCGGTGATGCTCGCAAAGAGCGCGTTCTCCGTTCTCCGTTATCCGTTGTCCGTGATGCCTCGGAGAGCGGACAACGGAAAACGGAGAACGCTTGGTCCGCTCGGTGCTCTCTGCGTTCTTCTCTGCGTCCTCTGCGGTGAGTCTTTGACGGGGCAGGGCCCGGCGACCTGGGCCGCCGCCCCCGCCTCGGTCACCGTCGGCGATACGGTCTATCTCACCCGCACCCTTCCGGCCTCCCCCCAAGTCCGCGTGCGCCCCCAGCCCCTGGCGTCCACCGCCGTGGTGGAGCCGCTGGCGGATCCGGTGGTCGAGCTGTTGGGGGACGTCCTGGTGCTCCGGTACGCCGTCGCGGTCTTCGAGCCGGGCGTGCAGCGGATCGCCATGCCGCAGGTCGAGCTGTTCTATCCCGACGGCAACACCGAGACGGTGCTGGGAGATACTGCGCTGGTGCGGGTTCGCTCCGTGCTGCCGCCGGGCGACTCGGTGCCGCCACCCCGGACCTCGCTCGCCCCCTTGCCGCGACCGCGACGGAGCGGCACCGCCGCGGTGATGTTGGTGAGCCTGGTGGTGGCCGGCACCGGCGCTTGGGTGATCGTGCGGAAGCGGGTGGGCCCGCGGCCCCGCCCGCTCGAGGCGATCGCGCCGGCCGTGACGGCCCCGCTCCGCGCCTGGGTGGAGGCCGGGGAGCTCCGGGCGGCGGCGGCGGCGCTGGCGGACCAGCTGCGCCGGACCATCGCCGGGTTGGAGCCGGGAGCGGAGGCTGGGCTCCCGACCGAGGCGTTGCTGGCGGTGTTGCGCCGGCGCTGTCCCGGGTGGCCGCTGGCGGAAATCGAAGACGTGTTGCACGCGCTGGAGCGGGCGCGCTTCGCCCCGGCGGTTCCGCACGACGTGCTCTCGCTGGCGGAGCAGGTGGGCATGCTGACCGAGCGGCTCGGCCGCGCCGAGCGGGTGGCGGCGCGGGCCGGACCGTTCGAGGTCGCGCCCGAGGAAGGCGCCTGAGATGTTCGCTCGGCCGCTGCTCCTCTTGCTCCTGGCGCTGCTGCCGCTGTGGTGGTGGCTGCGCCTGCGCGGGCGCCGCCCGGGCGCGGCGTTCAGCGACGTGGGGCCGCTGGTGCCGCTGGCCCGCGGCCGGCGCTGGTTGGCCGAGGCGCCGCCGGCGTTACGCACCGTGGCGCTGGGAAGCTGGATCGTGGCGGCCGCGGGGCCGCGGCTCGACGTCTCCTCCACGGAGCTTCGGAGTGAGGGCATCTCGATCATGGTGGCGGTGGATGTGTCGAGCAGCATGTTGGCCGAGGACTTCTCGCCCTCCAACCGGCTGGACGTGGCCCGCGAGCAGTCCATCGCGTTCATTCGGGGCCGGCGCTTCGACCGGATCGGGCTGGTGTCGTTCGCCGCCCAGGCGCTCACCCAGGTGCCGCTGACCGGGGACTACGCGGTCCTGGAGCAGGCCGTGCTCAATCTCAATGTGGGCCAACTGGAGGACGGGACGGCCATCGGCACCGCGATCGCCACCGCCGCGAATCGCCTGCGCGGGGCGGGGGCCGGGAGCAAGGTGGTGGTGCTGCTCACCGACGGTGAAAACAACCGGGGCCGCGTGGACCCGCGCACGGCGGCGGATGCGGCGGCGCAGTTCGGGATCCGGATCTACACCATCGGCGTGGGGACGGAGGGCGAGGCGCGCCTGCCGATCGGGCGGGGGGCCGACGGGCGGATCCGCTACCAGACGATGCCGGTCAGGATCGACGAG